>LFCJ01000563.1_pt1 | contig 23610 bp, 27 predicted proteins | sample 643141 | NCBI WGS metagenome assembly LFCJ01 (sample SAMN03766243, study PRJNA286221) | soda lake metagenome | biome: soda lake; feature: Kulunda steppe; material: water; isolation source: sample B1-Br-g2 brine of Lake Bitter-1 | place: Russia: Kulunda steppe | collected 2010-07
CACACACACACACACACACACACACACACACACACACACACACACACACGCGCGCGCGCGCGCGCATGCATGCACACCTGCAAGCAGGCACATGTGAGCACTTGCACACAGACATTCTTCAAATGTAATCATGCATACATACACTTCTTTTCGTGTGATGTACTTGTTGACAGGCTGATCGAATATGGAACCCAACAGGGATTGGAGATCCTCAAGGCTCGCGTGCAGTCGCTCCAGATACCCAATGCCAAGAAGGTAATAAGCCTGTCTTAATAAACAGTAGACAGCTGATGGCATTTCAGCATGATGTGAGCCTTAGTCTAAGGCAATCATGATCCTGTCTGGATCCTGCTGCTGGTGAAGCTTTGGCTTGCCTACCATCTGCATCCCAGAGAACCTGCCAGGAAGCATCTTGACATGGCCTCAGGCAAGGATATGCGGCCTGGGACCTGTGCATTTCTGGATGAGTGCAGCATCAACTAAGCTGCTACTATGCCCTACCTCCAAAAGCACTTCTGTGTTTCAAACTTGCCGAGTCCTTGTCCGCCGTTTTAACTGCCTCAACCGAGTCCTTGTTGTGCCTCGTTAACTGGCCATTCACAGGAGTTCAACCTGCCGCTTGTGGGGAAGTTTGAGCTGAAGCTGTCCAACTTGCACATTCGCGCCTTCAGCGTGCCCTCTGAAGCAGCGCGGACAACCATCGAGCATGGAGGCTTTGAGTTCAGGGTCACAGAAGTGAGCAGGGGCTTGCTTTAGCCCAGTTTGTGCGTGCAACTTGGCAAGAATGATCAAGGTGCCCATAGGAGCGTTAGGGGACAGGGCTCGCGCCTGTGGCTTGTTGTGGTAGCTTTTGTTGTGGTGGCTTTTCTTGTGATGGCTTTCGTTGTGATAGCTTTTCTTGTGATGGATTTTGTTTGTTTTTGTTTGTTGTGATGGTGATTTTGCTGTCGCTGGAGGAGACCCAGTGGCTGGTGCCAAGGTGTGGCATCATCAACAGACTCAGTGGACGATGCCAAAAGGGGTGGCACCGTATAGCATGACCTAAGCTGCGTGGCAAGAAGCATTCCAGCATCCTGTGCCCAAGCACACCCTCTTGCTGAGGCTTGTATGCACATCCTGGCTTGGATACAATACGCTGACTGACATGGCAGGGCTCATGAGTAGGACAATGTGCTCGAGGAAGGAAGTGCATGTCGTGCAAGAGAGGATGCGTGGTGGTATACTTGGTATACTTGATCATCTAGGCCAATGGAGAGCTGGCTAGGATGACAAGCAACTGTACAAACTTAAGCAGAGCTGCGCTGCTCTTGTTTGCCATGAGCAGCACCAGCAGGGGCGGTAGAAGCAGCAGCAGCAGCGGCAGCAGCTCAAATTATGGGCCGGTGCAGCTTGCATGCGTAATGTCCACGTCCCATGACCGGCTGGCCTGCCTTCAACGTCTAAGGCCCCGACTAAACGCCGCGTATGTTGCTGTTGCGAATTGGCGAGAGACATACACTGGCGCGCACCCTAGATAGGCCTCGTGTTCCCTTGCTGGCACCAGGGCAGGAGGAAGGGACCTGGAGCGCACAGGCTCCCAGAGTGTGTGGGTGATGTACGCCCACAAATGGGTGTTTGCACACAAGGAGCCTCTCTCATATGGTGAACCTTGTGCTGCACGCGTGTGCACAGGGGCCTTCAACAGTCTCTGGTGGTGGTAAGGAATGAGGGTGCCGCATCTAACAGTGCCAAGGATGCCCTTGCGTGCTTGCAGGTGGAGGCGCAGCTGGCCTTTGATTGGCACTGGGAGAAGCTGGGCATGCAAGGGAGTGGGCAGGGCGAGCTGGATTTGCTTGGGGGTGATATCAACTATCGCTTCAGGTGCAGCAGAGCCGCTGTTGATGGGGGGGTGTGGGGTGGCTACCAAGTAAGATGGGTGGCGTGGTGCTGGCTTTGGGTCATGCAGCACAGTGGAGCCCCTGCTTCTTCCCCCTTCCTTTTAAACCAGCCTGGATAAGAGCATGCATCAGGACCTGCCACTGACTGCACCAGGGTTTCCCAAGGGAGGGTGCCGTACTGAGTGCTAGAAACCTGTGCGCTTAAAGCAACCAAGGGAAAGCGCACCAGGTCAGGGTGGTGTGTCATTGCAAGCGCCAAGGTGCACCTGCGCCTGTGTGCAAGCAAGCACGCACGCATGCCACCAAGACGCGTTGCGTTCATGCTGTACATCCTTAGGTAGGGTTGGGCAGGGTCCGTGAGGTGCTGGACGAGCTCTCAACTTGGTCATTCACCACGAGCACAACCTTTTGCATGACTCTATTGAGCGCACCCTCTCCGGTCCCCCGAGTAAAACTTCCCGTGAACGCAGAGTGCACCCCTGCATCATGGATCAGAATCATGGAAACAGGCACAACTCACACCATCTCTCGCTCATGACCCTGTCTGAGCCCTCCCTCGTGCCGTCTCCTGTCCTGCGCACAAGGCGCTAGCCAGTGCATGAGGCCCTTCACCACTCCTGGGACGCCCATCTTGCCAATCTTGTTTCCTGTTTCTCTCCTTGTGCAGGGCGCTTGCGCAAAAAGACAGCGGGCGCCCACATATCATCGTGGATGCAGCAGACAGCGCTTTCAACGAGGTACAGCTCGTCATCCACGCCTATTCTGCTGATTGGCTGTACCAGGTGGGTAGTGTGGGGGCCAAGGAGGTCATGCACGTACGTGTGCGCGCCCTGCGTATGTGCGCGCAGCCAGTGCACAAGGCGTGTGCACTGACGTGCTTCTAAAAAAGAAGGTGTGCAAAGTTGTGATAGGGAAAGAAGTCAGAAAAACTGTGGGTTTAGCTACCAGCCGGGACCGCACATACAAACACATACATGGCCACCAGCTGGGACAGCCCTGCCTGCAGCTAGAGCAGCCCCATCCTTCTGCCCATGCAGGCCCATCCCTCCACCCATGCAAACTCGTCCTTGCACCCAAGCAAACCTGTCTCTCAATCTACACAGACCTGTCCCTCCATCCTCATAGCCCACAGCCAGCTGGGGCTGCAGCTGGTTGAGGCTCATGCTGAGGCAGCTTGCTGAGGCATGCAGCTAGCTGAGGCTGCCTCCGGCTGAGGCTGTTGATTAGGCAGCTGGCTGAGGCTGACGCCTGCTTGGCCCCCCTGCGCTGCAGGCTGTCTTGAGCCTGTTCAACGGCCTGTTCAACGGCCTGTTCCTGCCCTGCAGGCTGTCTTGAGCCTGTTCAACGGCCAGATCCGGAAGGCTGTGCAGGCGGGGATTGCGAGCGCGCTCAGGAGGGACGTGCCAAATGGGGTGAACCAGGTGTGTGAAGACAGAGCCAGCTTGCAGGCAGGCAAGTGAACAAGCGCACGAGAGAACAAGTTGGTGAGAGAGGAAGGATGGAAGGGAGGAAGGAATAGAGAAAAGAGGGAGAAGAGAAGGAATTGAAGGGCCTGGCTAGGGTGTCCACTTCTGCTAAGAGTGGGGGAACGGGGCTGAGGCCGCTGTGCTGGCGGCACCCCAGCCGCTAGCCTGCTGGCTTGTGGTGCTTAAGCGCGTGTATCCTCAGCACACTCGCTGCAGGCCGTGCTTGCTCGCCACCTGCATGGACAAGCGTGCTTGCACACCTTATCACACGCATGCATACACGCCAGCGGACACCGACGAGGAGCCCTGACACCCACGAGGAGCCCTGTCTCCCACTGAGTACAGAGTCGTTGAGCGCCCCTGAGTCGTGCTGAGTCGTGCTGAGCTGTGCCTCCGTGTGCCGGCCCATGCAGGCGCACACACACGCACACACGCACACACACACAAGCATGCGCGCGCGTGTGCACATGGGGATGCACGCATGCGCAGGTGCTGAGCACACTGCCCACGCATTTGGAGATCAAGGGCCTGCCCTTCAATGTGGGCTTTGAGTACAGCCTGTACACGCTGACCTACGTGCTGCTGCAAGGCTATGGAGAGATCGCGACGGATACCGGAAGCCAAGCTGCCGCCAGCGCCGGTGCTGCCCATTCAGGTGCGTGCACTGCTGCGCGCCACCATCAGCCTGGCAAGCCAGGTGCCCCCTGCTTTGTTCCCAGTGAGGGCTGCCCAGAAGGTGCACTTGGTTTTTCCAGCAAGGACAGTATTTCCATTAGGGCTGTCAATGCTGTTGTGTGAACCAGGTGTGCCCGGAGAGAAGCAATTATGGTGTGTGAACCCGGTGTGCTGCTCCGTGGAAAGCAGACGCATAGCCTAGAAGCACACAGGCTGCCCAAGGTGCAGGGAATGCGAGGGGCTGACATGATTTAATGTGCCCTGGGATGTTGTGAACAGGGCGCCTTAGGTGCAAAGGTTTGCACAGCTGTTCTGGCCAGGAGCATGCCCCCGCATGTGCTGCCCTGTGGTTGGTGAATTTGTGCACGTGGGTGGGCCCTCGCGTGTGCCCGCCCCTGCGCTCCTGAGCCTGGCCCACATGGCCGCGGTATGCACCGCCGCCTCCTGCAAGCTGGCCTCCGTGGAAAACCGCTCCACCCCTTTCGTGCCTAGCAGTGCATGCACGCAGCCCTGGCGCCCCCATTCCTGTGACATGCTGGCCTATGGGCAGTGAGTGCTGCAGCCTGGACGTGCACGTGCGCTCGCGTGCTTGCGCAGGCCACATCGGCGGTGGGGCCCTGGGCCGCATGCAGCAGTGCCCCTTTGAGGTCTCCGCGCTGCCCCTGACTCCGCAGCAAGTGGGCGCAGAGTCGCACATGCTGTCCATCTACCTGCACCACTCCATGGTCAACTGCATGCTCTGGTGGGTAAGGGCAGTGGGAGCTCCCTCGCTTGTGCATGTGTGCGTATGCGTATGGGCGCGCGTGTGTTTGTGTGCATGTGTGTGCGCGTCTGTGCTGAAGCAGGCCACTTTTATGCTCTCAGCACTGCACAGCACCTCTCCCCTTGCACAGTACCTCTCCCCTTGCACAGCACGTCTCCCTTTGCACAGTGAATTTCCACAGCGCCCTGTGCGCTCCTGTGTGCTCCTGTATGCTCCTGTATGCTCCTGTGTGCCCCTGTGTGCTCCTCTGTGCGCTCCTGTGTGCTGCTCCGCCGCGGTCTGCCTTTTGCCTTTGTGCCGCACCACCACGCCCTTCTGTTTGTTTTGGGCAAGTTTTGTTCTGCACTTGGGCAGCGCGGAGGCTGTGCTGACAGTGGCTGTGTGTGTGCAAAAGCCAGGCATTGGTGACATGACGGTTGCGCCAGCAGTGGCTGTGTGTACAAAAGCCGGGCATTGGTGACATGAAGGTGGTGCTGCGCCAGCAGTGGCTGTGTGTGCAAAGGCCGGGCATTGGTGACACAATTGAGGTGCTGCGCTGCAGGTGGTGGGCTGGCTTGTGGGCTCTGCGTGTTGCTGGGTGCCTAGGGAGTGTTGATGGGTGCCTAGGGAGTGTTGATGGGTGCCTAGGGAGTGTTGATGGGTGCCTAGGGAGTGTTGCTGGGTGCCTAGGGAGTGTTGATGGGTGCCTAGGGAGTGTTGATGGGTGCCTAGGGAGTGTTGCTGGGTGCCTAGGGAGTGTTGCTGGGTGCCTAGGGAGAGTCAGGGCACTATGTGCCAGCTTGTCTGGGTGCATGTCTGCGTGGCTGCAGAGTTGTAGTTTGTGCAATGCGCTTGCGTCACTCGCTGCCTGTGTGCATTGGCCTGTGTGGCCGCACGGAACTTTTGTGTGCGCTTACACAAGGCGTGGGTGTGGACATGGGTGGCCCATTTGGTTCTTACAAGGCATTAGGTACAAAGCACATGCGGGACGCTGAAATTGATTGAGGCACTTGTCTTCTATGTTGCACATGCGGGACACTGAAATTGCGTGTGTGCTTGCATGTACGCGCGCGCGTGCACTGCCTCCCCTTGACCACGCCCCCATCCGCCATCGCCGCTGCCCCGGCCCCTCCCCCGAACACCAATGTTGATGTTGACGCCTATCGCACGCAATGCGGGGGGTGCGCTGTGCTGGGAGGAGCGCTTTGCAGAAAGGGGGGGGCGGACCGACCAGCGTCAATCAATTGTAAGCACGCGCATCGAGGTCCAGCACAGCGCACCCCCCGCCCCTCCTGCGCTTGCCACTGTCACAAGAACGCCAACACACACAAACCAGGCACCAAATAACACACGTGGGACGCGGGAAGAGGCACAGCGCGGCACCTGCAGGCCGGGGACGCTGTGCCTGAGTGCACCGTTTGGCGAGCTGCGACCACTGGCGGAGTCCCTGCGAAATGCTCTCTCCAGCCAACAATACCTTATGCCCTAATCCCATGCTTTCACATTAATCTGACTGTCTCAGAATGACGGAATTACCCGTACAATGCCAATTTGGTTCTGACATGTGTCTTGAACAGGCATGAGGGCAAAACACATGCCTCAGGCCCTCGCGGCAGCAGCGTGAATAACCACAGGGCAACCCAAGGCCATACAGCCCACAGGCGTGCTTTCCTGCTCGCCACCACAGTTACGTAACCTTATCTAACCTAACCTTTCCTGCTTGCGCATGTGTGCATGCGCGCAGGGGGCTGTATCATGCCGGGTCCCTGCAGTATGTGGTGCAGGAGGGCACCGTGTCAAAGCTGCACCTAACCACCGACCTGCTGGCCATGCTCATCCCAGGTGAGCCGCTTGCCCGCGGCTGTTGTGGGTGATTGGGCATGTGCTGATGTTGTGGGTCACTATGCGTGCTGGCCATGCTCGACCCAGGTGAGTTGTCAGCCCGCAGTCAGCCGTACGCTCATGCCATTCAAGCGTAGCACACCTCCATGCCATGCCCATCCTAGCCGAGCACGGCCCTGCCATGCTGGCCTTTGAAGTGCTGATCCCAGCCAAGCACCTCTTGCCAGGCTCATCCTAGCCCGGCGCCTTCCTGCCCCCCTCATCCTCCCTGAGCACCTCCCTGCTTGCCGCAAGCCCGCGCACACCATCCCTCTACCTGCAAGAGCAGCACTCATCTCGCCTGGCAGACAACCCTCCGACTATCTGCCCGCAGCCATTTCCCAGCACTTGCCATCCAGGAACTGCCCTTTTTATCCCTGGACATATGTACGGCAGGATGCGGCCAAACCGTTTGAGCTGATCTTTGAAAAGCAGGCCAGCCAGCATATGCACAGTCTTCGAGGTGCTATACAGTAGGAGCGCCTCAGGCCGATCATCAGGGTGCGCACCCAAGTGCGATCCTTGGCCCAGGCTGTGCCTTGCCCTGCGTGAGGGTAATGACTGAATCATCACTAATGATTGAAGTGCTCCGCAGGCACAGTCTCATGTCCTGCATATGCGCCCAGACCGTCCTTTCTTGACAACCCAATTTTGCACGCGACACCTGCACATGACATGCGTGCCCACACAGCCACACACCATATGCACATGACAAGCATGCCCACACAGCCCCACACGCCATGCACATGACATGCGTGCCCACACAGCCACACACCTGCGCAGGCAGATGCACGGCAATGCCTGGTGGTATGAGGTCAGAAGTGCATGTGACCATGCATGCCTTGCTTGGTGCACCCTCTAGCAGAGCTGCCCAAGAAGTACCCGCACCAGCTGATGCGTATCGACATCGCCGCCGTCCAGGAGCCCTCCATGCACTTCAGCAGCGACAGGGGCATCCAGCTGCAGGTGCGCGTGTGCGCGCATGCATGTGTTGAACAGTTATAGTGCGCATGCATGTGTGTTATTGGCGGGACAGGAGTGGAGGGCTCTTGGGCACAGGGGCAAGGGCTGCAAAAGCACAGGGATGGGATGTAGTGCGCGCGCAATCCATCTTCATATTCACGCGGAGTGACTTCATTTACTTGGCGTGCGCCTGAGCATCGCGTGCGTTAGGTGTGGTGTGCCTCACTGGCACAGGCAACATGCGCGCGCATTTGAGTGTGTTCATATGAAACAAAAATAGAGAGGCAGACACAGAGAGGAGAAGGGGGGGGGAGAGAGAGAGAGAGAGAGAGAGAGAGAGAGAGAGAGACATAGACAGAAACAGAGAGACAGAGAGACAGATTGGGCGTGAGGTATGGCGGCACTCACACCAGTGCCTCGCATGTCTCCAGCCCTTTGCATGTCATCAATCTGATCGAAAACGTAGAGATATGACTTCAATCCATGAAGTGATGGACTAAGCCTCCTTTGGGTACTGTTCTCGCACATGCATGCTGTTAGTTGCAGAACATGAGCGTGAAGGTGTGCTTGTCAGATGGTAACGCCTCTTGCCAGGTAGCAGACAATGCTCCTGCTGGAGGCGCAAACGTGCTCTGTGCTGGAAGATGCTGCCTGCCTGAGACGCAGAGAAGCTGACAGAGCTGAGAGGTGCTGCCCGGGGCACAGAGACGCATTGTGCCCAGCATTGCCAGCCAAGGCTCAAAAATGCATGAGGCTGCATGGGAGATACATCAAGGATTGCACGCACCTGCTGCGCAGACGCCTGGCCTTGACATGCTGCTATCATGGCTTTGGCAGGGGTTGGAGGATCTGTCGGTGCTCTTGCCGCCTGTGACGCCTGTGTGTGGGGGTGCTTCCCTGCTTCAGCAAGGATGTGCCTGAAATTTTTGAGGACTTTGCCCCTGCCTTGCGCCCCTTGTCTCCTGTACTGCAGGCGATGTACGAGACCACAATCTACGTGCAAAATGCAACACTGCATGACCCCAAGATTGCGCGCCTGCGCGCAAACCTGACCGTCGAGGCAGACATGAGCTGGGAGACGACCATCATCCGCGCGGTGTCTGCGCAGCACACCGTGGAGGAGGCCGCCATGGCCGTGCCTACCCCGCAATGGGTGTGTGTCCACGCACGCGTGTGCGTGTGTGCATGTGTGTGCTGTTGTGATTGTGTTTATGTGTCTGCGTGGTTGTGGACACGTGTGTGTTTGTGCTCCTGGTCTTGGTTTTGTGGATGGGTGGGTGTGGTTGTGAGGAAGCACGCGCACGCGCGTGTGTGTGTCGAGCTTGTTTTTCGTGAGTGCGCATTCAAGCTAGAGCGTACGCATGCTTGCGCCCGAGGACAGATAAGATTGCAGGCAGTCTTGTGTGCATATGAACTGAACTTGCATGCGCGCACATTCCAGGAGTGCACTAGTTTATGCATCCTTGCGTCCTTGGCTGGACTCTGGCTGCACGAATTTTCCGTCCAACATGTTGGTGCAGCCCTGCTCGCCCTTAAGCGCGCGCTACTTGTGGCGCTTGGATGGCACTGCTTGCCTTCACGCGCCCCGGCACGCTCATGCCCAGAGCCGCTTGTCCTGGTGCTAGGTTCTTTGAGAAGAGTTGCTGCCAAAAGCTGAGGCAACGGTCCTCTCCCGCAGTTGCACCGAGTGCTTGGCTAACTTTTGCACTCACCCCCGCAGCTGCATCGAGTGCCTGGCTGGCGTGCATGCACCCCCCCAGCTTCACCGAGTGCCTGGCTGGCTTGCACACACCCCTGCAGCTGCACTGAGTGCCTGGCTGGCACGCATGCACCCCTGCAGCTCATGGCCAGCAGTCTGATCCTCCCAGCAAGGCATGCTCTCCTTTTGGGTGCGCAGGCGCCTGTGCAAGAAGCCCTTGTATAAAGGCCTGCATGTAAAGGCCCACGTGCAACGGCCCGCGTGCAAAGGCCCGTGTGCAAAAGCCCACGTGCAAAGGCTCGTGTGCAAAGGCCCACGTGCAAAGGCCCGCATGCAAAGGCCCGCATGCAAAGGCCCCATGAGGTGCCCTGTGTTGGTGCAGGCACTGGCTGCTGCCATCCCTGCTGCAGTCCAGCAGTCTGGCTGACATGCAGATCGCCCCACCCTGCACGCACGCACGCTTGCCTGGGTTGGGTACGGGTACGCCAGGGCCTTGCTGCACAGCCCACGTGCCAAGGGCTTCCATGCAGCGGCTGTGCACTAGGGCAGGGCCACGCACGAGAAGCTGCGCACCAAGGCGAGGCCAGCTCTAGTGTCCATGCAACAGGGCAGGGCCGTGCACAAGAGGCTGCGCACCAGGGCGAGGCCGTGCACTAGTGACTGTGCATGAGGGCAGGGCCAGGCAGCACAAGAGGCTGGCACCGGGGCGAGGCCGTGCACTAGTTACTGTGCACAAGGGCAGGGCCAGGCAGCACCAGAGGTTGTGCACAAGCCCAAGGCCATGCACGCGTGCCTGCAGCCCACCTGTAAGTGCCTGGGCAATAGGCTCCTGCTCCAGGCTGCGCTGCAGCGCTGCAGACCGTGGGCGGCAATGCACGCTTGGTGCAAACTCTCCTCTGCTGCGCCGTCTCCTCCCAGGACTTGACGGTGGCTTGGTTCATCCAGAATTACGCGGGCCTCTACCCCCTCCACCAGCTGGTGACCACGATTGTCCACACACCTGTGGCGTCCATGCTGTAAGTAGATGCTTGCGTGTGCGCGTGCATGCGGCATGCCCTGATACTGCAGGCCCCCTGCCTTTCCTGCTCTGATGCAAGTGGCATCATGCTATGTGCCCTCATGCACCGCGAGCGGCTGCTTGCGTGCCCATGTGCCGGAAGCCGGGCACTGCCGGAGTGCGTGGCAGCGCCAGAGTGCGTGGCACCACCAGAGTGCGGGGCAGGCTCCATAGTCACCTCAGTGCAGACACAAGCCCCTCAGTGTGCAGGCACCTTCCCAGCGCGGTCCATGTGCTTGCACATTGTACTGGCCCTAGCCCCCAGTGTGTGTCTGCTTTAACGAGCCGTGCAGCCGAGCAGCTGGTTGTGGGGCATGAGCCTCTGTATGGCGCTGCAGCCTGCACCATCACACTGTGCTGCACCATCACACTGTGCTGCACCATCACACTGTGCTGCACCATCACACTGTGCCCGCGCTGCCCAAGCACCCTCTTTTTGCACCCTTCTCCTCCCTGTTTCTCTCCGCACTGCGTGAGGGCGTCCTGTAGAGCATGTGCCGGCCGCGGCATACGCGCACACAGCACACGGCACACAGCACACGGCACACTGCCCCCTACTCCCCTGCGTCCTTGCTGTGAGATGTGGGGTGGCAATGTAGCGGCATGGAGTCTGTGCTCTGTGTGTAGGGACCTGGGGTGGTGGTGAAGGGGCCTGGAGTCTGTACCCCTGTGACGTAGTGCAGCGGCATGGGTCCTTGGGAATTAGGATTGCAGAAGCAGTATGTGTACACGCAGCATGTTCGCTGATGTGTGTGCGTATATGTGCTAGTTGCCAAAACATATGGGGCACACACATGGATTTCAGCAACTGTGTTAGAGAGGCATGAGGCCTTGTGGTGACATGGGCTACAGCACACACGCAAGCACATGCCCACTTTGGTAAACGCATGCACAAAAACATTCGCGTTTGCAAAATCTGCCCTGCAGGGATTTGAGAGACACTCAGTCGCAAGTTTATGAGGGCTGGTACTCTTTGTCAGCACAGGTGGTGGTGACGGGCCTACCCACGCAGTAGTAGTAAGCAGGAGCTCACAAGGTGTATGCCTGAGTCTCCTGATGTGGTTTGATTGAGTAGGTTATGCCCTTGTTCTGGCGGCAACACTGTATTTCTTTCATTTAGAATGTATATTATCTTTGTAGCATATGTTCTTAAATGTAGGCGCTGCCTGGAAAGACACGTGAGCCTGAAACTGACTTATGCTCTATCTAAATTAATTATGCTCTATCTAAAATTGTGTTACTGTACCCAGAACTGTTTTGCTGCCTCAGCATGGTCGCTCATGTGCTCTATCCCCCTTGAAGCAATGTCAAAGCAAGTGATCTCGCAGCGCTTCATGACAACTTGTTGAACTCATACTTTGTAGGCAAGCTCATGCTCGCTCAAAGTTGGCAAGCATGGCTTCAGCAAATCCGTCCAAAAAGGAAACGAAGGTGCACAAAATATCGAGGTGCACGCTCTTTTTGCTTGGCCAAGAGGTCAACGTTGGCTGTGCAGCTGTAATTGCTGCCTTGTGATCTATTCAGCCATAATTTGGCCCCCCCGTGCAACTGCAACTTGAAATTGCTCACAGACGTTTATGTTAGCAGGTGGCCAGATAAGGTAGGGAGTGTTTTCACTCACTAGGGGTTTACAAGAAAAAGTCTTCCAGTCAAAAGGTGCGACTGCTAGCTAGCCTGCTCATAAAAAGTAATTAGTTACTACTGGTAAGTAGTACTTGAAGTGCATGAGGGAAACGATTTAACTTAATCTTGTTCTGGCTCAGAAAAGCAGACACGGCATGGGAACCTGTCGGAGGAATCAGAGACACTGTGGCACAGTCCTGCAGAGAGGGACCACGTGTCAACGTGTGCAGTAGAAAAGGACATGCTGCTTATCTTGTAAGTCATTGGTATTGCACCAGTCACAAGAAGGGGAGGTGTTGTGAGCCCTGATCACTATTTCAATTCGTAGGGTGAATGAAGGCTTTAAGTCTGAAGCGTGTCACGCTGCGGATTACGTTACGGGGAAGGATAAGAAACATGTATCTGGGAAGAATGTATGACAAATGCGTGACCAGGCCCTCTTTAAACTATAGCAAGGCGCACCATTTGACAATGAGTTGAGCGTTTGCTGTTTTGCTCTCGTGGACGCGTATCAGAATAAGATGCCCATGATTTAAAGTGCCTCTCCCCGATGTCCACAATAAAAATAACCGAGATCAATGGGCTCACACCTCAGCAGCCTTTATTCGAACATGCAGTGTCAGACCATTCAAGGCAGATAGGATGTGGGATGACCAGCAATCATCGCATCAAGCGCTCAAGCGCGTCACCTTGTAAAATCTTCCTCGCAGTGGAGCTATTGCTTTGATTTTAAGCATTGTACAGCCGCATCGCCGCCCAGAACCATTTAAACTGTAGAGGCTTTTGACCACACTCACGCATGATGCACCATGAGGGTGTTGTGTCCCTGATCATCATAATCCTCTTCAGGACCGTCAGCAGCCATTTCTTTTACAGGTTTGTCCATCTCTTTGCCCTGTCCTAAGGAAGATGAACACGATAGGGAGAGCAGAACTAGCAGCTATATTAGTAGCTGCTGCTATCACACACGATCATATATGTATTGCTATAGACAGCCTTACCTCACCCCATCAAATTAGGAAACAATCGTTGTACCCTGAGACGCATCGCCACCATGTCCAAGGAGAAATCTTATGTATTCTTTCTTCTACTATCCATAATCTCAATCCCACATCTTCCTTTTACAAAGTAACGTCCCATGCTGGTATTGCCGGAAATGAAAGTGCAGACGCACTTGCCACATTCCAAGCCTGCCACCTCCTGGCAGAAACAACCATCCGCACTGCAGGCCCTGGAGGCAATTTTTTCTTTGATATTAGCTGCTTAGCTGATGAAGAAGATAAGCAACGATCTGGCACTGAAGCTCCCCAACACGGCCCCAGATTTACTTACCTTCCGAATCTCCAAGCCGCACTTAAATCCCACATGCACTGGAACCATAGACTGGGTTATGCCAACTCAAAAACAGGGTACTACTCTTATTACCAGAGTCCGCTTCCACATGTCCACAAAGGCATTAGCAACGCTTTTTGGAGCATGTCCAAACTCTCTCTCCAAATGAAGCGCAATATCTTCCACTACCGCACAGGCACCCTTCTTAATCAAAAACGCGCTATCCGCTTTAAAATGTCCACCAGCCTTCAGTGCCCACTCTGTCAGCAAGCAGATAGTGCTCACCATATTCTCTCAGGGTGTCAACATACAATCATCTCAAGTATGATCACTGAACGCCATAATGTTGCCTGGAGGCTCATTATGAAAGCCATCAGCAAAGGCTCTCCGGCAGGTTGTTTTGTCCATTCGGCTTTGGATGAAAAGTCCATTCTTTTTTCTCTTGTAAACCATGTAACCCTTGGTCCATTTGGATGCCGGCAGGACCGCCCGTTTGGCCCAACAAAACCTTCAAATTCCTGAGCATGCTAATACCAGGACAACACCCAGCTGGTTTTTTGATGCTCATTTATCTGCTAGAGATAGACTCACCTCAAATTGCCCTGATGCCATTCTGGTCACCCCCTTACCTACTAAAAAATGCAAATCGCCTATCACTCCCCATTTGGATCAGATGCCACACCCAAGACAATGCCGCAGACAATACACAGAGTTCAGGAGCTCAAAGTTAACAAGAGGGAGATGCACCTCGTTGAGGTTTATACTGTGAAGATACACGGCCTGGACACCAATTAGGGGCCTCTTAAAAACAACACGAGGTTCTTTGTAAGCGCTTGAAGGCCAAGAAACTTATCCTTCACACTATTCTTTTTGTTGTGGGAGGCTCTATCTATACCTTACACACTTTGAATCATCTTAAAGAGCTTAGAGAGCTCAGCCTTGAAACACACAAAGCCCACAAGACTGCCCTCAAGTTACATGCTCATTCTGTGCTCTATGCGCACAAACTGACAACAACTAGACGTGCGCTTGAAAAACCCATTTGATCTCAAGGTCTTGGTCTGGTTGGAGCAGGGGGCGGCTTGTCGCCCTTCAGATTCTCACAAGTTCTTCCTTTTCCCTAGTGGAGGAGGGCTCTTTGGGCCAATGTGTCTCCTTTTCCTTAACCGACGTGGAGAGTGTTTAAATTGCCTACATAATTCTTCTTTTCTTTTTCTCTTTTCTTAAGAAAGAGGTAACCAAAACCAAAACCTGGCTTGCATACATACTGGCAGGAATTGCGAACGCTTTATGAAGCTACTTGTGGACGTGTGACCTTTTGGTTAGTCATGCTCCCGTATAAACTGTTAAATGCAGAAAGTACCAGCTGTGTTTGGACCAAACGCTGCATCAGCCACAGTATTCAGATTGATCTGTTGATCACAAACGGATTGATTTGTTGATCACAAACGGATTGATCTGTTGACCACAAACGGATTGATCTGTTGATCACAAACGATGCCCAGATATTTGAAGGAGTCTGTGTAGGGGAGCTGCGCGCAATTATAAAAGAGAGGGGGCAGATTGTTAGTGTGAGAGTTGAAACACATCACTTTGTACTTTGTGCATTGACAGCGAGAGACTTTCTTCGTGCATACGCTCCTAGCATTGGACATGATCATCAGCAAACAGCATGTGGGCCACCAGAAAATTTGGTGTGCCAGTGAACACGCCTTTCACCCCGTCTGCCACACTGTCAATGTTGTTCAGATCTTCACTGTACATTGCTTTTTTTCCTCTTTTAAGGAGCAGCAGGCAGCTAGTAGCCTGCATCAGACCTCAATATCATTTAACTTCGTTTTCTGTCATACATGTCATACATAATGCTTGTCTTAAAGCCAAGTTTGTGGCAGTCAGCCTCAAAGATGGCAGCAGAGGATCATCAATGATTCTGCATACTGTTGTCTTCTACAGTACTGCATCTGAAAGCCTTAAGCCACAATGGTCATGAAAGTGTCAGCCCTGCCCAATACTCCAAAAAGTTCTTGCCACAGCACCGTGTGCTTACATTTCAAGTTGGGTGTGATTACTGGGGTGCCGATGCAAAACCACACACATCAAGGCTCAATAAGGCTCCTGTCAAATTCCAATATGACCAAGTGTCCTATTTACGATATGTACATGGGTGCCTCTGTGCACATTTCTTCAAAGACATTCCTAACTTCCAAAATAGCTGTGCTGCAGAAGCTGAACACGCTAAGATGTAGGGGTATGCAACAGGTCAGAGAACTGCATAGCCGACTAAAGTCTGTACATGATTAGAGAGAATGCAACAACATTTTGTATTGAATGATATTCTTCCTCTGCAGCACAGACCATTCCATTAACGACAGCTTTGCCACATTTCACCACATTATTACTTAACCCTTCATGAGGACACGCTAGCCTTTACATCTTCTGCTTCTCCTGGCTTTCTCCATTGTAACACAGCTTCACCATCATAGCTTCACCTCCATTGTGAAGCACATGGACTCCATTAGCTATGCATTAAGGTACCTAGCAAATTGTTTTCTTGACCATGGACTGCAGCCCAAAATTTCCCATTCACTAGTCTAGGCCCGGTGGCTGTGCATTGCATGACCTGCCTACTTGAAAATCACTGGCTTTTCCTCTCGAGCCATATGCTTCTTCTTAACGGTGTGAGCGCTCCTGCCACAAGTGCACCCATTGTCCGTGTAGGTGGGCTTGCAGTTGTGGCAGCACCCGAATGCCGTGCAGCAGCAGCCCTTGCCGTATGTGTGCGTGCCCACATGGCAGTCCAGGCCCCTGTCTGAGTAGCCAACAGGGCAGTCCTGCCAGCAAAACTTTGAGAAGCGCTCATCAGCATCGGGGAGCAAGCTGAAGCCTGTTGGGCAGTGCTTGGAGTAGCATTTATTCCCAATCCGCTCATAGCCCGGTTGGCAGTGGCCTACACAAGGTAATGTTGCAAAGGAGGCATGTGAGTCTTTGTGCTGGCCACAGAGGCATTCTTCATTTCAGTCATTCACAGAGTCATTCCTGCACATGCCCTGATGCCTGCCTTGCACCTGACAGATATTCTTTCCATTGCGCATGCCATTCCCGATCAATAACAACAGCAGCAGCCTGATTCAAGCAAAATAAGTGAGTACTATGGACAACTGTTGCTGTATGCTCAGACATGCTTAAATTGCTAGCCAACAAGGAAATGTGAATGCCCTCATGACTGGTGCAATTGTTCACAACATATGGGTCCATCCCCGAGGTACTGACATAAAATCTGTCCTCAAACAGTGCTGTATCCACCCCGACATCAACTACATCCAATCACATTTGTCAAATTGACACCAGGCTTGGGCTTCTGATGAGGAATTTTCCAGGACATGTGGTCCCAGGATCCCAGATGCTGTAAAGGTTAGGGAGTTACAGAGACCAAGACGTCTGGCATTGTTAAGAATTGCCTAAAAAGACATTAAGCTACCTGGGCTGTATCTTTGTGGGGGTTAGTGGGGGGTCAACACGCCCCGGCTCACCAAGTGCGCACATTGGGAGCAATAGCTGGCTCACCAGGTCAGCGTCTTAGGCAAGCAAGCAGAGCAGCAGTCTCAAAAATGTACATCTACCACAAATTGCTGCTGATTGGAGCAATGGCTGGCCCGGGGAAGCCTAATCAATCAGTGTTTTGACCGTGGGTAAACATGATGTGTATAGGGTGTCAACCTGACCACCCCAGGCCAACAGCCAACATTAAAAAAACTAAGCTTGTAACCCTTAATGTCATTCCATTGACAGCCATGTTTTTTTTGGTGGGACTTGATTTGGACCTGAACACCTTAACATTGCTTGCAGGCCAAATATGAAATTGATGCACTCCTTTTCTTGTAACAACATTTTCTCATCATTTAAGCACCAACGCATCAAAGATGACCCAAATTTCTGAAGTGGGTAGTCTGTTGCAAGAAATTGGATGTTGAATGTAGGGTTTCGTATACGCCGCGGCTGATGAGGTGGGTGCCCCATGATTGGCTGCATACAAGCTCAGCTGCCTTGGAAAACTTAAAAGTGGGGGTGCTTGCTGGAGAGCTTGAAAAATGCCAATCACGGGGCATGTGCGTAAGGAATACTGCAGGACCACATGCTTTAGGCCTGACTGATTCCCCTCTGGCATCTAGCAGGATATAGAAGGAATTGTGCTCACCATTGTCATGGTGAGCTGCTCCCACAGTCGCAAAGCTGGTGGAAGCAAAAAGTGTGGACGAAGATTGGCCATCCACTGCACAATGAAAAAGCGAACAAAAGGAGTTCAAGCACATCTGGATGTGCATAAACTTCCATGAATTTATGATACCATAAACATTATCCTTCAAGGAGTTGTGTTACTAAGAGTAAGCACGAAGAGGTCAAACAAATATAAGACTTGCTATGTCACATGCATGCCGGTGTGCAGATGGTGTGTCTGTCTGTTTGTGTATTAGAATTCATGTATTTATTTGTGTGTATTTTAGTATACGCCCATTCTGACTTACCTGGATACTCATCACTTGGGCCGGGACCGGGACAGGAAGCCTCATGTTCTGGAGTTGCCTCAGTCACAAAGATACCATGCGTTGACAGGAGACTGCAAGCATGCTTCTTGATCCATGGTCCAACAGGATCTGGGAACTTGCTGGCACAAGAGCAGGCCTGCAGAGTGAGCATAAGCCTGCGGGCTGGCTTACTGTAGTTATGGGCCCAGGATGACAATACCGCAGGGTAAGTAATGATTACAAGCATGAATTAGTTTGAACTATGGCTTTCATTATTCGGCAGGTTGCCAATGATCACTAGCACAATAACAGGCAAGATGACTTGTCAGATAGTAAGAACATATAACATTTGCATGTGCTGCTGTCCATTGTGCACCTACCGTCTTTGCGCTGACACAGTTCAGCAACGGGGTCAAGCTCTTGGCTGCATAGGCTTCGGTCGCTGCAACCCCACAAGTTGCCACTTTTACAGCACATGTTGTCCAAGAGATCAGCATTGGCATGTGGTCCTCAGCTGTGGGCGTGTAAATGACGGGCTCAGAGAGCGCATCATCATTTGCATGTACATGTGCTGCTGACACTGCTGAGGCAAGCAAGACGAGCGTTGCACCCAGAAGAACAAGGCGACTTCTTGCAACCATTCCTGTCCAGACCTGCAATGTCAACAAAAAAAAGTAGAGAGGGAGGTTGTGCACTGTGTAAACGAGATCATTTGTCCGAAAGGAATGTTTGACTGAGAATCAAATCCTCAGGAACTCTGGAGACAGGTCCTGCGTGGAGCGTGCAGAAATAAGGGATGACATAAGTGAGAGAGAATAAGGGATAGAAAATCATGGAGAGAGGGGGGGCCCCCCCTCTACCCGGGGAGAGTGAGATCCCCCTCTGGAGATCTCTTCAGGGGAGTGTCGACGGGTATGGGAGTGTACATATGTGTGGAGCTTGCGGGCGCTTGTGTGCCACACAGTGCGCGAGCAATTCCTTGAAATGAGATTGAACAAAAAACGTCGGCACCATCAAGGAGCTTGCTTGCTCCCCTGGCACGGTAGGCCGCGGTACCGATACTGATCCCTTTGTCGAGTGCCTGTCGTCGGCACGGCCTTGTGCAGCCAGACAAGCCTCACACAAAAATATGTGAACACAAAATTATTTCGCCGCGATGCCTCACGTTGCTCTGATCAGAGCAACCGCAACGATGTGCACTCACTTGGATTTCTTGGCCACGAGCTCGGGCTTCGGACGCGTCGATGGATATGTAGAGCTTAGCCTGCGTCATGCACAAACAAGGGATCAATATCGGCTGTGAATCAGGAGAATCGAGCTGTGTTGCCAATCGGAGGGGCCCCGGGGCGCAGGTGCGTTACCAATCAAGTGCTGTGGTGCAGCCATCGCAGTGACTGTAGCATGACTTACCTTTTGATTCTTTAATTAATATGTGTTGATTACAGCTCTCACGGATGAATTTGTACCATCGAATCTGAAGCGCTCTCGAAGCTGACCTGAAGCGCAGTAGAAGCTGGGCGGGCGTACAATGTATGAATGGCACGGGTAACAGTAAATCGCGCAACATTTATAACTTATAGATTCCTGTGCGGTCCAAGTCTGTGCATGCCATGGCTTGCAGTCTGGCCAGACTGATTACAGCCTGAAAGAAAGAGGCTGGGCAGAAGCTGTGCAGCAAGGATGACTGCCGGCACAGCAACAGCACAGCCTCCCCCCACTGCTATATCGCATAGGTCTTGGTGCTTGATGAGGAACCAGGCTGGCGTAAGTTACGGCCCCCTGTTCGAAACGGTAGAAACTTACCACTTGAAGCCTAAAGCGCTTTTTTTGCACTGCAACTGGGCATACTGGTAGTATGCACATCTTTGTGTTCATGCTGAGCTTCTGTCATTTATACATATAGGCAGTCTATCTCCAACTTGAAGGGATAGGTTTTACCGGATGGTAGAAGACTGCCAGTTCATCCGATGAACTGATGAAGCGAGTCGCTTGTATGTTTTATGCCGAATGACCACACACACCATGATGCCTCTCCATTAATACAGAACAACAAGTCATTCCTTTGGGTGTGTTTCATCCTTTTAAACTCTATCCTGTTGTATCCTTTTAAACTTTAAACTTTATTCCTTTGGGTGTGTTTCATCCTTTCAAAAAGACTTCTGCTGCTTTCTGCTATAGCAACTGCTGTAGCTACGCTTTTGGGGCATCCTGGGATCTCTCTCTCTCTCTCTCTCTCTCTCTCTTTGTGTGTGTGTGTGTGTTGTCACTAGTAAATATCACCTTAAGAACAAACAAGACTTGAGAAAGAGCTATTTTCTGTGCTGCGCGCTGTGCCAGCTGTATCTAAGCTCTTCAGGTGCCACCTTGCATCATCTGCACAAAGCAAATGGCCTCTTTCCTTTAAGAACAAGATGGTTTAGACAACCCTTGCCTTTCTTAATCCAGGTGGCATGTGCACTTTGTCATGCGTCACACTTGAGCACTAGACCATTATGTGTGCCAATTATGTGAAGGGTAGGAACTTGGCACTTGTAGGTTCTTCATGGTGTGGTTACCATAAATCAAGCTTTTTGCAGGAGTGAAACTATCCTTGGGACACAATATGCGTGCACCTTGGGACACGATATAAGACAAACATTGATTTGATGGCTGTATGCAGCATTGCACTAAGTACAAAGATAGGCACACAAAACGTTAGGAGGCTTAAGGCTCTTTCTGTCCTTCTCTATGTCGTGGCGGTTCCTTTTTCTGCTTCATCTTGAGTGCAACTTGCAAACCATCAGCACCTGTGAGGAAGCTGATTAATCGATCCTGCGCAGGTACCAGAAGACAAAAGCAGACCGACAATGAGAAGGATCATCATTCAGAAGTTCTGGACAACTTGTGCGAAGGCCTATGCCTCAAGGTAGCATGATGCCAGCTGTGCCGTTGACGTGGAAAGGTTGGCAAACTCATTTCCAGTACTTCTGTCAGGTGAATAAAATCCCTTGCAGCTTATGCTGATAGCCAACGCCAGGCATGATCCAAACAGGATCAGCACTATACAGTCTTGCCATGAGACCAAGACCCAGCATGTTCTGCTGGAGCCTTCCACACTTAGCACTCTTGAGCAAAAGCATCCGTTGGCATTGTTAGCGGTCAGAAGTGACCCCGCAAGCCAGAGTCAGCAGCACAAGGCGGGCACTTGGGTAGATCAAGGCAGGTGCTTGCTTCCTTACCTTGAGGTTGTCATGCTGATATGCAAGGAGGGCATTTGCCACGCGTGCCACACCCTCAAGGAAGTCAGGGTAGGTCAGGGGGGCGTCCAACCAACACAACACCTCTCGCACGTCTGCATCCGTCAGCTGCAAGCAAGTAGGTCATGCTTGAATCAGACACATGAATGTACATGTTCCAGCATGTGTAGTTCTATGGGCCTAGTCAATTCACGTGTGTACATAAGCATGATTGTATGTGTATGCAGCAATAATCACACACATTGACGCACACTCATACGCAAAAAATCGCACAAATTCGAAATAGACACACATGCACACATTCACCTGCTGGTGTGCAGAGTCTAGCAGCTGGTCCGCGTCTACATTGCCTCCCTTCTTTCCTGGGTCACTGCCTGCTTTGCTGCTCGCCCTGCTGCTGGCTGCCACCTCGGCTGCCACTCTTGTCCCATCTAAGCTGCCCCTTTTTCCTTGCGGGCCGACCGATTTATGGTCCTCAATGCTCTTCTCCTGCGGAGTGGCAGTGGAGTCAGGCCTGAAACACCCTGAAGCAATGGTGGCAACCAGTCCCATGGAACAATCAAATCAAAACAATTTAACCAGTGTAACACCTGGCATTTCCAAAGTTCTGGGTAGCTCTGAGGGTCATTTGCTCCATGTGCAGGTTGCCCTATGGGGCTTCAAAATTCTTGTGGTTTTGTCCTCGCAAGGGTTTTCCACTGCACCCCATGCACAGTGAATGAAGTAGTAAATTGGTCAATTGCTTCGTCAATTCATTTGTCACTCGTTGAAAATCTTCGCCCTCTTTCAAATGCTTGGCATTTGGCACAGCCACACCAATATTGTTGTCAAACTCATTATAACTTATGATTGTAGTCAGACCCACTACAATCGGCCCACATGGCTTCCCCAAGTCTGCCACTTGATGTGTTCACTCAAGGGAACTCAGTTCTCCACCCAGTTTTGGCAAGTGGACTTAGGGACGACCTTCTTGTGTCTCTGAATCCACTTGCCCGAGGAAGTTCTCTGCTGGTTACCATCTTGCATTATATTAATTGCCTCCCTGTGAAGCCCCTGCACAGTGGGGGACATGTCCCTGCGCACAGCTTGCATGCGCGCAAATTTCCCACCTTGCCCATTGCTACAACGCTTCACATTCATCCCCCATGCTTGCATGCTCCACATCCATGCCAACAAAATTTATGCAGCAGTATGACGCAAAACTGTCCTAAGGCTGGATCAGGTAAAGCTGATGCAGATAGTACAGGCACAGAGAGGGCTGGCACATGGACAGGAGGAGGCTGATAGGGTTTTAAGGGGGTTGCCTCAGGGGCTGGAGCTGTGGGCATTGCTCTGCAGGAGGCAGGCTCTGCAATAAGTGGGGCATGCTCCTATGGGCTCATTAGGAGCAGCTCACAAAAAGTGTCCGCAGCTCACTCAGCGGTTGCTGCTGCTGCTCCACTTCTGAGACTGCGCGTTATTCACCCCGTGATGCACACAAACAAGTTGAGGCCCCTTCTGCAGGCAGGCGGCCCTGGACTATATCTGCCCCATGCCTGCCAACAGTGCCCCTGTACCCCACCTTGTACATATCAGTGTACACATGCGTGGCTTGCCTGCACCTAGCTCCAATGCACAGCGGACAGCCCCCAACACCCTGATCTGTGGTCAACTCTTGCCTCATGAGTGTCCAGCCATGGCACACAGCGGGCAGCCCACAACACCCTAATCTGTGATCAACTCTTGCCTCATTAGTGTCCAGCCATGGCACACAGCGGGCAGCCACCAACACCTTGATCTGCGGTCAACACTTGCCTCATCAGTGTTCAGCCATGGCACACAGCGGGAGCCCCCAACAACTTGACCTGTGGTCAACACTTGCCTCATCAGTGTTCAGCCATGGCACGCAACCAAACCCCCGCCGCCACAGCCTTTTCTTCATGGGCGAGCTGTGCCAGACATAAGTAGGATCTGACTCTGACATGCATGCCTCGGCACCATGCTGCGCAGGATGAGCCCATGGCGCACCTTAGGTGGGGCCATGCCATTCAAGCCTGGCGGCGCGTTCCCCGCGCCCTCGTCTTGCCTGCCAGCGGCCCCCTCTGCTGCTGCCTCCCCTTCCATAGGGCGCTGGCGGCCTCCAGCAGTGCTCACAGACGCCGGTGCCGCCTCCTGCTGAGACTCCTCAATGCGCAGCTTCTGGCTGCGAGGCAGAAGCCCCCCACCTTGGGTTTGGCATCTGGTGCAGATGCCCTTGCATGCAAAAACGCCGGCATCCTTATCTCCCTCCTCTTCATCGTTAATGATAACATAATCATTACATCATCAATACCACGCGCCCCAAAACACAAAACAGATCCCAAAACGAGAGCACACAACGGCATGGCAGCACGTGTGCGGCGCGCCTTGCACAGCAGCAGCCTTGCGTGGGGGCTGCGAGCCCAGTGACATGGTGCAACAAAGCCCAGTGACATGGTGCAACAAAGCCCAGTGACATGGTGCAACAAAGCCCAGTGACATGGTGCAACAAAGCCCAATGACATGGTGCAACAAAGCC
>LFCJ01000564.1_pt1 | contig 23585 bp, 18 predicted proteins | sample 643141 | NCBI WGS metagenome assembly LFCJ01 (sample SAMN03766243, study PRJNA286221) | soda lake metagenome | biome: soda lake; feature: Kulunda steppe; material: water; isolation source: sample B1-Br-g2 brine of Lake Bitter-1 | place: Russia: Kulunda steppe | collected 2010-07
ACCTTCATGACCTCTCCCGAGGATTCCAACCTCGGGCAGAGGTGGTAGACTGCAAACCCTAATATCCCAACTCAGCGGTGCGGTGCCGTGGGATTCCCGCGTCTTCAGGCGCGGGAGGATGTCAATAGAGTGGCTCTCGCTCACGGATCAATCCGATGGGAATCGGAGTTTCCACAGTGCAATAGCGTATCGGGCGTTGATCGTTTTTTCGTAGGGAACAGTTGTCGGGCTCTTTGAGCCGATACTTTGGGCTTTCGAACAGATTTTTTCCGAAGCGGTAACGTTGATTTCGACAATCTACAGATGGTCTCACCGAATATGATCCGTTTGGCTGCCAGTTAAAAATGATAAATTATTACTTTTATTTCGAACGGAATCTACGGCTCCAGTTATCGGCCATCGTTTCACAGCTAATCAGAAATGGGCAACAGAAACGACATGACCGGTTAATGTGGACCTCACTCGTCAGCGGCTATCGGGTAACATGTCTAGGAAAGCATCGTGACGTGGTAGTGGGTGCGTTCCGTCCGGGATGACCATCTCTACGTTTCGGTGCAGTGGCATGTACGCCTCAGACTATACCTATGAAACGCACACTCACGATCATGCTTACGGTCGCAACGGCCGTCGGCATGTTGTTCATGATGGGCGCAGGTGGCGTCGCAGCGTACGACAAAGCAGACAAAGGGGATACGGTCTCACAGACCAACTCCGCAACAACAACTTCAATTGCCGATTCTTCCGGTGGCGATGCCGATGCTAGCGGCGGTGACGGTGGCGGTATCGGCGTCGGTGCTGGTGGTGACAGCGGTGACAGTGCTGCAGGCAGTGAGGGCGGTGACGGTGGCGATAGCGACCGTGGAGGCGACGGCGGTGATGGTGGCGATGGCGCTGGTCTCGCTGGTGATGGCGGCGAAGGTGGTGACGGTGGCGATAGCGACCGTGGAGGTGACGGCGGTGAAAGTACTGCCGACAGTTCAACTGGTGACGGCGGCGCTGGCGTCGGTGTCGGCGTTGGCGTTGGCGGTGAAGGTGGAACCGCTGAAGGCGGTGAAGGCGGTAACGCCTTCTCGTTCAGTAATACTGACCAGCAGAACATCAATAACTAATTCAGTCGGTTCGGACCGTCTGAGTTCTGCCTTTTTTATTTGATCCATCACGCTGGAGCTGCTGCACCCGGTGTTGGCTGCGTGGGCACAGTATGGATGAACTATTTGCGCTCTCTAATCGACGCCTCTCGCCACGACTCGAGGTGCGTACCCGACTTGCTTGCAGTTAGCCGCCTACTCGCTAAACGCTCTAGCAGCCGAATATGGTCCGTCTCGCTCGCTCGAAATCCGAGGCTTCCCTCGAAACTGTGTGGATGGTTGATACTCGCTCTTGCTATGTGACTGCCATATGAACATGCCACTAGCTGTGAGGGTGAGTCGATGATCCGAACGATACTACTTGGCGCGTTGGTCGTCGCAATTGGCGTCGGACTTGGCCTTCTCGGTGTGGCTGCTTGGGTCACGGATGGGTCGGACGGAGATGATGAAACGAGCGCCTCCGAGACGGTTGTGGTTTCGGCTGACGGTGAGGAACCAGTTGTGGTCGATGGTGAGGCCGTTGATGATGACTATTCGACCGGGGCTGACGGCGGGGATAGGGTTACAATCGTTACCGATGACGACGATGCGGTTGCAGTGGCCAACAGTTCCGATAGTGAGGACGGCGAAAATGAGGTTGCAGTCGGTGCCGATGGCGAGGATGCGGTCGCCATCGCAAACGGCCCAGATGGAACGGATACGGTCGCAGTCGCTGATACTTCGGGTGGTGACATTGCCGAAGACGGCGGGGATGCAGTCGCGGTCGGCGTTGCTGGCGAAAGTGGCAGTGACGGAAGTGCGGTCGGTGCTGGTGGTGGAGACGGTGAAGATGGAGAAGACGGCACTGATGGTGCGGATGGCGAAGACAGCGTTGAAATCAGCACTGATGGCGTGGAGAGCGACGGATAAATCAGCTCCGCAAACCGAACCACACCCATAGGTCACCTCCGATCCTCGAGGTCAAATCAACGACCCATCTCGTCCCCGAGTCACCCACCTCACTCCTCGTCGGGTGACGCAACCGAAAGAGTGACTGAGACGTGCCGGTCTGCGGCCGCGATCGACAGTTCGTCCGGTTCGTCGTTGATATGGACGAGGAATACGAGTCGGATATCTTCGCCGGTCAGCGTCGGCTCGAGGTCGTACTCGAGCGTTTCGGTGTCGCCGTTTCCAATCTCGGTTGTCCCGGACTCGAGTTCGTTCTGGTCGGTTATCGTCAGGTCGTCGCCATCCTCGCCAATCTCGAGGTCCTGTTCGACGGCGACGACGGTGTACTCGACATCCCGCTGCTCGTGGTTTTCAATCTCGAGTGCCAGCGGGACGCTCTCGTTGGCCCCAACCTCGGTGGGGTAGTCCTCGGCGCTGAGCGTCTCATCCTCACCGATGAGTGTGACTTCGGTGAACGCTTCGTCCTCCCCGGGTGTGGCGACGGCGTAGCCGACGCTGCCGGCGGCCAACAGTATCGAGACGACGAGGAAGAGGTTGAGCGCGCCATCCCGCCGTGATCCGGGGCTGAACACACCGCGTCCGCGCGCGGCCCACCGCCGGTATGGCACCCGAAACCGGTGGGCTTCGGGGACGGCCCGTCGCCGGATCGCCGCGAGCAGCGTTCCACCGATCGTGAACGCACTCACGACCCCAATGGCCGGGTCGAGACTGATCGACCACGGCGTTGCCTCAAGTCCAAGCGGGAGGGCAAGCAGCGGGACGAGGACCACGCTCACCCCGACTGCATAGGCGACTCGCTCGAGTGGGGTGATCGGTGACCGCCACGAGGTCCCTCTGGATTGCTCATCGTCGCTGTATCGTTCGGGAAACAGGATTGCGATGGCGATGTAGCCAGGAACGAAGAGGAGAAAGAGGAGTCCAACGCCAACCCGAAGGGGGGTGTCACGGATGACTGGGGCGCTAATCGAGATGATGACTACTCCTGTCAGGATGAGGACTGCACCGAGGTCCGCTGGGAAGGGTCCTCGAGCGATGGGGGTGTGGGGTCCGTCTGTGTCTGTGTCGTCAGTTGCGTCGCGCATCGACCGGTACTCGTGGGCCAAAAAAATAGGCCTATTGGAGGAAAGAACCCGCTAAACCCCGGTATTCAAGCCCAATAGTTCGGTATGGAATCCAAACCGGTGCCGCTCTGGAGACCACGGTAGCGGGTTTTGCTCAGCCTGAGCGCTCGCGTGTGGTGGGAGTCGGGCATCGTCCCTGACCGTCCCCTTTCACACTCCATTTTGGAGTGCATAATGAAGCCGATTGGTCGTGACCACTTTCGAGAACACTATGTCGAACGCTGTCACCGCGCTTGCAAGTGCCTCATGGCTGGTCAACGGACCACCTCGATGGTGGCCGACGCCTCAGTTTACCCCCACAGCCATGACCGACCCACGCTTAGAGCGCCCGCGTGGACTCGAGGCTGGTTTTGACCACCGCTCTGCTCCCCCACACCGTTTCCAATGACACAAAACGATATTGAGCCGACGCCACAGGCGTCAACACGGACGGAATCGAACAATCAGGCACCCACAACTCACTCATCTACGGACAACGCTGTGTCCACTCGCCAGCGGTGGCTCGGTCGGCTCACCAAGTCAGGTTCCTCTTCTACAGCGCTCGGACTCGCAGTGGGGGCGACGCTTGCCGCCGTGAGTGGCCTTCTGGTTCCAGCCGCCCAGTCGCTTCTGTTTGCGGTGGCTGCGACCGGGTTCGTCGGTAGCTTCCTGCTGGTCCTGCTCACTCCGAAGCCCACCGTCCCAGCAACGACTGCTAACGGCGTGTATGGCGCCGGGGCTGCAAATCAGGCGGCACTCATCGGCGAACTCGATCTCGAGCCGTCTCCCCTCTATGTTCCGGCTGCGGAGGATGGCGTTGCTCGGTTGTGGCTTCTCGATCACCAAGCGGGAGCTGAAGTGGGGAGAGCACAGTTGCGTACTGGCTCTGTCGACGCTGACTCCTCACCGCTTCGTACCGACGGTTCGGATGGGCTTGTTCTTGAGCCGACGGGGTCGGGGTTGGTTCGTGAATTCGAGCGGTCGCTTTCGGGGTCGCTTGTGGCGTCTGGTGGCGGATCCGAATCGGAGTCGGATTCGGTGTCTAAGTCGGACCCAGAGTTGGAGGCGGAGTCTGAGCCGGCGTCGGAATCAGAATCGGATGCCGCCTCCGAACCGGACGCAGCACCGCCCCCGGAAGCAGAATCCAACGCAGAGTCAACACCACTCACACTCGCTGAAACACTGGCTGAAGGGTTGACCGAGAGCCTCGAGTTGACGACGGAGGCCGTCGTCGACGACGTGACTCACACTTCAGCGACGATTGCCGTCACGGATTGTGCCTTTGGCGACCTCGAGCAGTTCGATCATCCGGTGGCATCGTTTCTCGCCGCCGGCTTCGTTGCCGGACTCAAGCGGCCTGTTGGTGTCACCGTCACCTCTGGTTCTGGGGACCGCGCTGACTGGATTATCGAGTGTGTCTGGGAGACGAAGGCGGACGCCTCGGGCTGAATAGCCTTCGATTTCACACGCCCGATCTGGCGTGGCAACCCATTTAGCCCACGATCGGAACTGGCACTGGAACAACCTCGAGCAGTCGCCAGAGGGCGAGGAGGAAGAAGCCGACGACAGAGATGGTGACGACCCGTCCAAGTCGACTTCGCCAGGGTGGAGTGAGGTGTCTGGGGGCGGTGAACTGGGCGATACAGAACAGTCCGAGAATCGAGAGGAGGGCAAACAGGTCGGGGCGGAGCGACCCTGAGAGCCACAGGGCGAGTGCGACGATGCCCATCCAGGCGACCTGCCGGCTGACGACGCGCGTTCGCGCCGGTTTCGGTGTTCCCGTTTGTGGCGGTGTTCGTGTCTGTGCCTGTGTCTGCGCTTGCATATCCATCGCCACACCAGACGTTGCGGAGGGACCTAATTAACGACGTCAAAAGTAGCGTGTGGAAAACCAGTATGGCGCTAATTACGGGCCGTGGTGGTGAGTAGTAATGACTCGGATACGGGACGGCGAGTGACCTGCGCAATCGTGACTGTCACGTACCGAAACCGGCGGTCCATCGTTCCAAGCAGTTGAGGCGATACCGCCCCTGTGGGGCTGTAAGACGACCGTACCGGGCGAACCTATTTTATCGTCCGTGCAGTTGCTATCTGACTACGCATTTCGATGTCTCTGGACGTAACCCGCCTCGACTCACTCGAGGCGACAAACAAAAATCAGTGGAACAACGTCGTCGAGCAATCGGCCCTCGGCTGTGTCTTTCATCGATACGAGTGGCTGCGGGCGGTCGAAGTCGGCCTCGAGGCGGACGCTCGCCACCTCGTCGTTTCGAAAAAGGGGAATCCGGTCGGCATCCTCCCGTTTTTCGTCACCGACTTGGGGCCGGCATCCCGGCTGAGTTCGATCCGTCCGGGCTACGGCGGGCCAGTCGTGATGAGCGAAGAGGCGGACGTGATGGAACTCCTGCTCGAGGCCGTCCCCGAGTGCTGTGATCGGTCGACGCTGCTCACCGAATTTCGGACGTACGATCCGGGATTTATTCGCTATCGGGAACTGTTCGAACAGCACGGCTATACGCTGACGATCAAGGAGTGTCGCTTCGCACTCGACCTCAGCCGCGGCTGGGAGGCACTCTTTTCCGATATGGATAGCGAGCGCCGCCGGGGAATCCGCCGTGGTCACGACCTCGAGTTCGAGATCGTTGACGAAGAACTCTCTACGGAACTGCTTCGGTCGTTCTACCGGGATTACGCCACCGTCATGGATCGTGTCACCGATGATATCCTGCCGCGGTCGTTCATGCTCGAGTTGCCCCGTCTCGAAGACCGCCTGAAGCTCTTTTCGCTCCGAGTTGACGGTGAGCGACAGGGAATGTATCTGTACATTTTAGACGAAGAACAGTCGGCCCTCCAGCATCTCTTTACGGCGGTTACCGAGGACCATTTCGAGTATCACGCCGCCGAATTGCTTCACGAACACGCGATCAAGTGGGGAATCGAACAGGGGTATGAGACGTACGAACTCCGTGGTTCGGTGCCGGACTTTCGGGATGGCGTCTTTCGCTTCAAGGAGAACTTCGGGGCCGAAGCGTTTCCGTTGCTTGTCGTCGAACGTGGTAATCCCCAGCCCGTTGGGCCGATGCTCACCGTGGGTCGGTCGCTCTCCCGACAGTTTCGGTCCTGATGGCGAACTCGATTACGTCGGCGTTCGGTTGGGTCGTCGTTTCGAAAGCTGTCGTCGTCGTCGCCGGGTTTGCGTTTACGCCTGCGCTCGTTCGACTTATCGGACCAACGGCCTACGGACAGTATGCGCTGTTTCTCTCGATGTACGGCATCGTGAATCTCGTCATCATCGGCGGGACGAGCGACGCGCTGCGAAAGTACATCTCCGAACGGGATGACCCGGCCTGGCAGACGGCAGTCTACGGCTATCTGCTTGGACCAACGCTGCTCCTCGGGACGCTCACCGGCCTCGGCTTTATGCTTGCTGCGTGGACGGGACTGGCTGCAGCCCTGTTCGGCGAGGCCTTCACCTCGCTGTTCTACCTGCTCGGCCTCTACGCCCTCGTGAGCCAACTCGCCTTTCACAATCTCCGGGCGCTCATGGGACTCAGACTCGAGTCCAAATCCGAGCCGCTGAAGATCATCCAGAAGCTCCTGTTCGTCTCCCTTGGACTCGGACTGGTGGGCCTCGGGTTCGGTGTCGAAGGTGTCGTCGTTGCCCATATTGTGGCCAGTGGCGCGGTTTTCGTCGTTGGCGCACTCTTTTTACGACAGGTGCTTGACGCAGGATTGCTCCGCTCGTGGCTCTCGTCCCTGCGTGTGGGCCCACTCGAGGGCGGGTCTGATCTCGAAACAAACCTCGAGTTACCGAAACGCCGGATGATGGGCTACATCGGGAGCACAGTGGTATTCTTTCTGTTTTTGAACTCGCTGTACTACGTCGATGTCATCTTTCTGCAGTACTGGTCGACTGACGAGACTGTCGGCTACTATCAGGGAGCGCTTTCGATTGCCGAATTCCTCTGGTTTGCCCCGCTTGCGGTACAACTCGTATTGCTCCAGCGGGTCTCTGAGCGCTGGGAAAAGGGCCAACTCGAGGCGATTCAACGGCAGGCGACGCTCGTCACGCGGTACGTGCTCCTCTTTACCGCCTTGGTGGCACTCGGGATGGCCGCACTCGCTGCGGACTTCGTCCCGTTGTACTTGGGCTCGGCGTTTACCCCATCGGTGACGCCGCTTTTGTTGCTCCTGCCAGGCGTGATCGGCTTTGCCGTTGCCCGTCCAACACTGGCCATCAACCAGGGGCGGCGCTCGCTGCGCCCGCTGTTGATCGCGACGGGTGCCTGTTCGCTCGTGAATCTCGCCGGCAATCTCCTCCTGATTCCCCGGTACGGAATGATCGGAGCGGCAGTCGCCACCTCAATCGGCTACGCCAGTCTGGTCGTCTTTCAGTCGATGGCCGCTCGCCATCTGGGCTACGATCCACTCGCTGGACTCCGGCCGGTCCCCACACTCGCCACAATTGGCGTCGCTGGTGGCGTCATTTTCACCGTCTCGACGGCGATTTCGTCGTCCCTTCTTGCGCTCCTCATTGTCCCTCCCGTCGGCGCAGTGGTCTACGTCTCCGTTGCCGTCGCGCTGGGGGCAGTCACGAAAGAAGAAATCGACACGGCGGTTTCCGGCACTGGCGTCGTACCCACCTCAGTCGAACGCCGGATTTTCACGCTCCTCGAGGCGATTCCCACGTTCGACAAGTGACGAGTCAGTTGCGTAGGGAAAGGCTCCCCTGCACTCGAGCCGGAACTAACTGTTCGGCAACCGCTCGCGTTGCCAGCGGGACGTTGTTTTTCGCCCGGTTTATGAACCACCGTTTCCAGCGCGTTCCATAGGGAACGTACTGCCAGAAGGGATACGCTGTCGCCAGCGCCCGTTGGGCTTCAGGGCGGACACCCATCAACATCTGGAACTCGAAGTCGGTCCCGTGTTCTTCGTGTAACAGCGTGGCGTGGTCGATCATCGCCGGATCGTGTGTCGCGACGGCGACTCCGTCCCTAAACTGTCTAAATCCCTGCTCGAGAACCTCCCGGTAGGCCCGGTCTCGTCGCGCTCGGTCGGTGTAGGCTACCGATGGCGGCTCGTCGTAGGACCCGCCTTTGACAAATCGCACTTTTCCGGGCACATCTGCAAGCCGGTCGACATCCTCGGGGGTACGTTTTAAATCCGTCTGGAGACAGACGCCAAAGCCGCCGCCGTGTTTCTCACTCGCCGCAGCAAACGCCTCGAGCGTTGGGTCCGTCGTCGAGTGCTCCTCCATATCGAGCCAGCAGAAGACGTCGGTTTCGGCGGCCGTCTCAGCGAGTTCGCCAAATAACCGATGAAATCGTTCCTCGCTATCTGAAAGGCCAAGCTGTGTCGGTTTGACCGAGAGTGCCGCCTCGAGGCCGGCGTTCGAAATATCTTGGGCAAGCCGTTGGTACTCCTCGAGGTCGGCTTGGGCTCGGCTCTCGCCATCGGTGAGGGGCTGATTGTCGTAGTGTGAACCCAATCGATTTACGATGGCACTGATCCCCTCGGCGTTCAGCTGTCGGACGTACTCGAGTACTTCGGCTGGCGTTTCACCGGCGACAAATCGGTTGGCAACTGGAGGTATCATTGTGGGTTTCTGAGGTGAGTTGACTCGGCTGTCGGCTCGGGCTCAGAGGGCGTCTCGACCGTCGGCAACCGTTCGGTAAGCGCTGCGGGTGGGGTCAGCCAGGCGCGGAGATCCGACCGGTCGACACTCCAGGCCATCCCCGGGTCGACCATTGCGCGTAGGCACTCCGAAAGCTGCTCTTCGTCTCGGTTTTTTACGTAGAACTCGAGTTCCCGGAGTGGAAACGCCATCTCGCCGGTCGGGGCAGGCGAGGTAATCGGCGTCTCGGGAAGCCCGAGTGTGCGGGCAACCATCGTCGACGCAAACCGGTAGCCGGTGGCGCTCGCCAGCGCGTAGGATGCCCAGAACTTCGGATTGATCTCCATGAAGACGAACGTCCCGTCAGCGCGCTTTCGAAATTCGACGAGGGCGAGCCCGTGCCAGCCAATCTGGCGAAGCAACTCGATTGACTTTGCCTCGAGAGTTGGCTCACGGACCACCCGGAGGCGCGTCCCGATACCGCCCCGCCGGGGAACGGAGCGAACCTCCTCGTGGGTGTAAACACACTCGAGTTCGTTTTCGAAAAAGAGCACTCCACAGCCGTACGTCGAGCCGGTTCCGGTGACACACTCCTGAACCAACACGTCATCGGTCGGTGCGCCCTCAACGATCCGGTCGTAGGTTGCCCAGAACGCACCCGGTTCATCGATCCGAGCGGTCAGGTTGTGGCCGCCGCCGACCTCGACGGTCGGCTTACAGAATACCGGAAACTCGAGAACGTCGAGTCCGCCAGCGGGTCGCCCACGGGCATCAAGATCGGCGATAAGCGTCGAATACTCCGTGGGCGTCTCGAGGGTGACGGCTTCAGCACTCTCGGCGGCAGACGTCTTGTTGATTGCGTGGTGAAACGACTCTCGAGGGGGGAGACAGGTTCCGACGACCGGGGAAAGTGTCTCACGGGCTCCCTCGAGGGTGGCGACGGAGTCGTAGCCGGTTGGGACCACCATATCTGGTTGATATCGGTCGATTACCGAGCGTAGTGACTCGATATACGCCGGGTGGTCAGTCGGCGGCGTCGTGACGCCGATATCGCAGTATCTCGAGCGGACCAGCCGGCTGTAGCGTGTCCGCCCGACGCCGATTATCGTCGCCTCGAGGTCTTCTGTAAGTTCCTTTGCAATCGGCAGCGAGAGGAGCGAACCACCGCCGAGGAGGAGGACTCGAGGGCGTGTCGATTGGACCGCTCGAGGCGTTGTGGAACGACTCATGGGTACCGCTTTTGATTCCTCAGACAGCGGGCTGTGTGCTTGCAGACGGTCATAGGCCGTGAGAGTCGGTCTGGACAAAAAGTAATAGAGGCGGTACACTGTACGGTAGCCGACCGATACCCGCAATTTCCAGCGGCGGCGACCAATCGGGGGCTCTGGAAACGGTCTATTCGGAAATTGACGATTAGCGAACCAACCACCATCGGTGACTGTCAGTTGTGGGTTTCCATTTACCCTGTAGCCTGTGGCGAATTATATGAACTGACGCTCACTAGCCAGGTCAATGCGCCGGAGACACTACCTGACGGGCGTGGGCGCGACGGCCGCCGCCGGCCTGCTTGCAGGCTGCACGTGGCCCGGACGCGAGGAGTCACGCTTCCCCGAGGACGACCTCGAGAAACCGACAGGTGACTCCCTTATCGCCGATTGGGATCGTGTCATGATAACCGACTATGGCGGCGATCCAACCGGTGACGAACCGGTGACGCCCGCTCTCGACGCGCTTGTCGACGCCGAAGGTGGCAATGGGGTGCTGGCGGTCTTTCCGGAGGGAACCTACCGGTTTGAATCGGGGTTTGCATACAATCGATTCGAGGCATTTGGATTGCAGGGGGAAGAAGCGACAATTGCAGTACCAGAGACGTTTGCTGGTGCTGGCCTCTATGAAAACAAGGTCCTCTCGCTTGGTTCGTCGGGGAGCGTTGCCGGCAGCACCGTCTACGTCGGTGGCTTTGATTTTGATTTTTCAGACGCTGAGGACGTAGCTGTAGCCGCTGTCGGCTCCTACGCCAGCGACCGAGCCGTGTTCGAAGGGCTCACTATTCGTGACAAGCCGATTGAGGGCGACCGGATGCTCGAGTTGATTGCCCTCGAGGGTTGTCGTGGTCGGATTCACGACTGTCTGGTTGCTGGCTCGCCGGTCTCGGGCATTCATGCCCAACCCGAATCGAACGCGACGGTCTGGGTCACCGACTGTACCGTCAGGAACTGTGAGGACAACGGCTACTACTGCTCGACCGGCGCCGGAACCGTGATTATCGAAGGCTGCCATGCCGCCGATAACGAGATTGCGAACTTCCGCCTGGGTGGCATTATCCGGGACTCGACCGTTTCGGTAACCGATGAGGACCTCGAGGATTCCCGTGGCTTTTGGCTTCGAGAGGGTGACTGCCTGGTCGAAGGCTGTGAGGGATACAACGACGCCGACGGCTCGCGGCCAGTCTTTGAAATCGCTAGTTCGGCTGGTGCTGTCACCGTTCGGTACTCACACTTTCGGTCGGACAGCGACCAACTTATCGGCGTGGTCTATGACTCTGCGGCCTCCCCAGCGGGCTCCGTTGTGTTCGAAGACTGCCTGTTTGACGGTGAAAAAAATGCCGCGCAGTCGCCTGACTCGGTCGTTGTCGCTCGAGACCGAACGACGCTTACCAACTGCTCGAGTGCGCTCACTGGCGAGGTACGCCCGCTCGTGTTTAGCGAGGCTGATGACTGTCAACTGCTCGGTGGCGAGTACGAAGCCGGCGGCCCGATCTGGTTTGCCTCCGGGACCGGTGGGGAGGTTCGTGATGTCGTTCTCGAGGGGATTTCGGCGGAGCCACAGCTCCAGATCGATGCCATCGATGTCGTCGTCGAAAATGTCACGGGGACGGTCGATTCGGGGGTTCGGACGGTCGTCGATGGCCGGTCGACAAACGGGGAGACGGATCCTCGAGTTGGTGGCGACTGGCATGAGAACGGCCGCGAAAACGTCCTCGTCTGCTGGCGAGATGGCGACACTGGCAGCCAGCAGGTCGCCGTCTACCGTGACGGCGAGTGGCAGTCCTGGGATAAGACGGATATGACGTGAGCGCCCCTCGAGTAGTCGCGTGATAGTCAGTCTGGGTTAGCCGTACTTTTTGTACAGCTTTGCGGCGGTACTCATCACCATCGAGCCGTTCTCGGCTTCGTAGTAGGGAGCCAGCGTGGGATTGAATTTCGATTTGTACGAACAGATTCGCGGCGTGTTCGCCCCATACAGGTCATAAGCCTCGATATCGCGTTCTTGTGCATCTCGAATAATCCGCCAGTGAAGAAGGTCGTTTATCGGGAAATCGACATCCGGCTTACCACCGCCTTCCGAATAGTAAATCGCAGACTCGTCCTCGAGGATCAGCATTCCACTTGCTCGCTCGCCGTCGACGGTGGCAATGTAGGGTCGCACACTGCCGTCGGGCGCGTACCTGTAGAGATCACACAGGAACTCGCGTGGGATCGAGTACGTCTTGCCTTGGGCGTCGTACCGAGCGGCGACCTGCTGGTGGATGAACTCGATCGCTTCCTCCCCGCCGACCTCGATTTCGAACCGGTCGGCCGTCGCCTCATCTGGATCGAGATAGCGCCGGAGTGACTTCGAGAACGAGCCTTTGAGTTCCTCAGGCGCTGGCGTCAGGTCGAGCCGATAGGTGTACAGCGGCGACGTTTCGTACTCGTTCCAGGTAAACGGCCGTGGGTCTTCGAAGCCAACCGGTGTACAAAACCGGGTGTATCGCGGGCTAATCCGCTCGTCGATCACCTCGAGACAACCCTCGAGAAACCGTTTGCGCCGGCGTTCGCGCTTGCGGGCTTTGAGCCCGTCGTGGGCGACGGTGACGGGACCCAGCGAGAGTATGCCGAGTTCCGGCGGTGGGGAGAACGCCATCGTGACACCACTCTTTCGGAGTCCGAACACCGGAAACGCACCAACGGGTTCCTGGCCTTTGTGCCCGACTAGTGGATACAAATTCGCCGAGGCGTGTTCAGCGATCAGTTCGAGCACTGCATACTGGTGGAAAAACGAGCCTACGGCAGATTGGCTCACGATCCGGTTCCACTCCGCGTTCGCGTTCGACGCTCCATCTTCGCCGAGCACACTGATTTCGATGCTCATGAACGCACCTGCGGTTGTTCGAGGCGTTTATAGCACTCTACACAAGGACCGACCCAGGCGTCCATGGCTAGTGCCTCCTCGATCAGCTTCCGGTAAATCCTCCGGTAGCCGGGGAACTCATTTTCGTTCATATACCGTGGATGCCAGAGGACGGTCATCACCGCCCCGTTGTCCCGCGCTTCGGCGAGTATCCGTTTGCATTCGTCCCATGCAGCGTCAACCGATGATGTTCCGTGCATGAGCGCGTTATCCATTATCGTCAACGGAAAGACGACGAACTCGTCATCGAACGGCCGGATCGGTTCATATCGACCGTTGAACCCGTATTCGGTACTCGAGCCAAAACTGGCGTCATATTGCAGGCCAATCGCCCGGTGGTGTTCCCACGTTCGGGCCCCATCCAAATTGAGATAGTGCTGGCGGCCGCCGACGACCGGCTTTCGGAGAACGGCCTCGAGTGTTTCCTTCTCTTCCCGGAGACGCTCTCGGTCGTCCGCTGACTCATAGGAGCCATGCAAGCCGACCTCCCAGCCGCCGGCCTCGAGGTCGGCGATGAGGTCGACAATTGCCGGGTCGGTCAACTCGTACCGCCCGGTAAACAGCATCCAGTTGCGGGGGCTGAGCCACTCACGAGGAGGCTTGTCCCGAAAGAGCTGCTTTTCGTTGAGAAAGTAAAACGACGAGCGGACGCCCAGCTCCGACTCGAGGGCGAGTAGCTCTTCGAACTGCCAGTAGGGCTGGTCGTCGGTGACCAGCGGTCGGAGTTGCGATGGGTCACGTTCCCGGAGTGCATCGTACGGGGCTTGGAACGTCTTGTACGGTCGGTCGACATCGTGTGTGAGACACACGGCGAACTCACGATCGGTCATCTGAACCGGTTGTCCACCTCAAGGTGCAAAAGCTCAATCCTCGAAGGATCGGCTTACACTGACGATATCGTCGGTATTGGCGGTCTAGACGGGGATGCAATCTGATAGCGGCGACCGGTTCGACCCCTGTGAGTTCTAGACGCAGACGGTTCTAAACGTAGACGGCCCCCGACAGGACGGCTCTAGACGTAGAACGAGACCGATCCCGAGTCGTACACCCGCTGTCTGTCGGCGAGTTCGCCGCCGGTCAACTCCTCTGCGTAGACGTATCGGGAGAACTGGAGCGGTCGCGTTTGGTGTTCGTTCTCGCGTAACAACACGCTCTCGCCCCCGGAGAAGATGCCACCCTCAGCATCCGCGGCGGGTACCCCACAGGATGTCGAGCCGATTTCTGAAATGTAGCGACAGGCCGGCCAGTCGGTTGCAACCGTTCCCGCATAGGCGCTGTCGATGGTCTCGAGTGACTGGCGTTCGGCATCACCGAAGTAGTAGGTGTAGAACGGGCGTTCGACGGCAGGGTTATCGGAGGCGACGAAATCGTTCGAGACGGCCCCAAAGGAAAACAGCGAGACCACAAGCAGGAGAGCCAAAAACAGCGAGAGATTGACCCGTGTCACCAGCTCATAGACGCCGATGCCGCTCATCAGGCCCAGAAAGAGGAAGCTGTAGTGTCCAAACCGGTCGACGTTGACCCCGACGAGGGTGTCTATGAGGAGCGTCGGCCCCGGGAAGGCAAGCGGTGCAAGGATGAGCGAGAGAATGCCCATAGCGGCGACGTGTGCCGTTCGGGCCCGTTCATCGCGGAACCAGAACAGGACCGCGACGAGGATAAAAAAGACGAGAAACGAGTAGGGTATGTAATTTAGCACTTCGGCCACGGGGACACCTTCGACCCCCGAGGGAACGGTTGTTCCGTCATCGCTCGAGAACACCGAAAAGAGGAGTGCGCCATAGATGCGGTCGATGACGATTTCGGCCTGATAGAGCCAGTAGACGAGCGTGATCATTATCGTCGAGAGGAGGACAAACGGGCTGACGAGCGGTTGAGTTGTGCCGACGCCCCGCTCGATGACGAACAGGAGGCCGAGAATAATGAGGATGAACGGGACTGTCACCGGGTGATAGAGGATGATTCCCGTTATGAACACCAAACTGAGTGCCATCGTTGGAGCGGTCGACCGGACCACCAGTGTACAGAGGAGCAATAAAAACAGCACCGACGTGATGCTGCGGGCGATGGAATACATGCCATAGAAGAGATACAGCGGGAACAGCGTCGTCAGCAGTGCGGTCAACAGCCCGGCGGTCGTGCTGTCGGTGACGCGCCGCCCGAACGAATAGGCGGCGACGATGCCGGCGGCAAACACGAACCCACTGAGAAGAAACATTGTCGTGTGCAGGGGCACCCATTCGCCGAACAACTGTGAGCCAACGGCGGTGAGCGTGTGCCACAGTACGAACGGCTCATAGGTCGCCGGAAAGTCCGCAATAGTTCCGGTCTCGACGATCGAGGTTGCCATCGAGATATGAGCGATCGTGTCTGTTCGCCCGAAAAAGAAGGGGTAGTTCAGCGTGACGCTAAATACCGTCACCAGAAAGGCCACGAGCAGGTGATAGAGGGTGACGGCTGGTCCAGCCATCGGCCCTCGCTGGCCACCTGCCGTGGTGATGATAAATACGAGCCCATAGGCGAGGGCGATTCCCACAAAGAACGACTGCGGCCGGACGTCGGTGCTCACCAGCAGGACCGTCAGTGCCGCGATGACGAGATGAAAGAGTGTCGACGGGAACCGCCAATCGATCCTGAACCCACCGCCTTCCCGTCGCTGTGACCGAAGGGCGCTGACGACCACTGGCGCAAGCACGAACGGAACCGCCAGATACAACGCGAGAATACTCAGATTCGCCTGGCCAAGCGCCATCGGGCCGGCAACGCCGACAATCGCCGCGAGTACCAATCCGCCGGCCAGCAGCCGAAACCCCACCTCGAGCCGGCGACTGTCGCTTCCTATCCCGTACATCGGCTCCTCCGGACTCTCACGTTCGAGTGCATCTCTCAGCCGGCTACAACGAGGCCGAAAAAAACCGTTATGCAACATTCGTCTCGATATGTCTGTGATGGGTTGCAGACTGTCCGGTTTATTGTCGATCAAAAATGGATCCTAACCGCATATTACCGGCTAGTCTACTGCTACCGGTCGCTCCGATGCACCCGGCGTCACGAGGTGGGTCTACTCACTTCCTCGGAGTCGTGTACGCCCCGTCTCCCCTGGTCTTCTATACCAGTGGTGGCCGGTGAAAGGTTGTCGCTGTGGCCGACAATCTACGTTATATTCTGAACATAAAATACAGTATATATTGAAAATCTTGAAATGAGTGCCCTCATAACACAACAAAGGTTATAATCACAACTTCATATCCTTCTGAATGCATGGCACGCACGAACCCGGAACTGGACGCTGAGTCGGCGGCCGAAGACAGTCAATCTCTCAACCGCCGATCATATCTCCAACTTGCCGGCGCGGCGGCGGCAACCATTGGTGTGTCGACCGGCATATCGACCGCCGCTGTGACTGACGACATGGAGATCATTGACCTCGAGTACGACGCATACGATTCCCCCGGGGAGTTGTACAACGTAAACGACAACCGAAGTGGTATCTTGCCAACGTTTGTCTCCGAACCGACCAATGGAACGTCGACGGCGTTGCGAACGGAGTTTTCGGGAAATCAGAAGACTGCAAACGTCGAGTACCGATTCACCGAAAACGGATATGAGATGCCCTCGGAAGTGTATACGCGCTTTGACGTCTATCCCGAGGGGATTCGACTCGGCGCGAACGATACCGTCCGGCTGTTCTGGCTACCACTAACCAATGGGACTGGCTCCTCAGGTGGTGGCGGGCCGAACGGATCCAACGGCTGGTCGAACGCCATCGGCTTCGCCAACCGAAACAACTCGCCGGCCCCAGAGGGCTACAATTTCTTCAGTTATTCCTATCACATGGACAACTCGGGGGACTTCGAAATGACGAGTGCCCCCGTTTGGATGGACCAGTGGAACGAGATCGAAGGCTACATTCGGTGTAATACGTTCTCCGGTGGGCGAGCAAACCGGGATGGCGTGATGCGCTACTGGCTCAACGGCGACCTCGTCTATGAGCGAACGAACTTCCGGATGACAACTAGCGAGTCGAACCTGATCGAAGGAGCTGGCCCGCTTGGCTACGTCGTCGGCTCGAACCTTTCAGGGAACGCGTTGCTCTATGACAACCACCAAATTGCGATCGGTGGGATTCCTGCTGATCGCGACGAGAGCCCGCCATATGAGGACGACCCTACCCTAGTCGAACCAAGCGAACAGGCAGACTACGACGAGCGCCTCTCACACCGCGCTGGTAGCGACGAGGCGTCTTACCGGCTCTACGTTGAGGGCGACATCGTCCAATCCGACTGGAGCCAGGCCACCTACAATGAAACCGTCGAAATCACTGCCGAGGAGTACGCTGTTGTTGAGGCCACAACCCCTGCTGAAAGCGTTGACGGCTACTTCTTCAACGGCGAGATTGTCGCAATCGATGCCGATCCGTCGCGCTCGACAATCTGGCTCTCCGGCGAAGAAATCGACCCCGAGGAATACCCCGATTCGCCGGCGGATGACACGGACGACGAAACGGACGAACCACTCGAAAACGGCATCCTCATCGACGGCGTCGGCACTACCGAGGCGACCCGCTATACGTTCACCGTCAGTGGCGAGGTTGAGAAGTCCACAGACGACGGCGCCTCGATCAACGATTCGGATGTCATCCAAAACGGCTCGGTTACCGGCCAGACCGCCGGCTGGCGTGATGCGTTCCGTTTCAGTGGAGAACTCGAGGAACTGACCGTCGACGGTTCGGCACGGGTGATAGTTAACGGGGATCAGGTCGATCCGGCAGATTACGGCGCAGAATATCCGCGAACGCTCACCGTCGTGGGCAACGGCTCCGGGGCAGTCTACGAGGCGACCGTTGACGGCATAATTACGGTTGACGCTGAGGATACAACCGATGCGGGGATTGAGCGTCGGTCGGACGAAACGGTTGGGGGAACGATAGCGCGTGGTATCCACCGGTTTCGGTTTGCTGGTGAACTCGTCGACTTCGAGTTTGCAACGGGCGAGACGCAGGTATATCTGGGGAGCGACCGGATCGATCCGGCGGCGTACACGGCGGAGACGAGCATGCTCCCGCATGCGATTGTGATCGACAACAGCGAGAGTGCTGAGCCGACGCCGTACTCGTTTGCGATCGACGGCGAGGTGGTCCAGTCGAGTTTCCGGGATGCGACGATCGACCCCGAGGATGCCGTTGAAGGACAGTCAGTGACCGCCAGCGCCGCAGCCGGCGAACTTGACGCCTACTGGTTCGACGGAGATATTTCTGACTTCTCGATGAACGGCACGGCGACAGTTGACGTGACCCGGAATATTCGAGACAGCTAATCGCTCGAGTCGTCGCTGCGTGAGCTGTCGTGGCAGGAGAAACTATCTCTTCTGTGGGAGACACTCGCCCTTTCAACGCCGGTAATAAGCTGTTTCTTGCGGTAGTATGTTATTTTTGTATACGCTATTCACCCGGCAATACTCTCTCTTTTAGACCAATAAAATCCGCACAGTCAGTAGTAAATACATATATTAAACAAATAAAGTTTATAACGGTATGCTCGGGTTACCGAGGTAGATGGCACCTACACCGTTCGAAACGACCAGCATTGACACCACCAGTGACGACGGTCAACAGCGGTCTACCCGCTTCAGCCGTCGAGCGTATCTTACCGGGACGACCGCGGCTGTCGTTGGGCTCTCCGGGCTGCTGGGTTCGACGTCGGCGACGGCTGACGACACTGACAGCGACAGCGTCCTTTCACTCGAATACGACGAGTACGACGACCCACAGGAGATATACGACATCAACGACGTCCGTGGGAGTCACGTTCCAACGTTCGTCACTGACCGAGCGACCCGTGGTGATCGCTCGCTGTATACAACCTTTACTGGCGAGCAAAAGATTGCTAACTGCGAGTACCGGTTCCCACAAGCGGTCGGTGCTCCCCAGGATGAGGTCTACACCCGGTTCAAACTCTACCCCGAAGGGTTTAGCCTCAACCCCGACGACACGATCCGCGTCTTTTGGGCACCGCTCACAAATGGGATAGGGTCCTCCGGCGGTGGCGCAACCAACGGAACCAACGGTTGGTCAAACGCCATCGGTTTCGCCAACCGAAATAACTCACCAGCGCCCGAGGGGTACAAATTTTTCAGTTACTCCTATCACATGGACAACAGCGGGTCAGGCGACTTCCAGATGACCGATGCCGTCGTCCAGATGGACGAGTGGAATGAACTCGAGTGCTACATTAAAGTCAACACATTTGAGAACGGAACGGCCAATCCTGACGGGATAATGCGCTACTGGGTCAACGGCGAGTTGGCCTTCGAGGAGACGACAATGCGATTTACCACAACGGAGAACAACCGCATCGAAGCCGTTGGACCGCTTGGCTACGGCGTTGGCACCGCCAGTGGTAGCCTCTACTACGACCAACATGACATCTGCCTCGATATGGATCGCGAGACGGCTCGGGACGCCCTCGAGGAGTGAGCTTCGGGTTGTTTCGTCTACACTGACGCCTTCCTGCTACCGAGGCCTCCCTGCTACCGACGCCTCACTGACAGCGCGCTCCGTGGCTTCAACAATAACCTGCGTGGTGTCGACATTTTCGGCTAGCAACCGTTTTCGGCGCCGATCCCACGTTTCCTGGTCCGTTGCCAGCAGTTGCTCGGCGGCCTGTCGGACCGTTTCCAGCCCGCTTCCCTCCGGCAGCGACACGAGCAGCCCGTATCGCTCCTCGAGTTCCTCGAGAACCCCGGCGTACAGATCCGAAATATACAGCGCTGGCGTGCCGAGGACGGCACTTTCGCTTGCCATCGTGGCACTCTCCCCGAGATAGAGGTCCGCGTGGGCGAGGACATCGTGGATTCGCTCGGGAGCAATATCGATTTCCCTATCAGCGACCGCCGTCGGCACCTCTCCTTCGGCTGAAAGGACGACTGTTGCACCCTCACGCTCGAGGACGGTGACGAGTTGGGTGAGCCGTTGCAGTCCAGCGTGTCCGATATCGTGGGTCGCGTTCCACGAGACGAGGCGGATGAACACCAGCGGGTTGTCGCCGGTCACCTCAGCGGCCGGTGACTGGCCTCCTGAACCGACAATTGTTTTGGCGTTTTCCCTGAGTTGGCGTTCGATCTCGTTGTACACTAACGGATCGGGCTGGAACCAATCGGGGTGGAGATAGGCAAGTTCGTGGAAGCCATGGTAGGTTCGGTGACTCGCTCCGAGATCGTCTCTAAACGCTGCTGGCGTACAGATTCGGTCGGCAAACGGAAACGAGATTTTGTTCTGTACCGTGGCATACTCCGTATCCGTAAACAGGATACTCCGTCCGTCGACCATCATCGAGGCGTGGGCAACTGCCGGTTCGGCGATGGCGAGCAGCGCCGCCGGCTCGAGTTCCCTGACACGACGGCAGATCCGATACTCGTAGGTCGCCTGGACGAGCGGAAGATCTCGGAGGGAATTAACCGAGCCAGCGAGCTGTTCATGATCGATATCATACGCCTCGAGCAGTCGTCCGGTGACGCTTTTTTCGCGACTGAAGACGGACACGTCGTAGCCCCGGTCGTCGAATATCTCGAGTGCATGTTTAAAAAAGTGGACGTGGGCTGGATGTTGTATCGTCACGACGAGCCGGTTGCTATCCACGGTTGCCCTCCGTCTCCCGCATATCGAACACCATCGCCAGAGCAATCGCTCCACTGCCGGCCAGAAAGAGACCGATGCTCACGAGCGGTTGTCGCCGTGATTCTGCTGCCGGTATCCCAGTGTCTCCAGCCGTCCAAACCGACCGCAGACCGGCAAGAATTCCGGCAAGCGATGTGAGTACTCCCGTCAGATAGCAGACAACGACCGGGTGGACGCTCTCGGTCACATACTGTGAGCGAAGCCGCCAGAGGAACCCTCGAAGCAGGAGTCCGGAGAGCCGCCAGATGTACGTTGGATACGTAATATGTGACTCTTCGTCACCATAGACCGCCGGTATTTCCACATCTCTCACTCGCATCCGGTTAGCGTTCAGTCGGACCAACAAATCGTTTGGGTAGCCGTAGTACTCATAGATCGCCTCAATCTCGAGGCGCTCGAGGGCAGTGTGTGAAATCGCCGTATAGCCGTTCTGTGGGTCGACGACGTCCCAATAGCCGGAGGCGACTTTCGTTAATCCGGTCAGAATCGTGTTTCCGAACAGCCGAAACCGTGGCATCTCACGACAGTAAGACTCAGACTCGAGGCGATTGCCTTTGGTGTAGTCGGCTTCGCCGTTGACAATCGGACCGAGAAGGCGGGGGAGGCTGTCGGGGTCCATCTGCCCGTCGCCAGCCATCACGGCAGTAATGTCAATTTCGTCATCCCGTGCGCGTAGGTAGCCGGTTTTGATCGCCCCACCAACGCCGCGGTTGTGGTCGTGTTGGATCGGGACGATTCGGCGGTCGAACCCAGTTTCGAGGTTCTCCGCCGTGGCTGGTGGCCCTATCGAGTGTCCATTCTCATTTCTCTCGCCGTCAGTCATCGGCGTCTGTCCGTTCACCGCCGTTGCAGCCCGTTGAATTTCTGCCCACGTTTCGTCTGTCGAACAGTCGTCAATCACGTACACTCGATCGACGTAGTCAGGAATCGTCTCAATCACCTTTCCGACGAACCCCGCTTCGTTGTACGACGGGACAACGACACCAATTGTGTGCCCGTTATACATGTCTCGGCCCCACCGCGCAGGTCAGTCGCCGACTATCGGTCTCGGAGCAACACTGCGGCCGTTGTTGTCTCGTGATTGCGGATACCCGTCGCTGTCTCCATATTTGATTTGTCTCTTTCACAGTCCTGTCTCCTGACACTCCTCCACTCATAGCTGATCACTCAGCACAACGAACGTCCATTTCAAAAGCTGAAGAGATCGTTCCACCCGTTAGAATCGCCGAACGCACCCGATACGATGGCCATTGTCGGTCACAGAAAACTGACAGCCAGCGTTCCCGAACGTCCACTACCAGCGCTTGTAACCGACCGAATAAGATTCCCTTTCGGCCCACTCAGGGAGAGCAAACAGCCTGATCGGGTTGCCTAGCTCCCACGCTTTATTTTTCGGCGTGACTCTCGTCCTCGAGGGAAAGCCGCTCGCTCGCAATTGCTTCCACGCGTCCTATCACATCCCGTACTGCACGCCCCGTTTCTGTGGCCACTGCCTTGGCGTCGTCGTACTCCGCACTCACATCGTAGACCTCGCCGTTTGCATCACTGGCAATCTTCACCGTTACCTCGTAGGCCGTCCCGTCAAAGACGAGTTCGACCGTCTCAAATCGTCGGTTTGCGATCCAGCGGTGGGTTGCGCCCGCATCCCGAACGCCGAGGGTGCCGGTCTCCTCGGCTAACCGCCGGGCAACACGCTCCCGGTCTTCGGGTTTACAGATCACTTTCACGAGCTGGCCCGGTCGGGACTTTTTCATCGTCACGGGCACAATCGAGATATCACGCGCACCCGCCTCTGTGAGGCTCGTCTGGAGGCCGCCGAGCACTTCGGGCGTCGCATCATCGAGATTCGTCTCGAGGACGGTGATATCCTCTTTCATCAGACTCCCCTCAGCCGTCCCGCCGAGTACGCGAAGCACGTTCGGATGTGGATCGAGGTCGTAGCCGCCGGCTCCGTAGCCGAGTCGATTCACTTCGAGAGCGGGAATTGTGTCGACGCCCGACGCGAAGTGACCCAAGATTGCTGCGCCTGTCGGAGTAAGCAACTCGACTTCGAGCGGGCCACCCTGAAGCGACCAGTCTGCCCGTTCGGCGATTTCGGCGACCGCGGGTGTCGGCACGGGATACTCACCGTGGCTCATCGAGACCGAACCGCCGCCTGCCGAGAGGGGTGTCGTTACGATTCGGTCGGGCTCGAGGTCCGAAAGTAGGAGCGTCGCACCGACAATATCGGCAATCGCGTCGTCGGCTCCCACCTCGTGAAAGTGGACCGCCTCGAGGTCGGTGCCGTGGACGCTCGCTTCGGCCTCCCCGAGTAACTTGACGACAGCGAGGGCGTCGGTTTCGACGGCCGACTCGAGGTCCATCTCGCGGATAATCTGGCAGACTTCGCGGTAGCTGCGATTGGGGCCATGGCCTTCGGCGGGCGTGTGCGTCTGGTCGTGGCTGTGGCCGTGCTCGTGCCCGTGGCTGCCCTTGCCTACCGAATCTCCCTCGCTCATCACCACCGCCACATCGGTCGCCTTAATTCCACATTTTACTTCTGACTCGATTACATACTCGAGGTCGAGAGCAGACTCGACTGGCTCGAGGACGGCCGGATCGCCGGCAGCATCGAGTAACGCCCCCAGAATCATATCACCGCTTGCCCCCAACCGGCCATCGAACACAAGGAGTTGCATACTCGAGTGTTGGGTTCGGTATCAAAAAGAAGCTCTTTCTGTCCTCACCCGTCGAACTGGTGCGGAATATACCGGTGGCGACACTTCTTTGTAGCTGCCTCTCGGAGCAAACTAGTGGTAACAAGCACCACACCGAATGTCAGTGCTAACACAAAGCCTATCCGGCCCGGAATCGGAGTATGACCAACGCCGTCCATCGATACATCATGAATGAAGTCCAACTAGAGGTCGCAAAGGCGTATCCGAACGACTCGGGTCGTGGCATCGCCCGACTCGATCCAGATACGCTGTTGCATTTGAAGCTGAGCC
>LFCJ01000565.1_pt1 | contig 23581 bp, 20 predicted proteins | sample 643141 | NCBI WGS metagenome assembly LFCJ01 (sample SAMN03766243, study PRJNA286221) | soda lake metagenome | biome: soda lake; feature: Kulunda steppe; material: water; isolation source: sample B1-Br-g2 brine of Lake Bitter-1 | place: Russia: Kulunda steppe | collected 2010-07
ATTGTATAATAGTTGCTTTTTTAGGGTATTAAGTATTATATATTATTAATAAATGTCAATTTTATTTAGTCGTATAGGAGATGGTATTGATAGGCTTGTGGAATTCACTGGAGACCTTGCTTCTCCTCTTTTAGAAGTATTTGATGCCATAATGAGTGTAATCGTTGCAGCACTTGGTCTTTTTTTGGTTGTAATGCATGAATTTTCACTCGGTTTGTTAACATACACACCTTACCCCGGAGAAAGTGAAGAAACCAGTTCACAATATATATTTGGTATCCCAGAAGAAGGAGATATATTTTATACAATAATAACATTCAATAACAATTTTATTGAACCATTCGCCTTATTAATGGTTTTTACAGGAATTATATTTTTACTATTCTTAAGAATATTTGATATCGTTATTGATGATATAGGAATAAACACACAGGAAGGTATGAAAAGATTATTTATAGCACCAATTATGATTGTACTTTGGATACCAATAGCAAATTTAATTTTATATTTCGCATTTGGTATGACTGAATGGTTGACTTCTTTAACACTACCCGGAATGGAAGAGATTATGGAGGATGATTCTGCTGTTGATTATGATACAGATGAAGATGGTTCTGGTAGTGAACTAGGTGTAATGAGTTATGTAGAACTGTTTGAAAGAGATGAAGATGCAGCATTAGGTGTATTTACCTCACTTATATTTATAATGTATGGAGCCGCTGCAATTTTCGTTTCAGCTTTCATATATCTATTCGTAATGATTGGTGCATTCCTCCGTGTATTAGGTGTATTTGGTTTTTATGCATTAGCTCCAATTGGAATCGTTCTTTGGTCATTTAAATGGAGAGATTTTGCCAAAATTGGAGGTACGATAATTCGTTATTTCATATTGTTAGCTATATTCCCTATTGGTGTTGCATTTATTAACTTAATGGCACCACCATTACTAATGGCTGTCCAATTAGCTAGTGAAGATATTATCGCAGAAATAACGGATTTCACATGGAATAATCCTGTCCATGAAGGTTCTATAAATATGACTGACGTAATTAGTAATGAAGAAGTAATGGGTATCGCATTTATAATAATGACGCCAATACTCGTTGGAATTATTCCATGGGGTATTGTAATCGGATTCGATAAAGCTATAAAGATGGGTGTTGGTGCTGCAGGCGTAGCAGGAGCTGGAGCATTAGCAGTAGGTACTGGTGGATTAGGATTAGGTGCGTTAGGATTAGCAAATGCAGATAATATAGCAAAAGCCGGTGCAAGTGCAGCAGGTTCAGCTAAAAATAGAGCAGCTAAAGCTTTACCAAGTAGTAGAGAACAAATGACGAATCAATTTGGAAGTGCTGTAAATTCTGTAGGGGATAATTTAAATGACGGAATTAATAATAGAATTAGTCGGTATGATTCTAAATCAGCATTGAGCAATAGAGCTACAGGAATGCGTAAGTATCTAGAATCGAAAGGAGAGGGGGCTGTCGAAATGAAAGATTCATGGATAAATAAACGAGATAGTATGAATGAAAGTTTATTCGGTGCTAAAGATAGAGTAAGTAATGCATTAGAAAGAACAAATAGAACAGAAATGGAAAAAGCATTTGCTGAATCTAGTTTTGTATCCCATAGATTAGGAAAAACAGGTAGTCTTGCACAAGATTTATCTAAAGCTCATTTGAAAGGAGAACATTTCTTACATAGTCAAGAAGCTCGCACAGCATTAGCTCAAGACGAACGTGAGCATGGTGAAGGTGGTTTAATGACAGATAGTATGGGTGAAGAAATAGATGAAGTTAATGAGGAAGAAGAATTTATCAAAATGTATGAAGAAAAAGCATTAGGTGAACAATTCTCAGATAACGAGGATTTAAAAGAAAAATATATGGATTACAAGTATAGGACAACTGGGCTAGCTGCATTTAGTCCTGAACATAGAGATGAACATATGGATGATGTAAGTGAAGATGAAATGGTTCATACATTCATGGAATCTCTTCAGTCAGATTCAGAGATGAATACAGAAGATGTATTTGGTGTTAGAGGCGCAGAAAAAGCAAAAGATACATTTAAGAAATTAAATTATGATGATGTAGAAAAGGCAATGATTGGAACAAATAATACGTCACATGCTGAATTCTATAGTGAAAACTTCGATAAAATAGAACAAATCAAAAAAGAAAAATATGGTGATAAATTAGATGATACATTATTAGAAAGAGAATATAGAAAAATGTTATACGATGAATCAGAACAATATATTAATGAACTGGATGATGCCGTTACACAATCTATTTCAGAAAGTATTAAACAAACAGATTCAGAAAAAACCAAAGGTATATTTAGAGATGCTATAGGTGGAGATAATCCATCCTTAGATGATGGACTTGAAAATGTAGTTAACGATATTTTAGACTATGGTGGAATTGAAGAAGCCGCTAAAAGTGAATATAGTAGTGTTAATTCAAACTTATCCGATACCGAGATTAAAGAATTAGAAAGTGAAATGCAAGGTTTAATAATGGATTCTGTTGATTTAGATACAAATACCGGTTCAATAACGTTAGATTCAACGGATATATCTGCGAAAGTAGATGCTGTAGAATTTGATAGTAAATCTGTTCAAGAACAATTTGAAGTGATAATGAATGAAGCGTCTAAATCATTTAATGGTAATGGAATATCTATAAATGGTGATGATTTGAAAGGTGAGGCTCAAGATTATGCTGCAAAACGTGTTAATGCATTAGAAGAAGTAGAAAGAGAACAAATAGAGCAGATTCAGAATTTATTTGAACAAACACAAACAGAAGCTGGAGAAACTATGATGCAATCTATTGAGGATGATGTAAATCAACTCCAAAGATATATAGAAGAACAAAATATATCTATAGACATTGATTCAGAATATTCTGGAATTGATGATATTATCCCTAATGATGCACCAGATGAAATTCAGAATATTTCTGATAATTTGTCTAATGAATTTGAGAATATTATTCAAAATGCATCAGATAGAACCGGGTCGGACCCTCGTGTAGATTATGATGCAGATAAAGCTGCGAAATCTGTTATTGATACATTCGCTCAAGAAGTGGCGACTATAAATGAAAGGCAACTTGAAAATATACAGAGAGGTATTGATGAAAATATGGAACAGGCGAGAGACGTGTTAAGTGATTCTGTATCAGACCATTTAGATAGATATAATGATACAGAAGATTCTTTATCAAATTATATATCCTCTATAGATGATGATAAAGAACGGCGTGAAGTTGTGTCTGAACTAACGCGTAATTTTAATTAAATACATTATTCAATATATTTATTTTGATTAATTTCGTTCAAACTCTTATCATTAATTATCATTTCTGCTTCTACAATATCATCCATTGTAGAATCATTTGTTTTATGCATACTATTTTGTATTTTGACGAGCAAATTTTTGGGTAATTCATATAATTTTACAGAATCTGAATTTTTAAATTCGCTGAAGCCTTTTTCAATGACATCATTCTGAAATTCATTGTATGCATCTAAATCAACATCTACATCCACGGTTTTGATTTGTGTAAGGATTTTCTCCACATCATTTGTTGTTTTAAGAAATTCTGTCCATACTTCATCTTTAGCATTCATTTCTTCAGGAATTTTAATGTCCATTGTGAACTGTAATTCTGTCGATTTATTATCTTGTGGTGATTTCGTATTATATTCTAATTTAGAAACTTCTGGTTTATGTCCACCTTGTTTTCTTGTGGCATTTTGTGAATTTACAATATTTTCTTCAGAGAGTTTATTTGAATTTACATTTTTATTTGGATTACTTCGTGTAATATAATGTGTAAATAGTAGGAACATAATTGCAGGGATGAAATATAATGCCGCAATGAACATACTCACAGACTGTGTGAATAGTGTAATCCCAATAGCATATACAATTGAAACACGGGCTGGATACATGAATACGCGGCTTGATTTATCTGTTCTAACGTGATTATATACGGATTCATACACATTTTTCTGCGCACTAATGAATACATATGCAATTAGACTCAGAACTAACGTGAAGATAAATGTAATTTCTGAAGTGAAATTTACATTAATAAGGAGCATCGTCGGAACGATGAAAATAACATACATAAATGTATATGCTTGTGCATTTACTTGTGGTTTATCTTCATCCATGATATTATATATCGATTTAGAAAATCTAAATTCAATAACTGTGGTTGAATATGCTCCAATAGAAAAGATAAGCGTAGCGATATATACGTATACATTTGGGGACTGAAGATACAAGATAGGGATTGCTGATAAGACAACTAAGCCACTCATCTTAATCGAACTATTCATATTGTAAATACTAGATAGAATAATAATTGATAATCCAAATAGTCCAATGATAAACGTTAAACTTGTTTGGAGTGCATATTGAACATCTGTTAATTCCGAATATAAATCAATAATTGATTGTAGAGATGTAATATCACCCATAATAAATGCACTAAATAAAATAATAGGCAAAACTAATGGAATAGATAACATAAATTTATATATCGTAGGTACAATTTCATCTAAACTTTTTTGAATTGTGGGGGAATAATTTCCGATAAAATTCAAAAAAGGTTTATATGCGATATTAAATAAATTTGTAAATGTTTTTACATACCAATAACCTACGATAAGTACAGGTTTGATGATTTTGGAAGCATATCCCATATTGCATATATATTCTTTTTGTCTATTAATATATGTTTCGATTTCAATCCGTTATATACATACCTCTCATTAGATATATAGGATTGTAAACATAATATATTTTAAATGAGTCAAGACCCTATATCAATAAGTACGTTTATACCTGAATCAATTGGTTCGAAAGATATTCTGTTTGAAAATGCACCTGTCGTAGGAACGGTTGATTTTATGGATGGTGTTATAATATTCTCGCCTGCTTTTGCTTATTTATTACTTGGTGATTTAATTACACCAAGTATATTAGAACCTTATTCTGTCGTATTCGCTATATTAATAGCTTTAATAATGATTTCAACATTATTCTTGAAGCCAAATTATATGACGTTATCAGAATGGTTCACTATTTGGAAAGATTACAGTGATAGAGAAAAAGACTTATCCAAACAATATACAAAAGAGGATGGAAAACCGTTTGATTCGATGAGTATTGTACCAGATGATGATACAAGAAAATTAACAAAAGCTAACCGTGTATATCCTGAGAGAGATATAATTGAATTAGATGATGGTACAATGATATCTATTATTGAATTTTCTGGTTCAAATTTAGATATGGCATCTCAACAACAAATAATTGGTACCGTAAATCAATATTCACAAAAATTAAGTTCACAGTTAAAACATAATATTCAATTTTATATGCCAATGAGACCTGTTACGACAGAACTTACCGTTCAAAGATATAAAGACCAACGAAATAAATTAGAAGTTGAAGATGCAGGTGATGAATTTATGGATGCATATTTAGATGATAGAATTTCATGGGTTGAAAATTTAAGTACATCAACATTTATTCGTGAACAATATGTTGTTATTCCTGTAAGCTTAGATGAAATATATTCTGGAAACTCTATAAATAATTCTTCAGGTCTTGAATCTATACCGGGAGGTGAATTTTTAAAAGATATGTATCGTGGTTTAACTGGTCAACAAAATATTTCATCAGAACAAGAACGTCGCCGTAAACAAATTAGAGAATTAACGAAGAGAAGAACAACAATTGGGAATATATTAGCTGTTGGCCCCGGTAATTCTTATAATATAGTCGATTATAAAAAATCAATTGCATTAGTTAAAGAATTTTGGGAGGGTGAAAAAATACAATCTGACGAAATGCAAGCATTATCTAATGAATATCCATTCGCAGCATCACATATGGGTGGTGAAAATCAAAACAAAGGTGATTAATTATGATAAATACAATAAAATCTTTACTAAATGGAAAATCCGACAAACAGAATAGTGATAAAGAAATAACAGAAGAAGATGAAGAAGAAGAACAATATAAAAATCAATCCACGAATACATTATCTGTTCCATCTACGGATAGAAAATTTAGAGATATGATATCTCCTACGTCGTTTATTGAAGAAGAAAATTACGCTCGTTCAGGTTCAGATTATGTTGAGACATTATTTATTGTAAATTGGCCAGATGAACCGGGGATATTATATTTAGAAGAAATCTTATATAAAATACCTGTAAGTACAGATGTTAGTATTCATATTAATCCGCGTGAAAAAGATGAAGCCATATCACAATTAGAAAAAGAATTAGAGAAAGCAAATGCACAAGCACAACAGGGTGTTACAGCCGCATCTAAACAAGCAAGACAAAAAAGATTGAAAAATACGAATCGTGTATATCAAGAACTTACAGAAACAGATGCGAATTTATTTGAAATGGGTATGACGATAACAATTCGTGCAGATGACCCTGAAGAATTAGAACTTGCTGTTGAAATGGTTTCCAGAGAACTACGGACAAATGGAATGATGCCTGAAATCCTTCGGAGACAACAAAAAGCAGGAATGCAAACGACAAGTCCAATTGGAACTGATATGATTGGATATAAACAAGTTGCTATTAGTGGTGCAGTGGGTGCACAATATCCATTTAGTACTACAAACGTAATGGAGCCGGGAGGTATTGATTATGGTATTCATGCAGTAAATAATTCTCCATTTAGTATAAATAGGTTTGAAGGTCGTGAAAACGGATATAACCAAATCACGGCAGGAAAAATCGGGTCGGGTAAAACATTCGGAACTTTACTTGAAATATTAAGAACAAAAGCTGCATATGGAGATGATTTAATTGTATTCATGCTTGACCCACTTGATGGATTTAAACCGGCTTCAAACTTACTCAATGGTAAAGAAGTTACAGTCGGAGGTAAAGTATCATTAAATCCAATGCGCATTATTGAAACACCAGAGAGTGTATATAATGAAATTCCTGATTTAGACCCATATGGTGAAAAGAAACAAACACTTATGGACTTCTTTGATATGTTCTTTGCATTACAAGGAAGAGAACTTAAAGATAGTAGAGATGTTCTTGAAATGGCAATTGAAATTACCTATAATAGACAAGGAATTACAAAAGACCCTAAAACACATGGAAAAGAATCACCTACAATAACAGACTTAATAGATGTATTAAAAGAAATGTCAGAAGAACCAGAAGAATTTGCTGTATCTAAAAATTCAAAACAGTTAGTGGACCAAATAGAAAACCATTCTGCAAGATTAGTTCTTGCATTTAATTCATTTGGAGACGGTGGGAAATATGAAAACTTAGCTCAAAAAACAGAATTAAATCTTGAAAATGAAGATGTCGTATATTTCAATTTGAGTCAACAAGAAGGAAGTGGGAGTCTTGGATTGATGATGCACCTTCTATTAGGTGAGGTGTATGAACGTGCTAAGGATACGGATAAGAAAGTATTATTCTGTATTGACGAAGCTCACTACATAATGTCCGATGCCCGGTCATTAGACTTCCTTGAACAAGCCGTCAGGCACTCTAGGCACTATGACCTTGGTATTAATTTCATTACGCAAACACTTGAAGAATTTTTCGCACATGAACAATCAGAGGCTATTGCTCAACAGTGTTCATTACGAAGATTCCATAAAATAGAATCAGGATTAACTGACGATATAAAGAATACATTGAGCTTGAATGATGCTCACGTTAATTTCATTAAAAATGCTGAACCGGGGAGTGAAGATGCAGGATATTCTGAAGCGTTATATGGTGTGGACGAATATGGTTATGTTCCAATTAGAATCCGCCCAAGTGAATTTGAATTATCTGCCATCAACCAAGCGGGAGGGTGAATAATTGAATATATTTATTATTTACGTTTTTGTATATAAACAGTTATTGTGGATTTGAACGTAATATTTTATATTTTACACTCATAAAACTAATAGGATTTGTCAACTATATTATTATTAACAATGCCAAATATACCTGTTATTCCTGTAGATGAAAATATAACGCAAGCTACACATAATCTCGCAGAAAATATGAGTGATGAAATAAATTTAATTCACGTTGAACCACCTGAACAAAGTGATGGAATGGACGTAGCAGATGAATTCTTAGATGCTGTTCATTTCCTAGAAATGAAAAAGAAATTTCTTCGACCAAATAAAAATATAAGTCCAACATGTGGTATGGAAATATGGTATGAAGATAATACAATTAAATTTATGTTTTATACTCCATCTAAGGAAATAGAACAAGAATATAGACAACAACTGACAGGATACTATCCTGAATGTGATATTTCACAGCAAACCGGTAATGAAGGTATGTTTATACAAGCAGAACCAGAGAAAGAAGAAGCTGTAGCATTAATGCAATTTCAATTGAAAAAACATTACTTTATGCCATTAGCTAGTCCTGTTTCAGAAGATAGTGAAATAGAAAATGACCCATTAAAAAGAATTGTTAATGAAATAGATACAAAAGATGATACGCGTTTAATGATTCAATATTTATATAAACCTGCACCATATGATTGGACTGAAGGTCAAAGTACAAATTTAGAATCCAAAGCAAAAAAAATTCAAAATAAAGGCGGATTCAAAACAAAATGGTGGGGTCTAAAGATTGAAGATGTTGATGACCCCGGTATATTTGAAACAACAGCATCTGAAATGAGAGCAAGATTAAATAAATCTGCATTTTATTTGAATATCCGACTAGCCGTAATATGTTCTGGTGAAACACAAGACCAAGCTGAAAGAAAAGCTGAAACAAGAGCAAAAGCCGTCGTAAATACATTAGAGCATTTATATTCTACAAGAGCAGGTCAACGTATTGTTCCAAAGAATTACCGTGTTAACAAAGAAAGAAATGCACGAAATTTGCTTGTTAATATGATTGAGAGAAATGAAACATTTATGCAAAAACCTAATAGATTCCATAGTTGGCTATGGCATAGAATAACGCCTAATCATGACGTAATAATATTAACAGCCGGTGAATTAGCAGGTCATGTTCACTTACCAAGTGGAGATTCTGTTAATACGGGAGCAATTAAATTCACTAGTGAAATGGTATCTGGTGAAGTTCCACCAGATGTAGATGATTTCGAACCTGTACCTAAAGAAGAAAGAACGGGATATGAAGATGATGAAATAATTGATTTAAGTGAAGAAGAAGAAGACGACGAAACAAAAGAATTATCTGATAAAGAAGATAAACCGTCAACCTTATTTGACGAAGGTGGTGATTAATTATGGGTATATTTGATAAATTATTTGGTTCAGACGACCCGATTACCACAGAATTAGATAGAGTTGAAAAAAAGAAAAAAGATAAATTAAAAAAATTAAAAGAACGAGATGGTACGGAGGGTAATGAAGAATACGAATTAGAATCATTAGATGAGGATGAGTTTCCACCAGAAAATATATTATTTGGTGAAAAATGTTGGCCTTACGAATTTGAACCGGCAGATAGTGTAAAATTATCTGGTCGAGAATTATATACTCTTGATGAGATGAATACTCATTATATGGGTGAAGATATTCGTGCATTAATAGAAAATAGAAGATATGCTCCAGAAGATGCTACAAGAATAGGTTATACAAAAGATAATGTAAAAGGCGTTCAGGATGTATATATTGACCATGATGCTTTATTCAGACATATAGCATTATTCGGTCAAACAGGATATGGTAAAAGTACATTGATGCGTAATATGCTACTACAATGGATTAATGCAGGATTCGGTATCTGTTATGTAGACCCAAAGGGTGATGACTCTAAAGAATTATTAGAACAACTTCCTCCACACAGAGTGGATGATATCGTCTGGGTGGAACCCGGTTCAGATAGAGAAAAACAAGTTGGATTTAATGTTTTTGATACAGCTGCAAGTCCAAGTGACCCACGATATGAAAGAGAAGTTAACAGTGTTGCGGGAGACTTTATTCAAATTCTAAAAGATAAATCTGAATATTGGGGGCCTCAAATTGGTAATATTACCGAAACATTAGTTCAACAATTGATTCGTGCTAATGAACCGTTTAATCCTATTGACCTTGTGAAAATTATTACGGATGAAGAAGAAAGAAAATTGTTCGCAGAAAATTACGGGGACGATTTGGAACAAGTATTTATGAAACGCGTTGCAGAACAAGATGATGATGCTTTCGAACCAATTCTTCGACGTGTTCGTGAATGGGTTTCTGACCGTGAAACAAGACAAGTAATGGCTCATGCTAAATCTAAAATAAATATATCCGAAGTTGTAAGAGATGATAAAATATTAATTGTTAATACAGCAAGTATTGAAAATCCATCTACAAAAGAAATTATTACGCGTATGGTTATTGCGAGGATTTGGTCTGCCGTAAGAACTCGTAAAACAGATAATAATACAGAACCAGACCCATTTTTCCTTTGTATTGACGAATTTGACAAAGTTATAAGTGATAATTTCGATATAAATAGTATTGTTTCACAAGCACGGAGTTTCCGATTATCTGTATTCGTAGCGAATCAGCAACCAAGCCAGCTTCCAAAAGAAACAAAAACCGCTTTACAACAAGTTCAATCATTATTAAGTTTTAATCCGGGTGGTCATCCGGGTGATGCACAAGATATTGCTCACGTTTTAGGTGATGTAGATGCTTGGGAACTTGGAGATTTAGATAGGTTTACTGTTGTAGGTAGACCATACATGAATGATTCTCAACAACCTGCCATCATTATAAACACATATGGTGAATATCCACCATTAAGAACACCAGAAGAAGCAGAAGCTATTATTAATAGAAGTTTGAATAAATATGGTTCAAAACCACATGTTGAAACTAATTTAGATAAATATGGTGTAAAACGATTTATCGATTCAGATGATATTGGGCATAATATTAATGATATGGGTGATACTATTACGACAGAACAATTATTAGAATGTATATATACTTCACAAATAAGAAATGAAACCGTTGAAATTGATGGAAAAGAAGATTGGGTGAATTTAGAACAGATTACAGATGAAGTTGAAAAATATGTCGGTTCAATGGAAGGTGCATATGCATCAAAGTTAAGTAATGTACTAGAAGTTATTCCTGATGGAGATGTTGAGCGGCGTGTAAGTGATAGTGCGTATTATAGATTAACGGATGATGGTAAAAAGAAAGCATTCGAGCCAGATACAGGTTCAGCAGCAAGTGGAGGCAAATCCCCGCACAGAATATTACTTAGAAAAGGTCATACAGCATTTACAAAATTAGGTTATGATGTAACATTACCATCTCAGGATAAAAGCGGGCGTCTTCCTGATGGTGTTGCACGAACACCAATTAACCCCATGAAAGAATCAACTAATTTTGAAGAAGCTGTTGAAAAAGAAAAAGAATTAGTTCAAGAATATCCGAGATTAGCTCAATTATTCGGTGATAAAGATGTTTCATTAGAAGCTGAATCAACGACAATAACGCGGCCAGCACAAACAATAAAGAATTTAATTAAAGCAATAAAAGATAATCAGCATTGTGTATTCTTAGTTAAAGATGGAACGAGGAAGAAAGGCTCATTTGATTATTGGGCGCGTGTAGGTGAAGATATTCTTACCGACCCACCATTTGTTCGAAGTGTTGACGAACATGGGAATAGAACATTTTATACAACGAATGGTAAAGTATCCTTAGCAAATAAATCTACAGCACTCGTTAAGAAAGATGCTGGTCAAGTTTCATGGACTGAATATGGTAAACAATATCAGGACCCAAGTAGTGATGATATTCATTTGAAATTAGAAACTTCGAATGAAGATACGCCTATTGCAAAATTTGAAGATGCGGCAGAATTGATGAGAAATCCAAGTCCTAGCACATTCCCGTATAATTATTATAGAGATACACAATCAAAAGAAACAATTGTAAAAGATAAAGATGGTGAAATTGTTGATAGATATGATAATTTAAAAGAAATGAGAAAAGAAGGAAAATACAAAGTAATACATATGCCAATTATACCTGATTATGAATTCCCTGATGGAAAATATCCAAGCCCAGATGATTGGACATTTGTTATTATTCCTGAAAGTGAAAATAAAGGACCGCAAATATATTCAAATGGTGAAATGGAACCATTATTACCAGAAGATGGTGCTAAAATTAATCCGAATGACTTTGGTGATTTGAATATTAATTTAGACGTTCAAAAGTTAATACCGGATGAACAATTAGAAAACGAATTTGATAAAATTGTAAATCAAAATGATACAGGTTTATTAACCGAAGGACCAGATATATCTGATAATACAGAAAATATTCATATAAATCAAGATAATTCTTCATCTAATGATTCAAATAATCTAAATAATTCGGCAGAAGATGAAATACATGAAGAAGAGACGTTTAATGAAGATGAACAATTAGAAGATGAAGTAGATTCTGAAACAGAAGATTCGGAACCTGAGGGCTTGAATTTAACAGACGTTGTAAATATTGGTTACGATGAAGAAAAAGTACCTATTGATGCAGAAGAAGAAAAACAAGAAAATGAGGTGGATGAATCAGAAGATAAAGATGCAGATGAAATTGTAGGAGAAGAAACAGAAGAATCTAAGGTAAAACCAGATGAAGATATGGATAATGACGAAGATGAAGATGATGGTGAATTATATGATAGATTTAAGTTACCTTAGGATAATTTTGTATATTAATATTCAGTAACTAATTTATAATAGAAGAACAAATATAATATATATGAATATACCACTAAAAGATAGAATTGAAGAAGATGGTTTGAAACATGTTGCATGGATATTATTTATTTGGTTCGTTGTTATTGCGATGATTGTATCCCCTATTGCAATGTATCTAGTTTGAATGATACTTTGTAATTTTGCGTAAAAATTCATAAAAACGTCGGTACTAATTTATAGTATTATATATGTATATAATACATGTCATTTGATAGTAAAAAAGAAACAAATTCATCTGTTCGAGAAGGAAGATATCCGACAGGTATAAAGTTATTAGATGAAGATATTATGAGGGGTATTCCCCAAGGTTCAACTATTGCTGTTGTTGGTGGGGCAGAGGGAGCAAGTGAACTTATTCTTCATTCTCTTGCCGCGACAGGAAGAAAAACAGAATACATAACAACACTTCGGTCTGACAGAGGTTTAGATAAAGATATAAAAGGCGTTAGAAACGAAGAAAAAGTATCTGAAGAAGATATTGATGAAAATCTTACAATTCGTGACGTTGTTAGTTCAACAGATTCAATCGGAGATGTAATCCGAAAATCTACAAGTTCGGTTGATGATGGTAATCTCATAATTGATTCATTTTCTAAATTTAAAGATGACCCTCAAAAATTATTAGATTACGCAAGAACAATTCATATCAATACAAGAAAAAATAAGGGAATTTCATACTTGTACTTTGCAACAGAATATGAAAGTTTAACAAGGCAAGAAAAAGAAGTACTTCAATTAGTGGATGGTGTATTTAATGTTGAAACCGAAATTTCAGGCGACTCAATTGAAAATAATTTATTCATTAACAAATTACGAGGTATGAAATTACCACACGAAGGTCAAAACTTAGTATTTGGTAAGAAATTAGTAATTGATTCAACTTCCGATATTGGATAATATTTAATTATTGTATGTGATAAATTATTAGTATAATAACATATATTATATAATAATGAATGATAGTACAAAAGATATTCTTGAGGTGTTGGTACATTCCGTATTAATATTTCTTGTTGTTGTTGGAATTCCATTTATGATTAGTGGTGTATGGCCACCATTTGTCAGCGTATTAAGTGAAAGTATGGAGCCAAATATAAATACAAACGATATGGTTTTCGTTATTGATAATGAAAGATATACAGATAATGATTTATACGGTGGAATATATACGATGGAACATAATTCACGAAGTGCATTTGGGCAGTATGGTGATGTTATTGTATTTTATAGGGATGGGGATGAAAATTCCATTCCAATTTTACATCGGGCTGCATTTACCGTATCTGAAGATGAAGATTGGACTGATAGAGCCGACTCTACGCATATTCAATCAAGCAATTGTTCTGAGGTTGAAAATTGTCCAGCCCCTCACGACGGCGTAATTACATTGGGTGATAATAATACGGGATATGACCAAGCATCTGGTCTATCTGAACCTGTTAAGGAAGAATGGGTTATTGGAAGAGCAAAATATCGTGTCCCTTCTTTAGGAACATTCAGAAATATTATTGAATCATTTTTAGCATGAACTAAATTGGCAATACTATTAAGTAGTATAAAAACATATTTTCTATTATGTCTAAAAAGAATGATAAAGCTGCTGGTGGATTGATGTCTTCTGCTGGATTAGCTGTATATACTGATTCAGAAAATGAAACTGTCGCATTTGACCCAAAAAGTGTATATCTATTTGGGATACTAATATCGTTAATATTTATTGTATTAAATGTAATTATCGTGTGAAATTATACGGTAAATTAACAATACATTAATATGCTATTATGTTAAACTATAACATACAATATGTTTACAGACTTTTCAAAAGGATATTATTTTAGTTCATATTGGATTACACAAAATAATCACAATGAAGTACAAATGAATTTAAAAGAATATAATAATATTCGCCACGTATATCCTGAAGATACACCTATTATAATTAAAATTGAAAATTATCATTTTAAAATAAATGGAAATGAAAATATACCATCTAAAACGATTGAATTATCAGCCCAATTAACATCCCAAATAAAAGGAATTAATCGAATTCCTAAAAAACATCCGATATTTTTACTAAAACCAAATCATATCCACAACTTTATTTCGGATATATAATCATTAATCTACATATTTATTGTTGAACGCAGACCACTGAGCCGTTATAAATAAAATTGTAAATAGGGACAAAAATACTAATGTTTGAATTCCCACAATAATTCCTGCCCAAAATATACCATATGATATAAGATTAAAAATAAAATATATTCTTGAAACCCATATAGGTTCACTATCTGTATTGTTTAGTTCTTCTCCAATTATAGCTAATCCATTTGTACGTGCAGGTGAATTTTCAATCTCTGTTTCAGGTACAATATAAACAGATTCATTTTTTAATCCTTGAACAGAACCCCCTCCTACTTTGTTAATAAATTCAACCGTCTCATCATTCTCATCGTAAAATAATGGATATTCTAAATCAAATTCTATTTCATTTTGACCATTACTCACTGTTAAAATTGTATGATGACGATAATTTTTTATTTTATTTTTATAATCTTTTATTTTCGCTTCACCAATAAATTGTTCTTTTAAATAAGACTTTTTTAATCTTTCATTTGTATCTTTAATATATTTATCAACTAAATTATTTGCTACTTTTTTAGCTTTATTTTTATGTTCTTCATTTTTAGGTGAAATACCTATAATTTTTTTACCAATACAATTTATATCTTTTACATCTACAGTGATTTTATCGTCTATTTCTATTTTATTTTCATTATGTATTGTATATGTACAATTAATATCTTTTATATCTTCAAGAGATGATATTTCATAATTTTTTATAAAATAATCTTTTAATTCATCATTAAGAGGTATAAAAAGGTAAGAATTTATATGTTCTAGATTTACTTTTAAGTATGTTTCAAATTCGGTATCATAATCATTAGGGTGAAAATTTTCTATAGGGGTTTCATTGTGGTTAAAATAGTCATTTGGTATTTTAACTACAGATGAGATTCGAAAATCTTCAATTGTTAAAGAATTTTGATGTAAAGATTCTGCTCTTAATTTGCAGAGGGGTTCTTTAGACACTTGATTCATATATAGAATATACAGTTTAATTGTATTAATATTTTTGGATAATATAAAAATATACGTATTTAAATATCCATAAACATTTAATGTAATACAATCAATTTAAGCTGCGTACAAATTATTGTACGCTTATGGCATGTTCAGTTCAAACTCATGAGTTGAATCCTGACTAAAAAAATACGTTAACGTATTTTTTACAAATAGTTTAATTAATTATAGTATTCACTTTTCTTGTGGAGCTTAGATTGTAATCGACCTAGTTGAGCCATTAGGTTTCTCGTCTCGTGCTCTGTAGGGGCATTAGATTCATTTTCTTGAACGTAATAGATGATTGTATCAATACCGTCACCTGCTGGCTTAAATCGGCTTTCTTTGGCGTACATATATTCAATATCTTTAATATACATTAGATTTCGATTTTCAAGCCAACCATCATCAACTCCTTTTTCAATTTGTGATTTAACACGGTTAAATAATTCTATAATTTCGTCAGATAATTCCTCGCCCGTAGTATATAGAGATTCACAATTTCCCATACATTGTTGTATACATTACAGTATATATAAAAATTGTGGTATAGATTGATATATCTTAAAAATTGAATGACATATTATATATTTATTTATGTTTTTTGAGCTACAATACAAAAACGTCTTGCGAGTGAAATTTTATATCTCGTCAAATAATCTATCATTTTTGTGACTTTATTTCTTTGATATGGAAATAATGGTTCGGAGGATAATATATTGTAATCATAATATTCTAATAATTCATAAAATCCATTATAAGTTGGCGTTGTATTATGATATAGTATTTCATCATCACCATTATACCATGGGGGTAAATTAACGACAGTCTGCGTAGATATTTCACTATTTCGAGGTTGCCAACCACCTAATAGGGATAATCTATTCACCCAACTACTTAAATTTGGTAGAGCAAATATGACGAACCCATCTTTTTTAAGTATTCTTTTAATTTCTTTTAATATAAAGTCGTGTTCAGATAAATGTTCTAAAACACCGAGGCAAGAAATAATATCAATTGAATCATCATCAAATGGTAATCTTGAGTTTATTATATCTAATTCATATGTTTGTAAACCTTTTTCATTTGCTTTATCTAATAATTCTTTATTTTTATCTATACCATATGCCGTATCTAATTCGAAATATGATTGTAATACTTTTGTAAATCCCCCTGTACCACAACCAATATCTAATATATTAGATGCATTTTTTTGTAAGTTAATTGTTTTAATTAATTTGTCAAATTGGTTTAATGATTGTGTTGTAGATTCTAATTCATAATCTTCAACATTTAATATATTAGTAGCAATAGATTGTAAATCATTTTCAGACATACATATAAAATATGATTCAAATTATATAATAATTACTCAACTTTGTAAGTATTATATAATTTGAATCAAAATCGAATATTATTAATATATGGAATTATAATACATTAATTAATGAGTGAACATAAATTACTATACAAAACATTATTATACATCAATACGACGCCATCAAATTTTCGCGTTAATATTACAAAAGATTCTTTGAATATTGATAATCCGCCATATTCATATGGTGAAGCTGTCTCTATTGCAATCATAAAAATACATAATGATGATGAAAATTATATTAAAAAAATGATGAGAGATGAAGATATGTTTGAAACATCACAAGACCATATTAAATTTATCCATTCAGGGAAATATATGGCAAAGAGTGCATATAATCGTTTTAATTATCCTCATACAGAAGAATCTATTTCGAAATTTGTTGATAAAATACTAAGTCATAATAATTAATTTTGTTTTTGTACTTGCGTTACTTTCTGATTATTCCTATATGTTTCTCTTGATAGTTCAATTAATTCTTCTTGTCTATATTGAGGTTCTAAATTAATATTATAGTATGGCAATTCATCTAAATATAAATTTAATTCATACATCAATTGTTTATTTCCTTTATTCTTTACATCATAGTCATTTCGTAATTGATTAAAGGATAATTTATTTTCAGTGCGAATTAAAACGCCATGTAGTGGCTTATTCTTGTTCACCCATTTTAATGCTGAGATTAATCCTTCATAAATAACCGAATTTTTCCCAACATAACCATCATTATATTCTACCATTTCTGATTCAGAATGAATTTCTTCATCATCTTCTTCAATAATGTACGCATATGAGCCAGATTTTCTATCTATCGGGTCAGAAACTCCGGTGATATTAATTGTGACGCCATTTAATAAACCATGATTAACGTAATATAATCTTGATTCTGGATATGCATACTGTTTCAACCCTGATAATTCTACTTTTTCTTGCAAGGTTTGTTCATCAAGAAACGCCCAATTTGGGATAGCTGTATTTAATTTTGATTCAAACACAACACAAATAACACGGTCGTCTGAATTACAGTCCGTATTTTCTTCTTTGACAGTTTTATTTATTGATTCAATAACATACTCACCTGCTGTTTCATCAGGGATATGAATTGCAATTAATGAATTATCATCTGTTGTATTTGAATCGCCTAAACGATTTCCGATAGAGGCTGAAATGCTCATACCACTCAATTAGTCTCTAACTATGTTAAACTTTCGAATTGAATAAGAAAAATTATATCTACGGGGTTTGTTTAATTACTGGAACCCGCGTCCGGCTTTTCTCTCTGTCGTATTCTGTTGTGTTGCACTATTCTTTTCGAAACGTTCTTCGATTTTATTATATTCTTCACGTGTTTCTTCTGTAACACTTGCATTTACATCTTCAAGAGCATCTAAGAAGTGTGACATTTCAACTTCTTTTGTCGTATTTTTGTACTCTTTCGATTCTGCTTCTTCAGGAGTAAGTGTCTGAATTAACTCACGTGTTGCAGACATTGTTGCTTCACGACATAGAGCTTCAATATCGGCTCCAACGAACCCATCTGTTCGTTTTGCGATTTCCGTAATGTCCACATCATCTGCAAGGACAAGATTCTCTGTATGGACACGCAAGACAGCTTCACGTGATTCCACATCTGGAACGGGAACGTGAATGTGTCGGTCTAGTCGCCCCGGTCGAAGTAATGCACTATCAATCAAATCAGGTCGATTTGTTGTAGCGATTACAACAACATCTTCTAGATTTTCTAGACCATCAAGTTCTGTAAGTAATTGTGATACAACACGTTCACTTACACCACTATCACTCATTCCACTACCTCTTTCCGTTGCAATTGCATCAATTTCATCGAAGAATACAATTGTAGGTGCATTTGAACGAGCTTTTTCAAAGATTTCACGTACACCTTTTTCAGATTCTCCAACGTATTTGTTTAACAGTTCTGGCCCTTTAATTGAAATGAAGTTACTTTCACTTTCATTAGCAACAGCTTTTGCCATAAGGGTTTTTCCGGTTCCGGGTGGTCCATACATCAATACGCCCTTAGCTGGTGATAGACCCATATCATTGAAGATAGTTCCATACTCAAGAGGCCATTGAATAATCTCTCTCATACGTTCTTTTGTATCTTCAAGTCCCCCAATATCATCCCATGAAATATCTGGAACTTCAACGAATACTTCACGTAGAGCACTTGGTTCAATATCACGTAGAGCATTTTTGAAATCTTCTTTTTTGATTTCCATCTGCTCTAATACGTCAGCATCAATGGTATCAACATCTAAATCTAACGTAGGCTTAATTCGACGGACAGCAGCCATAGCTGATTCTTTACACAAGGATTCAATATCTGCACCAACAAACCCGTGCGTTCTTTCTGCATATTCATCTAGATTAATACCATCTTCTGTAGGCATATCACGCGTGTGAACATCGAAAATTTCACGGCGGCCTTTTTTATCAGGCGCACTTACTTCAATTTCACGGTCAAATCGCCCACCACGTCGAAGCGCAGGGTCAATTGAATTAACACGATTCGTTGCACCAATGACAATTACATCTTCACGTTCTTCAAGACCATCCATTAGTGAAAGAAGTTGAGCTACAACACGCTTTTCAACATCTCCACCAGATTCTCCCCGTTGTGAAGCGATACTATCTAATTCATCCATAAAGATGATAGATGGTGAATTTTCTTCCGCTTCTTCGAACACTTCTCGAAGTTGTTCTTCAGATTCACCATAGTACTTAGACATAATTTCTGGACCCGAAATTGTATAGAATTCTGAATTAACTTCATTAGCAACAGCTTTTGCAATAAGTGTTTTACCTGTACCCGGTGGCCCGTGAAGGAGAACACCTTTCGGTGGTTCAATACCAAGACGTTGGAAAATTTCAGGATGACGCATTGGTAGTTCAATCATTTCACGAACCTGTTCTAATTCCTCGCTGAGACCACCAATATCTTCATACGCAACACCTGAATTTTTCACTTTAGATGGTGACTTGAAATTATTACGCTTTTTCTGTGTAACTTCTACTTGCGTTTCACCTGTAACGATAGCAGGGCTATCTGGCTGAATATCTACAACCTTAATAGGGATGTGTTCCTGTGTTTGTTGTCCCATTGCACCGAAATTGAGTGAAAATGGTAGATTTTGCCCCTCAGTGATAGGCTTACCATTCAGTTTCTTTTTAATTAGACCTTCAATATCTCCGCGAACATTATATTGGTCAGGAATAGCAACAGTAAGACTACTTGCACCTTCAATATCTGTCACTTTTTCAATTTCGACTTTTTCATCTAGTGCTACATCAGCTTCATGTCGAACTTGACCATCAATACGGATAATATCTTTTCCTGTATCTTCTTCATAGCCCGGCCATACGCGGGCAATGGCTTGTCTATCCGCATTAGGATTCTTGATATGGACGTAATCTCCATTCGTAATCCCGTGTTCCTGCTGATATGCTTTGTCTACAGCAGCTAGAGAACGATTCGCATCTTTTTGCTTTAGTGGTTTGACAGTTAGTTTCATTTTTATCTATTTTGTATATAGAATGGCTATCATTTAAACATTACGAATTACATATTAATAATCAAATGATAGCTCTTATATCTACGTATATATACGTTAGTATTATATATAAAGATATTTATTTTGTAAAAATTAGGTTTAGTTTATATCAATTGTAGTATAATTGTACCAATCTGGTTCTGTTACGTATTTATCCGGTATTTTTTCTGGATTATTCAAATATTCTTGTACACCTAACAGATGACCACGACCCATAACTACAACAATATTTTTCTTATTCTGTCGTAGCCAATGTATTTTTCCTGCCATATGTTTATCTCTCTCATCAATTAGAGCCGTAACAAATTCAGGAGCTAAATTATTTAATGGTTCAAACTGCTTACTTACTTCTGATAACGGTGAATTTTCCATTTCTTCAACCAATCCTTCTATTCCACTTTCATTTGCGCGTGTGGCCATATCTTTTCTAGAATTAATAAATAACTTAAGACTATTCACAATTTCATCAGAAGATTTGTTGAATATTTCAAGACTAATCTTACCATCTTTAAAAATATTTGACTTGATATTAGATTTTAAATCGTCAACAGACATATCAATTAGTGCTATCTCGCTGTTTAATTCCATAGCTTTATTTGCGGCAGGAAACATATCCGCATCTCCCGGTTTTAATAAACTATCTTTGTCAGAAAACATTTTTTCTTGTTGTTTTTTAATAATATCTTGAAACATTGTGTTTGGCGGAATATCTCCAATATTCACATCTGCTTTACCTTCAAACATTTTGTATAAACGTTCTGAATCTAATTCAATAGCTACAACATCAGGATTCATATCTGTAATTGTATCTAATACGCGTTCTCTCGTATTCTTTGATACATGAACGGTTCCAATTAATGTTGTTGTACTATCATAAGAGTCATCTAACTGCACAATATTATTATCTGTTTCTTTATTCGATAACATTATAATCTAAATTATGGATACAGTAATATAAACGTTTGGGAGTTAGAACTTATAAAGCTATATTTTACTAAATTAGAAATTAATATTATATTTGTAAACTACACAGATTTAATTTTTTAATTCTATTAATTGTACTTAATATAAATGGAAGTACGAAAATTAAATATACGCAAAATATGATTGGTATTGTGAATGGAACTACATAATGAACGAAATTATATAATAAAATAGATATTGTCGTACAGACAGAAAGTAATACAAATAATCCTATAAATAATTCACCGGGGATTTTTCTTTCTTGTAGTAAATTGTGATATCCAAAAAATCGGAATATTTTATCTATTTTGACTAATCTATCTGATTTTTTCTTTGAATAATATAATTCCCAATTATTATTGATATTTTTTATAGAAACTTGTAATCCGATTAAACTTGATGGTCTTTGAAGATTTACGTTATAATAATTAACGAATTGGATAAATTTATTATCTGTATTATATTCCTGTGCTTTTTGAACCTGAAATTTATAAATATTCGTATTTATATTAATATACAAATTTATATATTCTTTTTCTATATCTACATCTACAACTTCACCTTTTGTTAATCCCGTATATTGTTCATACAAAGAAATATTTTTAGAAATTACGGCATTCTGTTTTTCATCATATGATTTTTCTAGTTTCTGAAAATAATTGATAAGGTCATCATATGAATTATTTTTTTGTATGCTTTTTTCCATTATATATAATTTATATCTTAATTTATATAAAGTTTATTACATATTAATTTCATTAAAAATTCCAGAACAAATATATATGTAAAAAATAATATATAAATAATGGATGATAAAGATAAAAGTGTAGATAAAATAACTATAAGTTCTGGTCATTTAGGTGCAAATCAGACGACCGGATATATCTACAACGATTCATTAATTATTAATGATAATATTATTAAGTTTGAAGATATAGAAGAAATAGAATTAATAGATTATAAATCAAAGGATTGGAATTCTATAGGAGTAATAACAACAAATTTAATAATCAGTATTATGATGGTTTTCATATATTCGTTTACGTGGTATTTTTCATTAATGATTATCGGGTTATTTATATTTCTTGGATATGTAATAACAAACTTGTTTAAAGATAATATTTATTCTAATGTATGCATAAAAACAAATTATATGGAATATGTTATTGGGATAAAGTATGAAAACGATATTGATATTTTGTATAATAAAATATCCCCGCATATATCTAAAAAAATAGCTATTGAAGAATTCAAAAAACAAAACTAATGTATCCGTAAATATTATGCGTCTGTAATTATAATACTTGGGTGAACAATAATGAGTGAGGAATTTACGACTGTTGAAATCTCAAAAAAATTAGGTCATATGGGTTTGATGATTAAACCGAAAGCTGCTAAAACAATCATAGAATCAAATATTCCTACAGAAAATATACTCAATCATATATCTGAATCTGAGAATATAACTTCAACAATAACGAATGAGGTAATTGTAGATATTTTAGATAACATTTCTAATACAGAATCTAATTCTAATACAGAATCTAATTCTATTAGTGACACGGATTTAAATAAATTACTAAATCAAAAATCTAACAAAACTTCTGAACATAATACATCTAATCGAGCAAAAAATGAAGATAAAGAAGTAGATGAAGATAAAGAAGTAGATGAAGATAAAGAAGTAGATGAAGATAAAGAAGTAGATGAAGATAAAGAAGTAGATGAAGATAAAGAAGTAGATGAAGATAAAGAAGTAGA
>LFCJ01000571.1_pt1 | contig 23453 bp, 15 predicted proteins | sample 643141 | NCBI WGS metagenome assembly LFCJ01 (sample SAMN03766243, study PRJNA286221) | soda lake metagenome | biome: soda lake; feature: Kulunda steppe; material: water; isolation source: sample B1-Br-g2 brine of Lake Bitter-1 | place: Russia: Kulunda steppe | collected 2010-07
CTAGTGGCGTGACAGAACTATTTCTCGCTTGAGAACCGGATACATTGTTGTATCCACGGAATGGTCAAGATTCTCGTGAACAACTCTGAGAGGGATACGCTCTTACAGTCAGGGGCGAAAGCTGTTCCAGGATGCGAACAGAGGTTGGGACCCAATGGATACATCTTCACACGTTGAACGAGCGGTTGAACTGCTCCAACAGCTTGGACTCAAAGAGTACGAGGCGAAATCATTTGTCGCCCTCTCTCGGCTTCCACAAGCCACGGCCAAGGAAATTAGCGAACATTCGGACGTGCCACGGACCCGCGTCTACGATGCGGTGCGAGTGCTCGAGGCAAAGGGACTCGTCGAAAAACAACACTCGAGTCCCCAACAGTTTCGGGCCGTTCCGAACCAAGAGGCAACAAAAACGTTGCAGGCGGAATACCAGTCTCGAACGGAGGCACTCTATGACGTGCTCGCTGATCTCGAGCCGGCTTCTACTGCAGAGGACTCCGAAATCACGCACGAGGTGTGGGCACTCTCGGGGGCGAGAGCGATTGCGAACCGAACGGATCAACTTCTCGCCCAAGCGGATGAGGAGGTCGTTATCGTCATCGGTGACGAAACGGTGTTGACTGATGGGCTCCTCGAGGGACTCCACGCCGCACAACAGGGCGGTGTCTCGGTGATCATCGGTGCCACCTCCGAACCGATTCGCGACCGCATCCAACAGAAACTCCCGGAGGCCAACGTGTTCATCTCTGGCCTCGAGTGGCTGAGCCAGTCAGCGCTGGCTGGCGATGAAACCGAAATTAGTCGGCTCCTACTGGTCGATCGAAAGACGATATTGACAAGTACGTTTCACACAGCCAACGGGGACCGGAGGGAGGACGAACAGGGAGTGTTTGGACACGGATTCGACAACGGGTTAGTAGCGATTGTTCGGCGGCTGATGGCGACTGGACTCCTCCCGGCGGAGGATCCCGGTGTCTCCGACGTGTAATCCAAATTTATTAACTATCAACATCTTCAAATATACCTCCGTTCATGTTGGGGAACTAACTATCACGCAAAACAGGTGCAACAATTATTTGTCACTATTGACGAAAAGAAAATACATGGTATTCGACTTGCGTACTCGTGACACAAAGCGACGAATATCGCGTATCTCTGGACTTTTGTCCGAAAATATCGCCGTTTGTAAACACACCTATTACCATACTATGATCCTTTAATCTGTTTATAATACCCTTAGCCATTATGGGACAGCCTCTTATTGGAGTTGTCCGTAGGGAACGTATGTCACAGCCACATCTTTCATCACCCACCGACCGTTCGCAGGGGCTCGCCGACCCCGCGGACGAGCGGTCGAACTGCGGCGTCGGCGTCGTTATGGACCTCAATGGGGACCAAGGTCACGATGTCGTCGCTGATGGACTCGAGCTATTACAGAACTTAGAGCATCGGGGAACCACCGGCGCAGAAAAGAATACTGGCGACGGTGCGGGCATTATGTTGCAGACACCCGATACGTTTTTTCGGTCCGTTCTCGATATCGAACTACCCGAAATCTACGCCGTTGGCTCGATTTTTTTCCCACAGGAGTCGGCAGCTCGTGAGGCACTCGTTGAGCGTATTGAAAACACCCTTGCCGACTACGACCTCGAGGTGCTCGCCTGGCGAGACGTCCCGACGGTGAACAACGGCCTCGGCAAGACCGCCGTTGACTCCGAGCCGGATGTCTGGCAGTGTTTCGTCGCCCCAACCGCCGACCAGGAGCCAAAAACCTTCGACCGCACGCTCTACGTCGGCCGCCGCGCCGTCGAAAACGCCATCGAGGGCGCCGACCTCGAGGGTACTGAGCGATTTTACGTCTGCTCGCTCGACCGCAAAACCGTCGTCTACAAAGGGCTGTTAAAAGGCGTACAGGTGCCAGAGTACTACCCTGACCTCACCGACGACCGCATCGAATCGACGTTCGTCATGGTCCACGAGCGATTTTCGACGAACACCCTCGGCGCGTGGCATCTCGCCCATCCCTACCGCAACATCGTCCACAATGGCGAGTTCAACACGATTCAGGGCAACATCAACTGGATGCGCGCCCGCGAGACCGATTTGGAGAGCGACGTCATTGCCGACGTCGACGCCATCAAACCGATCATCAACGATCCAAACCAGTCGGATACCGCAAGCGTCGACAACGCCCTCGAACTCCTGATGGAAGACGGCCGTGACTTAGCCCACGCACTCCGGATGCTCGTCCCCGAAGCCTGGCGTGGCGACGAGTCGATGGACCAAGGCCGCAAGGATTTCTATGATTTCCACGCCTCACTCGTCGAACCGTGGGACGGCCCCGCACTCGTCGCCGCAACCGATGGCGAACGCGTCGGTGCCGTCTTAGACCGCAACGGCCTCCGTCCCTGTCGGTATGACGTCACCACCGACAACCGCCTGATTATGGCCAGTGAGGCCGGTGCACTCGAGCCAGCACCAGAGGAGATCGCCGAACGCGGCCGACTTCAGCCCGGCCAACTCTTCCTCGCAGACCCCGAAGAGGGCCGTGTCATCCCCGATGACGAAGTGTTCGAAGACCTCGTCGATGACCGCTACGGCGAGTGGCTCGCCGACCAACAAGTCCGACTCGAGGAAATCACGACGACCGGTGACCGCTCCCCACAACAGCCCGTCGACCGTCTTCGAGACCAGCAGGCGACGTTCGGCTACACACACGACGAACTCGATAACCTGATCGAGCCAATGACGACGAAAGGGAAAGACCCCGTCGGCTCGATGGGTGACGACACGCCGCTTTCGGTCTTGACGGAGTTCAACCGGCCGCTGTTTACCTACTTCAAGCAGCTGTTCGCCCAGGTGACGAACCCGCCACTCGATTACATCCGCGAGGAACTGGTTACCAGCCTCGAGAGCCGGCTGGGATATCAGCACAATCTGCTCGCCGAAAGCCGGGACCACGCCCGCCAGCTCGTCCTCGACTCGCCGATGCTGACCGACGCTGAACTCGCGGCGATTCGTGACTCCGCAGCCAGCGACATTACGGCAGCGACGATCGATATTAGCTACGAGCCGACGAGTGAGGAGTCCGGCGAGGATCTAGAGGCAGCCGTCGAACGCGTCCGCGAGGAGGCCGTCGAGGCAATCGAAGCCGGTCACGAAATTCTGATTCTCTCGGATCGAGAGGTTGGCCCGGACCGAGTTCCGATCCCGAGCCTACTGGCGACGGGTGCGGTTCACCACCATCTCGTCCGCGGCGGCCTACGCAACCACGTCGGCCTCGTCGTTGAGTCCGGTGACCCACGAGCAGTCCATCACATCGCGACGCTCGTCGGCTACGGGGCCGGTGCGGTCAATCCGTACCTCGCCTACCAGACGATCGACGACATCACCGCCGGCCCGGATGGTGCGGACGTGGAAGTCGCCATCGACGCCTACATCGGCGCGGTCGAAGACGGCCTGCTGAAAACGATGGCCAAAATGGGTATCTCGACGGTCGAGAGCTACCAAGGGGCTCAGATTTTCGAAGCTGTCGGCCTCGACTCGGATTTCGTCGCCGAATACTTCGAAGGCACCGAAAACCGAACCCAAGGAATTGGCCTCCCCGAAATCGAAGCCGACGTTCGCGAGCGCCACGCCACTGCCTTTGGCGAGGATACCAAACTCGAGCGTCAAGGCGAGTATGAACACCGTTCGAACGGAATTTACCACCAGTGGAACCCAGAGACCGTCGGCACCCTTCAGCAGTCGGTCCGGTCGGGTGATTACGAGCGCTACGGGGAGTTCGCTGAGTTGATCAACGACCAGAGTACGAACCTCCAGACGCTTCGAGGCTTGCTCAAATTTACGTTCGACGAGCGAAAATCGGTCCCACTCGATGAGGTCGAGCCGGTCGAGGAAATCGTCAAACGATTCTCGACAGCAGCAATGAGTCTCGGCAGTCTCTCGCCGGAGGCCCACGAGAACAACTCGATTGCGATGAACCGAATCGGCGGCAAATCGAACTCGGGTGAGGGTGGCGAACCCCCAGAGCGATTTAACACCGAACGCGAGTGTAACGTCAAGCAGGTCGCCTCCGGCCGCTTTGGGGTCACCTCGACGTACCTCTCGAACGCCGACGAGTTGCAGATCAAGATGGCCCAAGGTAGCAAGCCGGGCGAGGGCGGACACCTCCCAGGCTCGAAGGTCAACGAGATGATCGCCCACGTGCGAAAGTCGACCCCCGGCGTGGGCCTCATTTCGCCGCCACCGCTGCACGACATCTACTCGATTGAGGATCTCAAACAGCTGATTTTCGATCTCAAGGCAGCCAACGAGGAAGCCGATATCAACGTCAAACTCGTCTCCGAAGCCGGTATCGGGACGATTGCGGCGGGTGTCGCAAAAGCCAATGCCGATGTCGTCCACATTTCGGGTGACTCCGGTGGAACCGGTGCCTCCCCACGCACCTCGATCAAAAACGCCGGTCTCCCCTGGGAACTCGGCCTCGCAGAAGCCAACCAGATGCTGTGTGCGACCGGGCTCCGTGACCGCATTCGCGTCTCAGCTGACGGCGGGATGAAAACCGGTCGCGATGTCGCTGTCGCCGCCTTACTCGGCGCAGAGGAGTACATCTTCGGGACCGCCTCGCTTGTGACCGGCGGCTGTGTGATGGCTCGCCAATGTCACAAAAACACCTGTCCCGTCGGTGTCGCCACCCAACGCGAGGACCTCCGGAAACGCTTCCCCGGCGAACCCGAACACGTCATCAACTACATGGCGTTCATGGCCGAGGAACTCCGTGAGATCATGGCCGAACTCGGCTTCCGAACGGTTGATGAGATGGTCGGACGTGTCGACTGCCTCGAGCAACGAACGGATGTCGACCATCCAAAGGCGCGACGGGTCAACCTTTCGGCAGTTCTCGCCGAACCCGCTGGCGATGTCCGCCGGAAGATCACCGAACAGGATCACGAACTCGACGAACAACTCGACCGGAAGCTGATCGCCGCCGGCCGTGAGGCCATCGAAAAGAAAAAGCCGGTGACGCTTTCGACGGAGATTACGAACGTCGACCGCGCCGTCGGCGCAATGCTCTCAAACCGCATTACGAGCCGCTACGGCGAAGCCGGTCTACCCGAGGATACGCTGACGGTCGACCTCGAGGGAACGGCCGGCCAAAGTTTCGGGGCGTTCCTCGCCAGTGGTGTTTCACTTCACTTAGAGGGGAGTGCAAACGATTACGTCGGCAAAGGGCTCTCCGGTGGGAAGCTTACCGTACGCACGCCGGAGTCCGCAACGTACGACCCGACCGAAAACGTCGCCATCGGCAATGTTGCCCTCTACGGCTCGACCGGCGGCGAGGCCTACATCAACGGCGTCGCTGGCGAGCGGTTTGCTGTCCGCAACTCCGCTGCCAAGGCCGTCGTCGAAGGCGCTGGCGACCACGGCTGTGAGTACATGACCGGCGGCGTCGTTGCCGTCCTCGGCAAAACGGGGAAGAACTTCGCTGCCGGGATGTCCGGCGGTGTGGCCTACGTCTACGACGCCGACGGTGACTTCGACCGCCGCGCAAACACCGGGATGGTAACGCTACACGACGAACTCGACGATACCGACGAGGCGATGCTCCGTCGACTGATCGAAAACCACGTCGCCTACACCGGCTCCGAACGCGGGCAAGAACTGCTTGCAAACTGGGAGCAGGTGTTAGATTCGTTCGTCAAAATCATGCCCGACGCCTACCACCAGGCGATCACCGAAGACGGTCGGGATGACGTCCGCGAGATGCTGCCGGAAACCCCAGCAAGTCCAGTCGAAGCCGATACGCCCGGCTACGCTGCAAGCGACGACTAAACAGCGTACCGAAACACGCTTCAAATCGTCGCTTCACTCCGTTTTCGTCTCTTCGTTGCTGGCGATATGAGACGCCGCATACATGATCAACGCGCCGTTGAGCGCGATTAGTCCAACAAGCAGTAGGCGACCGACTCGTTGTAGGCCGTCTCCGCCTCCGTCTCTAACGAGCGGAATCGCTGCCAGCGCACCGAGACCGACGACAAGCAATGTGACGATAATCCCCCGCTCGAGCCACGGATGGTCGGAAATCCGCTCGTCAAGACGTTTAACTCGCTCCCGTGTCGCGCGGTCGTTGTCCCGTATACGCGCTCGGTAGGCGGCGGCAGTTGGATCGTTTTCCGGAACTTCTCGCAAGCCGAAAATGAAAAGTGACTCCGGGGTAACGCGGAATTTGGCGATCGTCCCGCCGGTCAGTGCGACAAAAAAGGCAAGGATGCCGGGAAGTGGGTGCCCCATCGCGAAACACGCCATCGCTGCGAGCATGGCGAGGAGTGCGACTACGGCGGCCAATCGCTCGGCGCGCGTCGGTACGGGGTCTCCGTTCATTCGGTATGCTCTCCGATTCCGTCAGCGAGTATGATTTTTTCGTCCGGTTTCAGGTTCGTGTTCGCCACCACCATCACCTTCGACCACCCCACCGCAGTCGACTGCGGCTTCGAGCAAGCGCTGGACATCCGTCGTAAGCAAGTGTCCGACACAGTCACAGTCTGAGGCACCAAACCCGGCTACCGGCTCGCCAGGGAGCGTCTTCGCGAGGTGGCACTCACGGTCATCACCGTGGAAATAAACGACCTCCTCGAGTGTCGTCTCAGGATGGCCAAGCAGGTAATCGATATGCCAGTGGCGAGTGTCGGACTCGCCGGAAGCAAGCCGCCGGTGGCGATCAACTCGGGAAAAGCCACCGGAGCCGAGGGCGCTGCCGATGTAGGCGTATGTGCCGGTAAACTCGAGTGATCCGAGTGCGCCGACCTCGACTTTGATCTCCGTTGTCGTCGGCGCAACCTCGAGTATGAGAACGTAGGTGCCGCCCATAGCGGAGGGTAGCCAGTAGGCGAAAAAGTGCTTTTTTATTCTTTTTCAGTCGAGTGCTGTTTGCCTTGCCTCTCCGTCGGCTGTTGTTCGCCCCGTCGCTCTGTCGGCTGTTGTTTGCCTCCCCTTTCATCCCTTGTGGGTCCATAGACAGCCGTCGTCTCCGTCGCCGGATCGAACGCAAACAGCCCGTCACCAGCCCTGAGTTCATAGGTGACCCAGCGAGGGGTAAACTGGGTTCCGACAAGCCGGCGGATGCCCAGTTGCTTGCGTCGGATTTCCCCCGCTGGCTCCTCGAGGAGCCGGAGGTCGATGTGGCCGTCGAATACGTGGTCGGGGACAGTACTGGTGTTGGAACTGGGATCACCGCCTAGGCCAGACCCGACGAACAGGGGGACAAAGCGGGCCGTACAGATGGTTTCCCGGAGGTCTCTGAGGAGGGTTGTGCTGTCCTGTACACCTGCCTGCTCGTCTTGCTGCCCGCTTTTCGGCTCAACCACCGACTCGAGTGCACCAAGGGAATCGACAACGACAATACCCGTTTCGAGCATCTCGAGGTCCGCAAGGACGGTTTCGACCGTCTCGAGAATTGACTGAGGCTCGTCGGGCTCGGAGACGGTCTCGACGGCATCGGTTGCTGTCGCAGAGAGAAACCGATTCCACTCGTTAAAGCCCTCTTCGGCCGCTCGACGGTCGGTCAACCGCTCGCTCACGCAGTCGACGATCCGAAGCTGCCCTGACTCGAGTGCCGGAATCGGGTTCCACCCCAGCGTGAAAAAGCGCTCGAGAGTGGTCATTGGCGAGTCGTTTGTCCCAATGATGACGACCGGCTCTTCCCGCTCGAGTGCCCGCCAGGCGAGTTCGGTGAGCAACTCGGTTCGGCGGGTCCCTGGCTCGCCGACACAGGCGACGGCAGCGTTCGTCGGGAGTCCGTTTGGCACGAGGTCGTCAATCACTGAGACACCGGTCCAAAAGCGTTTGTAGCCCTGCCCCTCGACAAAGGAGGGATCGTCGTCGGCTGCGGCCTCGAGGCAGGCGTCAGAACAGAACTGGCCGTCTCTCTCCGGTGCTGTTTTCGCCTCATCAGGAATCGGATACCCGCAGTGGCGACATTGCCACGCTCGTGTGTCCGTCCCGCCGGTCCAGAGTCGCTGAGTCATGGGGCGTCCTACCACCCTCGAAAAAAAGAACCCATGCCCTGAACCGGCCTCATTTTCCAGACCCACTGACGGACAGGAATCTGATGGGGGTGTGGAGCAAACACGTATAGGCCCACGGTGAGAGAATTCCATTATGTTCGATAAATCGACGTGGATCCGTCTCCCGCGGAACGTCGTCGTCGGCCACGGCGTCCGGTCGGCGGTCGTCGACGTCATCGAGGATCTCCACTTACAGGGACGCCCGCTGCTCGTGACGAGTCCAACGCCACGGAAAGTAGCCGCCGACCCGATCGCGGCTGACCTCGAGAAGGCAGGGCTTACGCCGGCGCTTGTGACGGTCGAGTCGGCAACCTTCGGAGCTGTCGAGGAGGTAATTGCGGCAGCAGAAGCCGAAGAGGCCGCCTACCTCGTTGGAATCGGCGGCGGAAAGGCGATCGACATCGCAAAGATGGCCAGTGACCACCTGGATATGGGCTTTCTCTCGGTGCCGACGGCAGCGAGTCACGATGGTATCGTCAGCAATCGGGGGTCAGTTCCCGACGGCGATAGCCGCCATAGCGTCGCCGCCGAACCGCCGCTGGCGGTAGTCGCTGACACCGGGATTTTAGCGGAAGCACCCTGGGAGCTGACGACGGCGGGCTGTGCGGATATCATCTCGAACTATACGGCCGTGATGGACTGGCGGCTGGCCCATCGGCTGAAGGACGTCGTCTACTCCGAATACGCCGCTGCCCTCTCGGAGATGACCGCCGAAATCTTAGTCGACAACGCCGACCTCGTCCGCCCGGGACTCGAGGAGTCAGCGTGGATCGTCACGAAGGCACTGGTTTCCTCGGGTGTTGCGATGAGCATTGCGGGCTCTTCGCGGCCGGCTAGCGGAGCCGAACACCTCTTTTCACACCAACTGGATCGGTTGGCTCCCGGCGCGGCACTTCATGGCCATCAGGTCGGTGTCGGCTCGATTATGACGGCCTATCTCCACGGTGGCGACCGAGGCATCTGGCAGGATATTCATGACGCCTTAGACAGCATCGATGCGCCGACGACCGCGAGCGAGTTGGGAATCGACGACGAAACCCTGATCGAGGCGTTGACGACCTGTCATTCGATCCGTGACCGATATACAATCCTGGGCGAGGAGGGGATCAACGAGCGGGCCGCCAGAGAGGTGGCGATAAAAACGGGCGTCCTCGAGTAGCCGTCGCCTGAAGCTCTATAGGTGTTCCTCGAGGAAGGCAGCCACCGCCGAGTAGGCCTCGAGACGGTTCTCGAGTTTTGAGAAGCCGTGGCCTTCGTCTTCAAAAATCAGCTTTTCGACGGGCACACCCTGCTCGCGGGCCTTTTCGACGATCTGTTTGGCCTCGCCGACTGGGACACGCGGATCGTTTGCGCCGTGGAGGACGAAGAGGGGAGCCTCGATCCCCTCGATGTTGTTAATCGGCGAAATCGATTCGAGAAAGTCCCGGTCCTCGGCGAGTGAGCCGTACTCGGCCTCCCGGAGTTTTCGTCGCCAGTCGCCGGTGTTCTCGAGGAAGGTGACGAAGTTGGCGATGCCGACGATGTCGATGCCGGCGGCCCACCGTTCGGGGTATTCGGTGAGGGCGGCTAAGACCATGAAACCGCCGTAGGAGCCGCCCATGCAGACGATTCGGTCGGGATCGATGGCGGGGTGGTCGGCGAGCCAGGCCCCACAGGCGTCGATATCGGCGACGGAGTCCATGCGCTTGCGGACGTCGTCCAAGCCGGCGTACTCGCTGCCGTAGCCCGAAGAGCCCCGCACGTTTGGCTCGAAGTAGGCGTAGCCCCGGTTGAGGAAGTACTGTTTGAGACTCGAAAAGGAGGGTCGGCGTTGGCTTTCGGGGCCGCCGTGGATGTTGACGATAACGGGGGTGGTTCCGCCGTCGCCGTCGCCGTCGCCGTCGCCGTCGCCGGGGTCGGAGTCGGTCTCAGCGGCCGCTTCCGGCAGCGTTAGAAAGCCCGGCACCTCGAGCCCATCGAAACTCCCGATGGAAACGAGCTCGGAGCGTTGGAAGGTTTCGGGTGGGATTCCGGCGGTGGGAGCGGCCGTAAAGCGTTCGGCCTCGCCCGTTTCAACCTCAACGACGTAGACGTTCGTGTTGACCGTGTCACCCGAGGTTGAGAGAGCAAACCGGTCGGCGTTGGGACCGAAGCTAACGCCGCCGGCGACGCCACCGGGCAGGTCAGGGGTGGGAAAGCGCTTGAAGCTTGTTGGGCCGGTGCGTTCGCCGACGGTCAGTTCGGTGTAGCCCTCGACGTTACACGAGTAGACGAAGCGCCCAGTTTCGTCGTCCATGGCGATGCCGCCAACGTTCCAGGCTCTTTCTTGTTCCTGCTCCTGTCCCTGTTTCTTCGTCTGTTCTCGGTCACTGTCACTCCCACCCTCCCCACTACCCGAGGCACGGCCATCGGCAAGCACCGCTACCCCGAGGCTCTCGAGGTCAAGCCGGGCGAAATCAAGTGTCCCAGTATCGGAGTGCAGGTCCGTGACGAGATACAGCGCGTCCCCGTCGGGTCCCCAGTTTGCGCTCCGATAGCGGACATCTCCCTCGTGAGGCGTGAGGTGCGTTAGCTCGCCGGACTCGATCTCGAGGCTATAGAGGTCCTGATCGAAGTTTGAGTAGGCTTCCGAGACGAGCAAGCGGCTATCGTCGGGGCTGAAGCCGCCAACTGAAAGCCAGCCGTCGCCTTCGGTAATGAGTGTCGCGCCGTCGCCAACGGCGTCACGTCGTTGGGTGTACACATCGAACACCGACCCTTCGCGGCGGTTCGAGGCGAACGCAAACCGCTCGCCGTCGTGGCTCCAGCCACCCCAGCGGTGTTTGGCCTCGGGTGTCGCCGTCAGGTTCGTCATTTCGCCGGTCGTCGCGTCGAGTCGAAACAGTTGGGCCCGCTCGTTGCCTCCTTCGTCCATCCCGAAGATGAGTTCGGGGCGTTCAGGCGACCACGAGGCAAACGTCACACGCTCGTCGGCAAACGTCCGCTGTTCGGGCCACCCTTGGGGCTCCTCAAGCGTCCAGACCTGTGGGACGCCGGTCGTGTTCATCAGAAACGAGAGTTGGTCGCCGGCGGGGCCAAACGAAGCGCCGTAGGCGCTGCGGATATTGAGATAGCGGTCGATGGTGTACGTGCTCATGGCTCATGCAACGGGGCTGGTGGTGTAAACGGTTTGTGTTGTCAGCGGCGGTGCTTGCGTTGTCAGCGGCGATGTTTGTGTTAGCAGTGACGAGGACCGCCCAACTCACCGCCAACACCCACGTGGGTATCGGTGCCTACCGTGGGTCGACGAACGGTTTTTTTCTCCATAACAAAGGCTGTCGGCCAACGTCTCTCACCCATGGGTGGTGAGGAAACCAACTCGGTGCTGTTGTCGGTTGTGCTCTCGCTTATCGTTCTCGGCGCGATCTCCGGGACGTTGGTGCTGTTTGGCACCGAACTCATCTCGAGTGAGACGCCGGGTGAGGCCATCGACTCCCTTGACCGGTTAGGGGCAAACGATGGGACCGACAACGACGCGATCACAACCGAGACCGATCACTCGGTCAACGCCTCTACGGACAGCGACGAGAACACCGAAGCGGAGCAGTCCCCTTCAGAGAACTCAAGTACTGTCTCGGGACTGTGACTTCGACCCTATCGATCACAGTTATCGCTCGAGAAAACCACCGTCATTTTTATTCTGGGGGTGCGTTCCGGACTCCATATGCGAATTGCGTTCGTCTCATTTGAAACGGTTCATGACCGACAAACCGAGACGAACGCCCGGTTTCAGGCGCTGATCGAACTGCTTCGAGATGCCGGCCACGAAATCCACGTCTGTTGTGCCCAGTGGTGGCCGGGGGTCCGAGACTACCTCGAGCAAGATGGCATTCATTATCACGGCGTGTCCGAAGGCCAGACGGCAAAGGAGTCGTTTCTGTTTCGGCTCCCGTTCGTGCTCGCCCGGCTCAATCCGGACGTGATCCACGCTAGCGGTGCTCCGCCGTCACAGATCCTCGCCGCACGCACCGGATCGACGCTTGCCCGCGCGCCGCTCTTTGTCGAGTGGTACGGCGAGGACGACCTGATCGACAGTCGCGCAACTCGACTCGCGGTGGGACGGCCGGATCGAATCATCACGCCCTCGGAGTTAGTCGCGACGTGGGTCCGGGAACTCGGGGGTGACGGCGACCGTATCTCGGTGATTCCAACCCACATCGATCTCGAGCAAATTCGGGAGACACAACCGGCTGAGCCCGTTGACATCGTCTACGCCCGCCGACTGGATAGCGAGGCGAATCTCGAGAGCCTGCTGCTTGCACTGGCTGAGCTTCGCGACCGGGAGTGGACGACGACGATTCTCGGCGATGGACCCGAACGGGAGACGTATGAGGGGCTCGCTCGTGACTTACGGATCGACGACCGGATCACGTTTACGGGTCTTGCGACGACCGAAGAGCGGATTGCGGCCTATCGGAGCGCCCACGTCTTCGTCCAGACGGCTCGCCGCTGTGTGTTTCCAACGGAGTTGCTCTGGGCACTTGCCGCTGGCTGTATCGGGATTGTGGAGTATCAGGTCAACTCGAGTGCCCACGAACTCGTCGAAAATCGAACGCGGGGCTTTCGGGTGACCAGCGAACAGGAACTCGCCGATGCGATCTTGGAGGCAGGAGCCCTCGAGCATCGGGCGTACGATGAGGACTTCGAATCGTTCGGTGAGCGACGGATTCGCGAGCGGTATCTACAGGCATATCGAGACGCTCAGTGACCGGTTTAGCGATCACGAACCGCCAGTGCCGTCTTCACCGCGGCAACGTTTTCTGGAACGTCATGGACGCGGACGATGTCGGCTCCGCGGTCGGCAGCCAGCGCGGTCGCGGCGACCGTTGGCGCTCCGCGGTCCTCAGGACCGCAGTCGATATGGCCAAACATCGATTTGTGTGAGTGGCCAACGAGCACCGGACAGCCAAGGGCGTCGAACTCGCCGACCCGCTCGAGCAACTCAAAGCTCTCGACCGCCCGTTTGCCAAACCCAATTCCCGGGTCGACGACGATCTGCTCGCGCGTTAGCCCCGCCTTTTTTGCAAGCAGTACTCGCTCGCTCAACTGGTCGATAACGTCAGTCACAACATCGTCGTAGGTAACCTCCCGGTCCGGATTGACGGGTGTCTCGACGCTGTCCATCACCACAATTGGGACGTCGTACTCGGCGGCGAGATAGCGCATCTCCGGATCCTCGAGTCCGGAGACGTCGTTGAGCATATCCGCACCGGCTTCGAGGGCGGCTTCGGCGACGGCCGCTTTTCGGGTATCGACGGAGACGAGCGCTTCGTGGCCCCACTCACTGCTATCGATCGCCTCGATGACCGGGACAACGCGCTCGATTTCCGCCTCGACGCCGACCGGGTCGGCTCCCGGTCGAGTCGACTCGCCGCCGATGTCGATCACGTCCGCCCCGGCCTCGACCATCTCCTCGGCGCGGGTTACGGCCGCCTCGAGGGCGGTGTACTCCCCGCCGTCGTGGAAGCTGTCGGGAGTGACGTTGAGAATGCCCATCACGGCTGTTCCGGTTGTCCACGGGTACGGTTCGGCCGCGCTCGCGCTGTCTTTGTTGGCTTCCGCCCCAGCCGCCTGTTCGACCTGCGCTTTGATTCCTCGGGCGACCGTCCCAAAGCCGGCCTGTTCTCTCAGTCGGCGACAGAGCTGGTCGAACTGGGTGTTCGTTCCCTCGAGAACGGCGGTGGCGTGCTCGCCGTCGTGGCGGTGGCCCGAGAGGGCGCAGGTGGCTCCAACCTCGAGGCAGGCTCGTTGGAGGCGTGATGCCTGACTCGCTCGAAGTCGGGTACTGATGACGTGTGTGAGGAGGTCCCTCCGGTGGCGCTCGCGCTCCTGGCTGGAGACGGCTGCGGTCGTGAGTGTTGCCTCGGCATCGTCCAGCGTTCGGATCCATGCCGGGATCGACCGGTGGGTGTAGGTTTCGCGGGCTTCAGCGACCGTAAAGAGCGAGCCGGTGACGAGGATGCAGTCGTCGGCGGTGGCTGTCTCGAGGGCGCTCGCAAACGCGTCATCGACGCTTTCGGTAGCGGTGACGGTGCTGATGCTCCCTCCGGCCCGACCGAACACCGTCTCGAGCACACTCCCATCCGCGGCGCGATCGAGATCCGGCTGGCACGTCCAGACCGAATCCGGTGTCGGCAACGCGGCTGCCATCTCCTCGTGGTCCTTGTCGTGCATCGCGCCGAAGACGAGGTGCAGCGCCTCGAACTCGAAGGTCGAGAGCGTCTTTGCCAGCTGCTCGCAGGCCGCCGGGTTATGTGCTCCATCGAGAACGGTCAGGGGCGTCCGATCCATAATTTCGAATCGGCCCGGCCAGTGGGCCTTTCGCAGCCCACGCTCGAGGGCGGGCTGTGAGAGGGTGGTCGCCGTTGATTCCATCACCTGCCGAGCGAGTGTTACGGCGATTCCTGCGTTCTCAGCCTGATGGGCGCCAACCAACGGAATCGTCGTCTCGACTGCCCAGCCGTCGCCCGCAATCGCGATGGCGGTCTCCCCCCGGTCAGTCCGCCCGCGGTCGGTGACGCGAACGTCGGTATCCTCGCCGGTCCCGACGACCAAAATCGACTCGGCCACGTCGGCTGCCGCCTCGCGTGCCGCCCCCGAAAGCCCGACGACGAGCGGTCGGCCGATTGGGGCAACCTGTGCCTTGTCGCGAGCGATTTCCTCGACTGTCTCGCCGATTACCTCCGTGTGCTCGAGGGAGACGCTCGTTACCGCACTGGCAATCGGATCGACGACGCTCGTCGCGTCATATCGCCCGCCAATCCCAACCTCGAGGACGGCAACGTCGACGGCTGCGCGCTCGAAATGCCAGAGTGCCAGGGCGGTCATCGTCTCGAAAAAGGTCGGTGACTCCCCGACTGCAGAGCGCTCGGTCAGATACGGCTGACACGTCTCGACAAACGTCTGCAGCTCCTGGCGCGGAATCTTTCGACCGTCGACACGGATGCGCTCGCGGACATCCTCGAGATGTGGTGAGGTGTAGAGACCGACGCTTACGCCGGCTTCTCGGAGCACTCGCTCGAGCATGCGGGCGGTGCTCCCCTTGCCGTTGGAGCCGGCAATTTGGACACACTGGAGACCGGCCTGTGGGTCCTCGAGGTGGGCGAGTAAGGCTGCCGTCGTCTCCGTGCCCGGTTTGGGGCGAAAGCGCCGCAGATCGAAGAGATAGTTCGCTGCCTCGGAATACTCCATATCCAAATCACAGAGTCCGCTCGCTTTAGCGTGTCGGAGTTAGGGTTCCCGTTCGGTCACCGACACTCCGGCGAGCGGTTCGACGGTGGCTGTTGGAACGACGATGCCGTCCTGTGGGTCGTAGTGAACGAGGCCCACGTCGGCCAGTTTCGGGAGATGGACGTGATGTAATAATATTTTTATTTCTTCAACCGAGTCGGCCGGTTCCGTTCCGGATTGCCCCTCAGCGAGCGCCGTGGCGAGTTCGTCGACGGTCGATTGGGTGGTATCCTGTGCCAATTGTGCAAGAAGTTGCCGGCGGCGGCGGTCGGCCAGTAACTCGAATGCCGTCTCCGGCTCGAGCGCTTCCTGAACGCTATCTTCGGACGGTCCCTCACGCTCGGCATCACCCTTCCACCAGTCCGGTCTCCAATCATCACTCACCATACAGGTGCGTGGGACGAAACGGAAATGAGCGCACGCCTTGCGTGGGAATCGTTTTTATATCCTCTGTTGTTACTCCTCAAACGAGAGCGTCGATTTGATTAAGCTCTCGGTCCCGCGGCGTAACTTTTCGGAAACGGCCTGATGGGAGACGTCGAACTCCTCGGCTAACGCCTTGCACGTCGTCTCCCGTGGCACGCAGTAGTAGCCCGATTTCGCTGCCGCAGTCAGGACCTCTCGCTGTCCCGGTGTTAGCTGACTTCGTTCCTTTTGGCCCCCCTTCGGCGTGAACAACTCTCGAACGGTAAATGAGTAGGGCGTCGCCTCAAAATAGCTGCGAAAGGCCTCGACCTGCTCGTGCGTGGCAAATCGAATGCGCAACCGCCAGCGCTCACCGTGGGTTTCGGCGCTGACGACCGTTCCCCGATTGGCAATCATTGAATCGATGACCTCGAGGACCGCCTCATTCCACTCGAGGGTGTAACACCTCGTCGCCTCGAAGGACTCCGTCGTCACAATCCGTTCGACGGTGGGGTCCTCCCGAATCACGGCGTCGAACGCCTCGAGTTGGTCATCGTCACCGGAAACCCACACCGTTGGCAGTACCCATTCGATTCCATGCGTGGCACACTTGGCAGCTTCGACACGAACTCCCGGGGCGGCCTCGAGCGTCTCAGCCAGCGCGAACGCTTTCGCCGGAATAGAAATGTCGGCGATGTCGGTCATTCGGGTGACGTGACGAGGCCACCGGTAAAATAATGTGGGTTGTTAACTGCTGCTTTACATTCTAGAACGATTGTCGAACAATCCTGCTCACAGGTTGAAAATAAACGATCTCAGCAGCTGTGCCGTCCCCGGGTGTTCAGCCGCCCCACTGGGCAACGCGCCGCGGTCGATCCGTCACTGCAGCAACCTCGAGGTCGCCATCGAACGTCTCGAGAGCTTCGACGTAGGCTTTCGCGCTAGCAACCGTCGAGAGGTACGGGATGTCCTCCTCAACAGCTGTCTCTAAGGTCGCGCGGTCGTGGCTCACCACGAAGTCGACTTTCCCTTCACGGAGGGCCTGTGAGACGTCATCAAACGTTTTGACCTCGAAGAACTGCTCGAAGCCATCGACCGGGAGGTCGACGACGGCAGTGCCCTCGTTGGCGTCATTGTACGCGGCGAGTTGGGCTTTCCAGTAGGCCGTGCCGAAACTGCTTGCGGTGCCCATCACTTCGCCGGTCGATTTCATCTCCGGGCCGAGGCGTGGATCGGAGCCTGGCAGGCGGTCGAACGGGAGAACGACCTCTTTGATCGAGGTGTGTTCCGGAATCTGTTCGTTCGCACCGAGCGTCGAGAGCGTCTCGCCGGCCATCACTTTGGCGGCGAGTTTCGCAATCGGAACGCCGGTCGCCTTCGAGACGAACGGGACCGTTCGTGAGGAACGAGGGTTCGCCTCTAAGACGTAGACTTCGTTTTCGACATCGTCATCGAAGACGCCCGTGACGGCGAGTTGGACGTTCATCAGGCCGACCGTTTTGAGTGCTGTGGCGATATCTTCGGTGACCTCACGAACCCGCGAGAGCGTCTCCTCGCCCAACGACCGGGGCGGAATCATACACGCCGAATCGCCCGAATGCACCCCGGCGCTCTCGACGTGCTCCATCACGCCGCCGATGAGGACGGTGCGGCCGTCGGCGACCGCATCAACGTCGAGTTCGACGGCGTTCTCTAAGAACTGGTCGACCAAAATCGGCTTGTCGGGGGCGACGCGGACAGCCTCCTCGATATACTGCTCGAGTTCGCTATCGCTGTGGACGACCTGCATCGCACGCCCGCCAAGCACGTAGCTTGGGCGCACAAGCACGGGGTAGCCGATGTCGTGGGCCAACTCGAGGGCTTCCGCCTTTGAGGTGGCGGTCCCACCATCGGGTTGGGCAATCTCGAGTTCGTCCATCAGGACGTTGAATCGGTCGCGGTCTTCGGCTAAGTCCATCGCTTCGACGGTCGTCCCGAGGACCTCACAGCTGAGGCCGCGGCGGTCGATTTCGTCTTGGAGGGGTTTGGCGATGTTGACCGATGTCTGGCCACCGAACTGGACCATCACGCCGTCTGCACCGATTGCTTCGGCCACATCGGCGACCTCCTCGGCGGAAATGGGTTCGAAAAAGAGCCCATCGGAGGTGTCGTAGTCGGTCGAAACCGTTTCGGGGTTGTTGTTGATGACGTGGGCGTCTATGCCCAGGTCGCGCAGGGCCTGAATCGCGTGGACCGAACAGTAGTCGAACTCCACGCCCTGTCCGATACGGATCGGACCGCCACCGACGACGATGACGCTCTCGATGTCGCGGTCGACGACCAGCTCGCCCGCGGCGGCATCGCCCACGAGCGGCCCCTTGTCGAACTCCGATTTGCGCGCGGAGTAGTAGTACGGCGTCTGGGCGGCGAACTCCCCCGCACAGGTGTCGACCTGTTTGTAGGTACGTCCGGGCACGTCCTCCTCGACGGTTGTGACGTCTGAGCCGGCAGCGACGGCGATTTCGGCGTTCGTGTGACCCGTAATCGCGGCTTCGGTAAAGTCACCCTCGGCGGCGGCCTGGGCGGAATCGGTGACGCGCTTAAAACGCTCGACGTACCAGGTGTAGATGCCGGTCAGTTCACAGATTTCCTCGACGGTGTAGCCGCGGTCAAAGGCCTCAAACATCGCATACGGACGGTCCGGCGTCGGTTTTTCCAAGTATTCGGCCTCGAGTTCGTCGTCGTCAACGTCGCCCCAGTCGACATCGGGTTCGTACTCACTCGAGCGCAGTGCCTTTAACAGCGACTCCTCGAAGGTGCGTCCGATGGCCATCGCCTCGCCGGTCGATTTCATGGCGGTGCCGAGTTCGAACTCGACGTCGTCGAACTTGTCCTTGGGCCAGCGGGGCACTTTGGTAACGACATAGTCGATTGCGGGCTCGAACGCCGCGGTCGTCTCGCCGGTAATTTCGTTTTTGATCTCGTGCAGGCGTTTGCCCAGCGCGACCTTTGCAGTCACGCGCGCAATTGGATATCCCGTCGCTTTCGAGGCAAGCGCCGAGGAGCGAGAGACACGCGGGTTGACCTCCACGACGCGGTACTCGCCACCGGGCGTGCCGTCGTCCTGCCACGCAAACTGAATGTTACAGCCACCCTGAATGCCCAGTTCGCGGATTACGTCGAGTGCCGCGGTGCGCATCTCCTGGTGGCCGTCGTCGGGGATTACCTGCGAGGGGGTGACGACCGTCGACTCCCCGGTGTGGATTCCCATCGGATCGATGTTCTCCATGTTACAGATGATGATACACGAATCGTCGGCGTCGCGCATGACTTCGTACTCGAGTTCGACCCAACCCGCGATGGACTCGGTGATGAGCACCTCGCTGTTTCGTGAGAGGCGCAGGCCTTTGCGGACGCGCTCGATGAGTTCGTCCATCTCCTCGACGACGCCCGAGCCGCTGCCACCGAGGGTGTAGGTCGTTCGGGAAATAACGGGCAGTCCGCCGACGGCGTCGACGGCCGCCTGGACACGCTCAACGAGATTTTCTTCGTTCATCTCCGAAACGGACTCGCCTTCCTCCAAACTGATCGTCGTCGATCGGGGCACCGGCTGGCCGATCTTCTCCATGCGCTTGCGAAACAGATCGCGGTCTTCGGTCGCGTAGATCGTCTCGAGGGGCGTCCCCATAATCTCGACGTCGTACTTCTCTAAGACGCCCTCCTCTGCGAGTTCGGCGGTGACGTTGAGGCCAGTCTGGCCACCGAGACCGGCGATGACGCCGTCTGGCTGCTCCTGGCGGATGATGTCGGCGATAGCGTCGGTCGTAATCGGTTCGATGTATACCCGGTCGGCCATCTCCGGGTCAGTCATGATCGTCGCGGGGTTCGAGTTGACGAGCACGACGCGCGCGCCCTCCTCTTGGAGCGCCCGACAGGCCTGCGCGCCAGAGTAGTCGAATTCGGCCGCTTGGCCGATCTGAATCGGGCCACTCCCGATCAACAAAATTGTGCGTCCGTCCTCAGCAGTGTCCGTGCTCATTGGTCTTGTTCGTCCGAAGTTCGTACATCGTAATAAGCCCCACGAAAGATTACGATTACCGCAGCACGATTTCGAAATTCGAATCAAACTCCCACGGGAACCCGAAACGCGGTCGGCTCGACTGGCCGAACCGCTTATACTGTCACTGCTCATTATCGGACCTACGAAATGGGTCGATCCCGTGACACCACCACCGGGGGTCGATATAGCGTCGTTTATCTCGATCCAGATGCGGCCGCTCGAGCCCATGTAAGCGATGTCCTTGAGGCGGATACCGCGTTCGACGTTCGGGCGATATCGACTGCGCGGGACCTTCGCCGCCACCTCGAGAGCGATGAGGTTGATACTGACTGTGTCGTAAGCGAGTATGATCTCGTCGACACCGACGGGATTGCCCTCTGTCAGTGGCTTTCTGCGGAACACCCGACAGTGCCGTTTTTACTCTACACTGACGGCGATGAACGACTCGCCAGTGAGGCGGTCGCCTCGGGGGCTTCCCAGTACGTCCCAAAGGCTACCGGTGACGGAGCGTCAGTCGACTTGCTCGTTGATCGACTCCGGTCGGTAGCCGCCGAGACGCGACCGACGGCCACCGACCAAACCCACTGGGATCATCTCGAGGCGATGCACGATGTCGCCCTTTCCTTTGAGTCGTGTTCATCGACCGAGGAGGCGTACCAGCTCGCCGTCGAGACGGTTGACTCACTGCTTGGAGGCGAAGCGAGCGTCCTGTACGTCGAACGGGAGTCACCCGCGATTACTCGAGTGAGTGACGATTTCGTTGCCGTTGCCACCGTGGGAACGAGTGAGGCTGCATCGTTCTTTGAGCGGTCGGTGAGCCAGAGTATCGCCGAGCAGGCGACGCGGTCCGGTGGCCCCTATACCGCCGACCCACAGTCCTTCGGCGTTGACGGCCCAATTCGGTCAGTCGCCTGTGTTCCGGTCTCTACCGTGGGTATTTTACAGACAGTTGCAACCCGCCCGGAGGCGTTCGGTGACCACGAACTCAAACTGGTCGAACTCCTCGGTGCCCATCTCTCGACTACGATCTCTCGAATTCGATCCGAACGGGCGCTCCGAAGCGAACGAAACCGGTTTGCTTCGTTCTTCGAGAGCGTTCCGGACCCGGTTGCGTTCACCAACCCGATGGGGACCGGTTCAATTATCGATGTTAACCCGGCGTTCGAAGAGACGTTTGGCTATGACCGTGAGGAACTTCTTGGCCAGTCACTCGCCAAACTCGTCGTTCCCGAAACCGAGACGCGAATCGATGTCTACGACGAAGTCGGCGCCGACGACGTCATCACTCGAGAGGTTACTCGACTGACAGCCGCTGGTCCCCGTGAGTTTCTATTCCGGGGCTTTGCGATCGATGTCGACGGCGAGATCCATCAATATGTGATCTACACGGATATTACTGAACGCAAACGCCGTGAACAACGAATTCGAACCTTACACGACGGCAGCCGAAAACTCATGGTTGCCGAAGACGCCCGCGAGGTCGCCGACATTGCCGTCGAAATCGCGACCGAGGCGTTCGACCTTCCGATCGTCGGCATCCACATTTATGACGCCGACCTCGATGCGCTTCGGCCGATGGCGATCTCGAACGAGGCTTGGAAACTCTTCGATGAACCACCAGTGATCGAACCTGACGACGGCCTGGCGTGGACCGCGTTCGAGCGCCAGGAACCGATGGTCTACGGCACCGTCCAGCCCCGGCGCACTGACTCGCTTCAGAACCCCGAGACGGCCATTCGAAGCGAAGTGTACCTTCCGATTGGGACCCACGGTGTCCTTCTCGCCGGCTCGACCAACCCGGATGACGTCACCGACGAAGAGCTCACACTCGGGAAGATCCTCGCAGCAAACGTCGAAACTGCCCTTGACCGGGCCGAACGCGAAGCCGAACTCGAGCGCCAGAACGACCGCCTCGAGGCCTTTGCCAGCACCGTCAGCCACGACCTCAGGAACCCACTTGCGGTCGCAAAAGGCCACCTCGATCTTGCAGCCACCTGTGATCTCGAGGCCGGGGAGCTGTCGACTCACCTCGAGGAAATCGGGTGGGGACTCTCCCGGATGGAAGAACTGATCGACGACGTGTTGTTGCTGGCCCGAAGCGGTCAGCGGGTGACCGAAACCGAGTCGGTCGCCCTCGAGGATGTTGTCGAGGAGGCAAGCCGTGGTGTCGGATCGGAACTGACCGTTACTATTGAGGGCTCGCTTCCGACGGTTGAGGCCGATGCCAATCGGCTATTGGTTCTCTTTGAAAACCTGTTTCGTAACAGCGTTGAACACGGCCAACCGAGCGAGAGCGACGGTTCGGAACTGGGTTGTGAGCAGGGAGGGGCAGAGACGGATTTGGACGCAGACGCAGGTGTGGGTTCAGATGGAGGTGCAGACGCAGGTTCGGGTTCAGACGGAGGCCCAGACACGGAAACAAAAACACCACTCACAGTCACCATCGCCCCCATCGACGGCGGCATATTTGTCGCTGACAACGGCCCCGGCATCCCCGCCGGTGAACACGAATCAATCTTCGAATCCGGCTACACCACCGATCCCGAAGGGACTGGCTTCGGGCTGGCTATCGTCTCGGAGGTCGTCGAAGCCCACGGCTGGACGATTGAGGCAACTGAAAACGGGCCAACGGGCGGCGCTCGGTTCGAGATTCGATTCGATTGATGCTGGCGGCTCACTCCTCCTTGTCGACACCAACCGCCTTGGAGACATCAACCCCCTCGAGATCCCGATCTTGCCCACCAACAATTAGCTCTCCATCTTCGGTCTCGACGTACACGTCGTCAGCGAAGCCGCCTTCGGCGTGGGGGTGGACCGGATTCTCGAGTTTCTCGGGCGTCGACGGTGCCTCCGGAACCGTCCGATTGCGAAACTCCCCGAGTGGGTCATCGATCGTGATTCCCCACGTCTGAAAGAACGATTGGTAGCGCTCGTAGTGGCCCTCGAGTTCGTCACCGGGGAACTCCATCATCTCCGTCCAGCCGTGGTTGTAGAAATCAAAGTTCGCCTGAATGTGGGTAATTTCGCGGGCTTCGGCCTCCGAGTATCCCTCCCGAAGCGCCTGGAGGTAGGTGTCCATCGTACACTCGAAAAACGCGTCAAGGTGGTCTTTGCGCTCGTCGGCATGGGCCGGATCGGCCTTCCCCATGAAAATTTTCGTGTGGAGGCGAACGAGACCGTAGACGGCAACCGACCGGATACCGGGCGTCTCGAGGGCTTTTCTCGAGGCAAAATGACGAACGTTTTGGCTGATCTTCATGGCTGGCCATTTGTACGCGAGGGTAAAGAGCGATTCGGGTCAGACGGCGGGTATGTCGACTAGTATGCAAAAGATGGCACAGATAGCAACCCACTTCAACCCCCGTTCCCAAACCCTTACACATGACTGAGTACGTCATCATCGGTGACGGTATCTCCGGCAGCTCGGCTGCTGAGACCCTCCGTGAGGAGGATCCGGAGTCGCGGGTTACCGTGATCACTGATGAGGGTGAGGCGCTGTATAATCGGATCCTCACCAAAGAACACGCTAAAGGCAAATTGCCGGAAGCCCCAATCTCCATCCACGAAGAAGCGTGGTACGAAGAGCGGGATATCGAGCTTTCGCTCAACACACACGTCACCGACGTTGACGTTGAGAAAAAGATGGTTCGAATCCATCAGGGCGAGGATATTTCATACGACAAACTTCTCGTTGCCAC
>LFCJ01000572.1_pt1 | contig 23443 bp, 21 predicted proteins | sample 643141 | NCBI WGS metagenome assembly LFCJ01 (sample SAMN03766243, study PRJNA286221) | soda lake metagenome | biome: soda lake; feature: Kulunda steppe; material: water; isolation source: sample B1-Br-g2 brine of Lake Bitter-1 | place: Russia: Kulunda steppe | collected 2010-07
ATCAGGTCACGGTGATGACGCTGCAGCCGGCGGTATGGCTGACCCGATGGGAGACGCTGCCCACCACCATGCCCTTGAGATCGCTCATGCCGCGGCTGCCCATGACAACGGCATCGGCGCCGAGCTCCTCGGCGGCCTCGACGATGCGCTCGCCTGGCCGCCCACGGCGCACCAGCACCTTGACCTCCAGGCCGCTGAGGTCGACCGCACTCTTCGCCTTGTCGATCGTCTGCTGGGCGGCCTTCTGGACGCCTTCGGCCAGCTTCTCGCGCTCCGCCGCGGACATGGGCTCGGTGCTGCCGCCCACCAGAAGGCCAATGCCGTCGGGCGCCGCCTCGGTGACATTGAGAAGATGCAGGGTGCCGCCACCGCTGCGCGCCAGTTCGGCGGCCACCGCCAGGGCTTTCTCCGCATGGGTGGAGCCATCGACGGGAATCAGAAGGGTCTTGAACATGGTATGACTGCCCTTTTCGCTGTGCTGAAGAATGAGGCGTGCGCCCCGCCCCTTCAGACTAGCCCCTGTGCCCGTTTCGGCAATGTCCTGGATCAAGCCGCCCAGCCGAATCCCAGCAGCGGCATGGCCAGGGCGAACAGCACCAGGGTGATCACCACCAGCGCCGCGACGCTGATCAGGGCGCCGGCACGCACCATCTCGGCGACGCTGAGCTTGCCGCTGGCGAACACCACGGCGTTGGGCGGGGTGGCCACCGGCAGCATGAAGGCACAGCTGGCCGCCATGGCCACCGGCACCGAGAGCAGCAGCGGGCTGGCCCCCAGGCTGACGGTGAGCGAGGCGGTCAGCGGCAGGATCGCCGCCGCGGTAGCCGTGTTGCTGGTGACATGGCTCATCAGCATCACCGCCAGCGCCACCATGGCGACCATGCTCCAGGTGGGCCAGCTGCCGAAGGCGCCGAGCCCCTCGGCCACCGTCGAGGCCAGACCGCTCCCCTCGATGGCGGTCCCCAGGCTCAACCCCCCGCCCACCATGATCAGCACGCCCCAGGGCAGGTGCTTGGCGCTATCCCAGTCCATCAGGAACTGGCGCTGACGCCAGCGAGCCGGCACCACAAACAGCAGCAGCGCGCCGATGATGGCAATGCCGGCATCGCTGAGCTCCACTCCCAGGGCGCCCTCCAGCAGCGGCCGGGTCACCCAGGCCAGGGCCACCAGGGCGAAGATCGCCGCCACCCGCTGCTCGGGACGGGTCATGCGCCCCAGGTCCCGGGCCTGGTCGGCGAGCATCTCGGCCACCCCCGGCACCTCCTCACGATCCACCGGATAGACCCGCCGGGTCAGCAGCCACCAGGCCAGCGCCAGCAGCAGCAGCGAGGGCGGCACGGCCACCGCCATCCACTGGGCAAAGCCGATCTCGATGCCGTAGCTGTCACCCATGAAGCCGGCCAGCAGGGCGTTGGGCGGCGTTCCGATCAGGGTGCCCATGCCGCCGATGTTGGCGGCCAGGGCGATCCCCAGCAGCAGGGTGAGCGCCATGTTGCGGCTGGCGCCTGCGCCTCCCTGACGCTCCAGCAGGGCCAGCACCGAGAGGCCAATGGGCACCATCAGCGCGGCGGTGGCGGTGTTGCTGACCCACATGCTCAGCGCCGCGGTGGCGAGCATGAAGCCCGCCACCAGACGATCCGGCCGGCTGCCCGACACGCGCAGCACCAGCATGGCGATGCGCCGATGCAGTCCCCAGCGCTGGATCGCCTCGGCCAGCAGGAAACCGCCGAGGAAGAGAAAGATCAGCGGGTTGGCGTAGGGCGCCGCCACCGAGTGGATGGTCCCCACGCCGAGCAGCGGCAGCAGCGCCACCGGCAGCAGCGCGGTCACCGCGATGGGCACCGGCTCGAGCACCCACCAGACGGCCATCCAGGCGGTCAGCGCCACCACCTGCCAGGCCGCCGCCGGCATACCCGCCGGCGCCTCCAGCATCAGCAGCAGCGCCGCGGCCAGGGGGCCTAGCAACAGCCCGACAGTGACCTTGAGACGCTCGCGTCGGGCGCGGCGCTGCTCGGCGTCCTGGCTCGCCTCTTCGGCGTCACGCATCTGGGCATCCTTCATCGCGCACTCTCCTTCATCGCGTCCCCGGCCGCCACCCTAGAGCCAGCGCTCCAGGCGCAGCAGCCGGCTCAGCCAGGCATTGGCGTGGCGCCAGGGGCCTCCGGGCTCGCGGGCGAGACGCCGCATCTCGCCCCCATGGTGCGTCTCCCAGCCCAGCCGCCCCGACTCGTCCAGGGTGGCCTCGTAGCTCAGCGCGGGACCGGTGCCCACCGCGACCAGTTCACGAAACTCCCGGGCCAGGCCCTCGCTCTCGACCAGCACCCCCACCTCGCTGTTCCACCATACCGAACGCGGGTCGGCGTTGGCAGAACCCAGGAAGACGGTGCCATCGTCAACCGCCAGGGCCTTGACGTGCAGCGCCGAGGCGGAGGAGCCGGGCATGCCCATGGCGGCCCCCTCGCCGCGGTCATGCTCGGCCCGCAGCTCGAAGAGCGCCACGCCGCTCTCCAGCAGCTCCCGCCGATAGGCGGCATAGGCCCCGTGCACCACCGGCACGTCGGTGGCCTCCAGGGAGTTGGTGACCACCTCGACTTCGATACCGGACTCCGCCAGCTCCCGCAGCACCCGGCTGCCCTCGGCGGTGGGCACGAAATAGGCGGAGACCAGGCTGAGGCGCGCCTCGGGAGCCACTCCCTCCCACAGCTGGCCCGCCATGGTCTCGGCCACAGGAGGACGCCCGCGCCTGGCCGGCTTGCCGGGCGGATCCCACAGCGCCTCGGCATGCCCCCAGTGCAGGCTATCCAGCAGCGGGCTTCGCTCCCGCTCCTCATGGCGCTGGCGCAGGGCGCTGAAATAGTCGGCGTCGCTCTGCGCGGCGAGGCGGGCGGCGAGATCATCGCGCAGCGCTTGCCAGGCGCCGGCGTCGACGCGGTGGTAGCGCCCGACGGGCTGAGCCAGGCCGTGGTTCCAGTAAAGGTCGAAGCTCATCGACAGCGGCGCCACCACCGGCCCCAGCGTCAGCAGATCCAGGTCGGCGAAATTGCGCGGCTCACTGGCGTTGTAGTATTCATCCCCCAGGTTGCGACCGCCGGCAATGGCCAGGGCGTTGTCGGCGATCCACAGCTTGTTGTGCATGCGCCGGTGGTGGCGGGGCAGCACCGGCAGGGTGGCCAGCACCCGGGTCACCAGGTTGGCGCGCCCCACCGGCAGCGGGTGGAAGACCCGTACCTGCAGATTGGGGTGGCTGTCCAGGGCCGCCAGTCGCTCGCCCTGACCCACCGCCCCCAGGTCATCGATCAGCAGACGCACCTCGACGCCGCGCTCGGCGGCGTCGAGCACCCGGGCCAGCAGCGCCCAGGTGGTCAAGCCATCGCCCATCAGGTAGGTCTGGATATCCAGGCGGCGTTCGGCCCGAGCGGTGAGCAGGCTGCGCGCCGCGAAGGCGTCCTTGCCGTTGGCCAGCAGGGCCAGGCCGCTCTGCCCCGGGCGGGCCTCGGCCTGCTCGGCGGCCCAGCCGCCCAGCCGGGTCTCGGCCACCTCCCAGGGGGGCAGCGCCGTGGCGTGCTCCCGCGCCACCGGGGCACCGGCACACCCCGCCAGCAGCAGGAGCGCCGCCAGCACCGGGAACAGCCTGGGGAGACCGCGCGCCGAATCAGGCCTCGTCATCGTCGCCGAGCCGTCGCGCCAGCGCCTTGCGCGCCCTGTTGCGACGGTAGAGCCTCACCAGGGCGATCCACAGCGCCGCGACCACCATGGCGGCCAGGGTCCAGCCCTGCCAGGTGCGGGCGGCATCGCCCATCAGCGTCTCCAGGGTGATGATCAGGATAAAGCCCAGCGCCTGACTGGCGATGGCCAGGGCGCGCAGGGTGTCGAAAGCAGGCTTGGCCATGAAGGCTCCCGTGACGAGGGTAACGGACAGATGACAGCCATGCCGGCCGGCAGTAGGCTTGGCATGGACAGGCGCCGGCAGCGTCTTGCTTCCGGATGGCCAAGTGTACCCGCTCGTGCGTCGGTCGCCGACCCTGCCCCTCCACGACTCTGCGTCATTGCTCAGGAGCCTGCCCCATGGATGCCATCGCCCTCGGCCCCGTGCTGCTTTCGGTGCCGCGTCTCTACGCGCTGGGCGCCGCCCTGCTGCTGCTGGCGCTGAGCGCCTGGCTGCTGGGGCTGCCGCGGGGCGAGCATGCCCGCTGGTTCAACGGCCTGGTACTGACCTGGCTGGTGGGCGCGCGCGCCGGCCACGTGCTGCTGCACCTGGAGGCCTACGCCGCCGCCCCGCTGGATATCCTCAAGCTGTGGCAGCCGGGTTTTCACGGCCTCTGGGGGCTGCTGGCCGCGCTGCTCTGGACCGGCTGGGCGCTGCGCCGGCACCTGCTGCGACTGATCGGCGCCATGGCGCTGACCGTGGGCACCGCCAGCCTGTGGCTGGTGCTGGTCACCCTGGCGCCGCTGGGGGGCGGCATGCCGGTGGAGTCGCTGCCCGACATCACCCTGGAGAGCGTCGACGGCGGAAGCGTCAATCTGCGCGACCTCCAGGGCGAGCTGGTGGTGGTCAACCTCTGGGCCACCTGGTGTCCGCCCTGCCTGCGCGAGATGCCGCTACTGGCCGAGGCTGACGCCCGGGACGGCGTCAGCGTGGTGGTGGCCAACCAGGGCGAGGAGCTGCTCCAGGTGATCCGCTATCTGGATGACCAGAGCCTCGATTTCCGCTATCCGCTCCTCGACCCGCGCCAGGAGCTGATGGTGCTGCTGGAGGCGCCGGGGCTGCCCACCACCCTGCTCTTCGACGCCTCCGGGCGGGCCGTGGAGCGCCACGTGGGCGAGCTCTCCCGGGCCCAGCTCGGCGCCTGGCTCGACCGTCACTGAATATCGCCCGCCAAGCGGCGCGACGCTGCGACATGCTTAAGCCGCGCCGCCCGATGCTGTAAGATACTGCGCCCTGTTCGGCCCGCCCCGTCCCGGCGGCCATGGGCGCACCCACTCTTCAGCATCCTCCGAGGCATCATGAGCGACTTCTCTCCCGGCCAGCGCTGGATCAGCGACGGCGAGGCCGAACTCGGCCTGGGCACCATCCTGAGCTGCGATGCGCGCAGCGTTACTGTCCTGTTCGCCGCCAGCCAGGAAACCCGCACCTACAGCAGCCGCCAGGCCCCGCTGACCCGGGTGGTGTTCGGCAGCGGCGACCGTATCCGCGCCGCCGAAGGCTGGACCCTGATCGTGGACGACATCAAGGAGCTGAACGGGCTGATCGTCTATATCGGCGAGAACGAACAGGGCGAGCTCACCGAGCTGCCCGAGGCGCGGCTTGCCGACACCACCCAGTTCGACCAGGCCCGCGATCGCCTGCTCACCGGCCAGGTGGACCGCAACGACTGGTTCGACCTGCGCTTTCGCACCCTGCACCACCACCATCGCATCGAGCAGAACCCGGCGCTGGGCCTGGCCGGGCCGCGCATCGACCTGATTCCCCACCAGCTCTACATCGCCGACGAGGTCTCCCGGCGCCATGCCCCGCGGGTGCTGCTGGCCGACGAGGTGGGGCTCGGCAAGACCATCGAGGCGGGCCTGATCCTGCACCGCCTGCTGCTCACCGGCCGCGCCGAGCGGGCCCTGATTCTGGTGCCGGCGAGCCTCTGCCACCAGTGGCTGGTGGAGCTGCTGCGCCGTTTCGCCCTGGAAGTGACCCTGCTCGACGAGCAGCAGAGCCAGGCCCACGGCGATAGCAACCCCTTCGAGGCGGGCCAGATCATCCTGGCCAGCCAGGACTGGCTGTTCGCCAACCCCCACCGCCAGGCCCAGGCCCTGGCCTGCGCCTGGGATCTGCTGATCGTCGACGAGGCCCACCACCTCGACTGGAGCGAGGAGCAGGTCGGGCCCGGCTACGCCTGCGTGGCGCGCCTGGCCGGCGAGAGCGAGGGCGTGCTGCTGCTCACCGCCACACCGGAGCAGATGGGGCTCGCCAGCCACTTCGCCCGCCTGCGCCTGCTCGACCCGGACCGCTACCACAGCCTGGCGCGCTTCCGCGAGGAGGAGGCCCACTATGTGGAGGTGGCCGAGGCCATCGACGCCCTGGAGCGCCTCCCCGGCGCCGGAGAGGAGCGCGAGCGGGTCGCCGCGGTGATCGACGAGGCCGACAGCCTGGCGCTGCTCGACACCCTGGCCAACCCCGAGGCCAGCGAGACCCAGCACGCCGCCGCCCGTGACCAGCTGCGCGATCAGCTGCTCGACCGCCACGGCACCGGCCGGGTGATGTTCCGCAACAGCCGACGCCACGTGGGCGGCTTCCCGGAGCGCCGCCTGCACGTCACCGAGCTGGCACCGCCTTCGGCCTACCGCCGGGTGATGCGCAAGCTGGAGCGCGACGAGGACTATCTGGACGAGCTGCTGATCGAGACCGGTCTCGACCACCCCGAGGTGCTGATCTACCTGGACACCATGTACCGGGCCCTGGTCGACGACCCGCTCAACGCGGAGCCCTGGTGGCAGATCGACCCGCGGGTCAACTGGCTGCTGGAGCGGCTGGCCGAGGACGGCGAAGGGGGGCTGGCCGGCGACAAGGTGCTGGTGATCGCCCACGACCGCGAGACCGCCCAGGGTCTGGCCGAGGCCCTGCGCGTGCTGGGCGGCTACCACGCCCCGGTGTTCCATGAGGGGCTCTCCCTGGTGGAGCGGGACCGCGCCGCCGCCGCCTTCGCCGACGAGGAGGAGGGCTGCCAGGTGCTGGTCTGCTCGGAGATCGGCTCCGAGGGGCGCAACTTCCAGTTCTGCCGCCACCTGGTGATGTTCGACCTGCCGCTGCACCCGGACCAGCTGGAGCAGCGCATCGGCCGCCTGGACCGCATCGGTCAGCGCCACGCCATCGAGATCCACGTACCGGTGTTCGAGGCCAGCCCCGGCGAGAAGCTGCTGCGCTGGTACCGCGACGGCATGGACGCCTTCAGCTCCCCCCACGGCATCGGCAGCGAGATCTTCGACGCCTTCGGCGATCCCCTGGCCGAGGCGCTGCTCGACGAGGAGGCCATGGAAGAGGTGGTCGAGGAGACCCGAGCCTTCTTCGAGAGTCGTCTGGCCGAGCGCGACGCCGGCCGCAACCGCCTGCTGGAGCTCAACGCCTGTCGCCCCGAGCGCGCCGAGGCGACGGCGGCGGCGATCCGCGAGCTGGATGAGGACCGCGCCCTGCCCCGCTACCTGGACCTGGCCCTGGACATCTTCGGGGTCGACAGCCAGGAGCTGGGCGGTGGCATCCAGCACCTGACGCCCAGCCAGCAGATGCTCGACGGCCTGCCCGGCCTGGCCAAGGGGGAGGAGGGCTTCTCCGCGACCTTCTCGCGGCTGCGGGCCCTGGCCCGGGACGACGTCCAGCGGCTCTCCTGGGAGCATCCGCTGCTGCGCGAGATGATGGGACGGATTCTGGACGGCACCATGGGCAACACGGCGCTGGCGCTGCTCAAGCATCCGGCGCTGCCCGCCGGCCGCATGATGGCGGAGCTGGTGTTCCGCACCCACTGCCCGGCGCCGCGGAAACTGCACCTCAACCGCTTCCTGCCGCCCACCGCGGTGCGCGTGCTGCTGGACGAGTCCGGCGCCAATCTGACCGACAAGATCTCCTTTACCGGGCTCGCGAAGAACCTGCAGAAGGTCAAGAAGGCCATGGCCCGGGACCTGATCCGCAGCCGGCTCGAGGTGCTGCGCGAGCTGCTCGACCGCGGCGAGGGGGAGGCGGAGCGCGAGCTGCCCTCCATCGTCGAGGCGGCCCAGGGGCGGATGCGCGAAGCCCTGGACGGCGAGCTGGCGCGACTCACGGCGCTCGCCCGCCACAACCCGGCGGTGCGCGAGGACGAGATCGCGGCGCTTCGCGCCGAGCGCCAGGCGCTGGACGAGGCCATCGAGGGCACCCGCCTGCGCCTGGATTCGGTGCGCGTCATTGTGACGGTAGGGGAGGAGGCATAGCCCCCTCTTCGGCCTGTCCCCGGCGCCCCTTGGCCGCTTGACCTTCAGCCAAGAATATCCGCCAGGGCGGCCTCCAGGGTCTCGAACTGGAACTGGAAACCGGCCTCCTGAAGGCGCTGCGGACGCATGTCGGCGCCGGTGAGCAGCAGCCGCGACATCTCGCCGAGGGCAGTCTCCAGGACGATGGCGGGCACCGGGAAGATGGCCGGGCGCCTGAGCTGCTTCGCCAGGGTGCGGGTGAACTCGGCGTTGGTGACGGGGCGGGGGGCGCTGCCGTTGAAGGGTCCTTCGAGCTCTTCGTTGTCGAGCAGGAAGAGAATGGCCCGCACCAGGTCCTCGCGATGGATCCAGGGCATGAACTGCTTGCCGGTGCCGAAGCGCCCCCCCAGGCCCAGCTTGAAGGGAGGCAGCATCTTCTCCAGGCTGCCGCCGCCGGCGTCGAGCACCAGGCCGATGCGCAGCAGCGCCACCCGGGTGCCGAAGTCGGCGACCTCCCGGGCGGCGTCCTCCCAGCGCTTGCAGAGCCGGTGGGCGAACTCGTCATGGGGCGAGGTCTCTTCGCTGACCTCGCGCTCCTCCTGGTCGCCGTAGTAGCCCATCGCCGAGCCCGACACCATGACCTTGGGAACCCGGCTGCCGCTGGCCTTGAGCTGCTCGCAGAGCATCACCAGATCGCGGGTGATGTTGACCCTCGAGTCGATCAGCCGCTTCTTCTGGTCATCGCTCCAGCGCTTGGCGGCGATGGACTCCCCGGCCAGGTTGACGATGGCCTCCGGCGGCGTATCCACGAAGTCCAGCACCGAGCGGCGAATATCCGCCCCTCCGGGCAGCCGCGTCTTCACCGCCTCCGGGTCCCGGGAGACCACCAGCAGGCGATGCCCCGCCTCATCAAGACGCTGACACAGCCGCTGCCCCACGAATCCGCTGCCACCGGTAATCAATACGCGCATCGAGATCTCCTGAATTATCTGCCGTAAAAAGGCGTCCAGAATGGCAGCCTTCTGCCATGAGTTATACAGCTGTTGTACACTTCTGCTAGTCTAGCGGAAAACCACCGAGGATGACGCTGCCATGCGCTCTGACAGTTCTCGACATACCGCCATCATCGGCGCGGGCATCGCCGGCCTGGCCTGCGCCCGCGCGCTCAATGCCGCCGGCCTGCCGGTCATCCTGTTCGACAAGGCCCGCGGTCCCGGCGGCCGCATGTCCAGCAAGCGACTGCCGGACGCGACCCTGGAGCTGGGCGCCCAGTTCTTCAGCATCAAGGAGGCGACCTTCCGCCGGGAGGTGGCGGAATGGCGCAAGGCCGGCTGCATCGCCCCCTGGCCCACCTCGCTGTGGTCGGCGGACGGTGGCAGCTGGCAGCGCCACGAGGACGACCTCGAGCGTCTCTGCGGCCAGCCGCGCATGAGTGCCGTGACCCGCCACCTGGCGGATGGCCTGGAAGTCGTTGCAGATACCCGTATCGAGCGCCTGGAGGGGAGCGCCGGCGAGTGGCAGCTGGTGGACCTACGCGGCGAGCGCCACGGCCCCTTTGCCCGCGTGGTGATCAGCGCCCCCTCTCCCCAGGCCCACGCCCTGGTGGCGCCCCACGATGCCACCCTGGCAGCGGCCTGCGAGGCGGTGATCCAGCGCCCCTGCTGGTCCGCCTGGGCGCTGTTCGAAGCCCCGCTGCCCGCTCTGCCCGGCGTCGATGACGACTGGCAGGCGGTACGCCTGAACGACCCGCGGCTGCGCTTCGTCACTCGCAATCAGCTCAAGCCGGGGCGCAGCGAGCAGGGCGAGAGCCTGAGCCTGCTGGCCAACCTGGCATGGAGCGAGGCGCGCCTCGAGGACAGCCCCGAGACTATCGTGGAGGCGCTGCTCGAAGCCTTCCAGCAGGCGCTGCCCGCCGGCATTCAACTGCCGGCGCCCAGCGCCCTGGGCGCCCATCGCTGGCGCTATGCGCAACCCGACGTCTTTGCCGGAGGCACCGCCGTCAACCTCGACTACCGCCGCTCGGCCAGCGGCCTTGCGCTGTGCGGCGACGGCTGGCGCGGCCCGCGGGTCGAGGACGCCTGGCTCTCCGGCCATCATCTCGGCGAGGCCCTGGTGGCCGACGCCGCCTGAACAGAACGTGACAGGAGCTCACCATGTCATCCGCCCAGACACCCCCAGCCTCCAGGATCGGGAGGTCCTGCCCGCCATGAACGACCACTCACAGCACGCCGGCGATACGCCGCTCTACCCGATCCGCGAGGTCTCTCGCATCACTGGCGTGAACTCGGTGACGCTGCGCGCCTGGGAGCGACGCTATGGGCTGATCAAGCCCCAGCGCACGCCCAAGGGGCATCGTCTCTACGCGCGGGAGGACATCGAGCGCGTGGAGCAGATCCTGCAGTGGCTCAACCGCGGGGTGCCGGTCAGCCAGGTTCTCGAGCTGCTCGACCGCCCCGAGGCGAGCGAGGCCCCGCCGGCCGATGCCAGCGACTGGCCGGGGCAGCGTGCGCAGCTGGTCACCGCGGCGGAGGCCCTGGATATGACGCGCCTTGAGACCCTCTACGCCCAGTCGCTGTCGCTCTACCCGGTGCCGGTGTGCATCGCCGAACTGTGGGCACCGGTGGTGCAGGAGCTCGAGGAGCGCTGGGGCGAGCGGCTCGGCGATACCCTGCAGCGCCTCAGCCTGGAGGCCTTCCTGCGCACCCGCATCGGGACCCGCCTCTTCCACGCCAACGGCCGGGCCTCCGGCCCGGTACTGCTGATGGTGTCGCTGCCCGACGACCCCGGCACCCTGTGGCGGCTGCTGGCGGCCCTGGCGGCCAGCGATCGCGGTTACCGGGTGGAAATGCTGGACACCCCGCTGCCCTTCGGCGAACTGCCCCTGGCGGTGGAGGCGCTGGGCGCCGGCGGCGTGCTGATGGCCGGCAGCCATGCCGGTCGCAGCGACCTGATAAGACGCCAGCTGCCGCGCCTGGCGGAACAGCTCGAGGTACCGCTGGCGCTGTGCGGACCGGTGGCGCGCATCCGCGAGGCCGACCTGGCCGACAGCGACGTGGCGGCACTGGGCGACGACCTGGGTCAGGCGATGGTAACGCTTGCCGACCTGCTGCCCCCGACCCCGCTACCCCCGGCCAAGTGAGTGCACCATGACCATCACCCTGATGTGGTTTCGCAGCGATCTGCGCGTGGCAGACAACCGCGCCCTGGCCGCGGCCGCCGCCCGCGGCCCCGTGGTGGCCGTTTTCCTGCGTGCCCTGCCTCACTGGCAGCGTCACGGTCACGGCGCCAATTCGCTCGACTTTCGCGCCCGCGGCGTGGCTGCCCTCAAGGATGCCCTGGCAGGCCTGCATATCCCCCTGCTGCATCGCGATATCGATGACTTTGCCGAGGCTCCCGCGACCCTGCTGACGATCGCCCGGGAGGTCGGTGCCGACGCCCTGCACTTCAACCACGAGTACCCGCTGGACGAACAGCGTCGCGACACCGCCGTGGTCGCCGCCTTCCACGCGGCCGGGCTCGAGGCTCGCGGCCACCACGATGCCGTCGCCTTCGCCCCCGGCGAGCTGCTCACCGGCAAGGGCGACTACTACGGCGTCTTCACCCCCTTCGCCAAGAGCTGGCATCGCCAGCTGACGGCGGATCGCCTGGCGCTGAGCGACACCCCCGCCCCCCAGGACACCACCGGCATTGCCGGCGACCCGCTCCCTGAGCTGCCCGCCCTGCAGGACAGCCCCATAGACGGCCGCCAGTGGCCCGCCGGCGAGGCGCCCGCCGCCGACCGCCTGGAGCGCTTCCTGCGCTTCCGCGGGCGCCACTACGGACGCCAGCGCGACTTCCCGGCGATTCGCGGCACCAGCGAACTCTCGCCCTACCTGGCGCTGGGCATGCTCTCCCCCCGCCAGTGCCTGCAGGCGGTGCTGGCCGAGAACGATGGCAGCCTGGCAGAGGGCGATGCGGGACTTGTCGCCTGGGTCAACGAGCTGGTGTGGCGGGAGTTCTACCGCCACGTGGCGGTGGGCTTCCCCCAGGTGTGCCGCCACCGCCCCTTCCAGCTCCACACCGAGGCGCTGGCCTGGCGCGATGACGACGAAGGCTTCGCCGCCTGGTGCGAGGGGCGCACCGGCTACCCCATCGTCGACGCCGCCATGCGTCAGCTGGTCGCGACCGGCTGGATGCACAACCGCCTGCGCATGATCACCGCCATGTTCCTGTCGAAGCATCTGCTGATCGACTGGCGTCGCGGCGAGGCCTTCTTCATGCGCCATCTGGTGGACGGCGAGTTCTGCGCCAACAACGGCGGCTGGCAGTGGGCCGCCTCCACCGGCACCGACGCCGCGCCCTACTTCCGCATCTTCAACCCGACGACCCAGTCGCAGCGCTTCGACCCCGAGGGCACCTTCCTGGCCGAGTGGCTGCCGGCACTGGCTGAGCTGCCCCCCAAGGCTCGCCACGCGCCGCCCCGGGACCTGCTCGGCGGCGTCGACTACCCGCCGCCCATCGTCGACCACAAGGCGGCTCGCGCCCGCGCCCTCGACGCCTTCAAGGCACTCAAGGCCGCCTGACGCCCCGGCGCCCCAACAGGAGTCCCCCATGGCAGCGACAGCAGACGAGCGGCTGGAGGCCTTCTGCGCCTTCTTCAATAAACTAGACAAGAGCTGTACAAGAGAGCTCCCCGAGTTCTATACTGCCGATGTGCTGTTTATCGACCCGCTTCACCGCATAGAGGGCGTTGAGGCGCTGGAGCGCTACTTTTCCACCCTGTACGAGAATGTGACAGCGTGCCGTTTCCGCTTTCAGGATCGACAGGTGTCGGGACAGCAGGCCTTCGTGACCTGGACCATGCAGCTGATCCACCCTCGCCTGAATGGCGGGCGCGAAATCCACGTCGACGGCTGCTCCCAGCTCACCTTCGCCGAGGACGGGCGGGTAGCGAGGCACCGCGACTACTTCGATGCCGCCGCCCTGCTCTACGAGCGACTGCCGCTCCTCGGCAGCGCCATCCGGCTGGTCAAGCGTCGCCTCTAGTGGCCGCCTCCCACCGGGCGGCGCGCGCGTCATACCGAGACATCTCAACTCCAGGAGGTTCGCCCATGCCAGACCCCAGTCCCCAGCGCATCTGGCTGACCGGCGCCACCTCCGGCATCGGCCGCGCCCTCGCCGAACGGCTGCTGGCCGAAGGCCATCGTGTCGCGCTGAGCGCCCGCAGCGAGCCGGCGCTGGCCGAGCTGGCAGACGGCTACGCCAACGCCCTGCTGCTGCCCCTTGACGTCAGCGACCGCGACGCCGTGGCCAGGGCCGGCGAGCGCCTGGCGGAGACCTTCGGCGGACTGGACCTGGCGCTGCTCAATGCCGGCACCTGCGAATACCTCGAGGCCGGCCACTTCGACGTCGACCTGATCGAACGCGTTTTCGCCCCCAACTTCCTCGGCGCCGTCTACTGCATCGAGGCGGCCCTGCCGCTGCTGCGTCGGGCCCGCGCCGCCGGCGGCCAGCCGCTGCTCGCCGCCACCTCCAGCGCCGCGGCCTATCTTCCCCTGCCCCGCGCCGAGGCCTACGGCGCCTCCAAGGCGGCGCTCAGCCACTTTCTCGAATCGCTGCGCCTCGACCTCCACGCCGAGGGCATCGGCGTCAGCGTGATCCACCCCGGCTTCGTGAAGACCCCGCTCACCGATCGCAACGACTTCGCGATGCCGATGCGCATCAGTGCCGATGCCGCCGCCCAGGCGATTCTTGCCGGCCTGGCCCGGCGCCGCCTGGATATCCACTTCCCGCGCCGCTTCACTCTCTGGGTCAAGCTGATGGGCATTCTGCCCGCGGCGCTGCGCTACCGCCTGGGCCTGCGCCTGGTGCGCGGGGCCACCACTTCGGAGACCACGCCATGACCGCCTTCCACCGCCCACCCGAGGCGCCGGAACCCGAGCGTCGCATCGCCGTGATCGGCAGCGGCATCGGCGGCATGGCCGCCGCCTGGTACCTGTCCGGCCGCCATCAGGTCACCCTTTTCGAGGCCGCCGACCGCCTGGGCGGCCATACCGCCACCGTGGATGTCGAGCTGGACGGCAGGCACTATGCGATCGATACCGGCTTTATCGTCTTCAACGACTGGACCTACCCCCACTTCCAGCGCCTGCTGGCGACTCTCGGGGTGCCCGCCCAGCCCACCGAGATGAGCTTCTCGGTGCATGAGACCGCTCGCGACTTCGAGTACAACGGCCACACCCTGACCAGCCTCTTCGCCCAGCGCCGCAACCTGCTGCGCCCCAGCTTCTACCGCCTGCTGCGCGATATCCTGCGCTTCAACCGCGAAGCGACCCGGGCCCTGGAGAGTGGCAGCCTGGACCCGACCCAGACCCTCGGCGAGTGGCTGGCGGCCAACGGCTACGGCGAATCCTTCCAGCGTCACTACCTGCTGCCCATGGGTGCCGCCATCTGGTCGGCAAGCCTCCAGGACCTGCGCGACTTCCCCCTGCAGTTCTTCGTGCGCTTCTTCCGTCATCACGGCCTGCTCTCGGTGAACAACCGGCCCCAGTGGTACACCCTGATCGGCGGCTCGCGCCGCTACATCCCGGCGCTCACCGCGCCCTACGCCGAGCGTATCCGGCTCTCCACCCCGGTGCGCGGCATTCGGCGCCTGAGCGACGGCGTGGAACTGCGCACCGATGCCGGCACGGAGCGCTTCGACGAGGTGGTCCTGGCCTGCCACGCCGACCAGGCGCTGGCGCTGCTGGAGGACCCGACCCCCGCCGAGCGGGAGATCCTCGGCGCGCTGCCCTATCAGGACAACGAGGTGGTGCTGCATACCGACACCCGTCTGCTGCCCCGCCGTCGTCGCGCCTGGGCGAGCTGGAACTACCGGCTCGACGGGCGCGGTGCGGACGAGCGCGTCTCGGTGACCTACGACATGAATATCCTCCAGCGCCTGGAGGCGCCCCACACCTTCTGCGTCACCCTGAACGACAGTGACGCCATCGACCCGGCCAGGGTGCTGGGCCGCTTCACCTATGCCCACCCCCAGTTCACCCTGGCCGGCGAGGCGGCCAAGGCGCGCCACGCCGAGATCTCCGGCCTCGACCACCGCACCCACTACTGCGGCGCCTACTGGCGCAACGGCTTCCACGAGGACGGGGTGTGGAGCGCGCTGCGGGTGGCGCGCGCCCTGGGCTGCGACGAGGAGGGGCCCGGCGAGGCCCGCCCCGAGCCGGCTTCCGCGACCCTTGAGGCTGCCACGGCATGAGCAGCGTGCCCCGCTCCCGCGTCTACCGCGGCCAGCTGCGCCATCGGCGCTTCCTGCCTCGCCATCACGCCTTCACCTATCAGGTATGGATGGCCTGGCTGGACCTGGACGAGCTGCCCGAGCTGTTCGATGGCGTGCCGGGCTTCAGTGCCAGACGTCCGGCTCTGGCGCGCTTCCGGCGCGAGGACTATCTCGCTCCCCACGATCGGCCGCTGAAGCAGGCGGTTCACGAGGAGCTGGAGCGCCAGCTGGGTTTCGCTCCGCAGGGGCGTATCTGCGTGCTGACCCAGCTGCGCACCCTGGGGGTCGGCATCAACCCGGTCTCGCTCTACTACGCCTTCGACGCCGATGACACCCTGCGGGCCGTGCTCGGCGAGGTGACCAATGTGCCCTGGGGCGAGCGCACCCGTTATGCCTGCGCGGTGGAGCCGACACGCCACCGCCACGCGGCCAGCTTCGCCAAGGCGATGCATGTCTCGCCCTTCAATCCCATGGACATGACCTACCGCTGGCGCTTCAACACGCCGCAGGCGCGGCTGTTGATGCACATGGAGACCTGGCAGGGGGAGGCGTGCCACTTCGATGCCACCCTGACCCTGGAGGCCCGGCCAGCGACCCGGGGCGTGCTCCTCGCCACTCTGGCTCGCCAGCCCTGGATCAGCCTCAAGACCCTGGCCGGCATCCACTTCGAGGCGCTGCGCCTGTGGCTCAAGCGCGTGCCGATCCACGATCATCCCGGCCCAGACCCGCGTTCCCGTAAGGAGAGTTCGTCGTGAACACCCTGCGCTCTGCAAGCACCACCCGCCCCCTCCCGGAGGAGGCGGATCGCCTGACCCGCTGGCTGCGGCCCCGGCTTCGCGACCAGCTGGATCGCCTGGAAGGGGGCGAGATCACCCTGATCGAGGGGCACCGCCGCCACCACCTCGGCCAGGGTGGCCCCCTGAAGGCCACCCTGGTGGTGCGCAACAGTCGCGCCTGGAAGCGCCTGGCGCTGGGCGGGACCGTGGGAGCCGCCGAGGCCTACATGGACGGGGACTGGGACGTCGACGACCTGGTGGCCCTGGTGCAGCTGCTCGCCGCCAACCTGGAAAGGGTCAACGGCGAGATGGAGAACGGCACCGCGCGTCTGGGCCGCTGGCTGCTGGCGGCTCTCTATCGCCTCCAGCGCAACAGCCTCAAGGGCTCGCGACGCAACATCGCCGCCCACTACGACATCGGCAATGCGCTGTTCGCCACCTTCCTCGATGAACGCCACCTGATGTACTCCAGCGCGGTGTTTCCCTATCCGGAAGCGAGCCTGGAAGAGGCCTCCACCTTCAAGCTGGACCTGATGCTCGACCGCCTCGACGTGCGTCCCCACCACCACCTTCTGGAGATCGGCACCGGCTGGGGCGGGCTGGCGATCCACGCCGCCCGCACCCGCGGCTGCCGGGTCACCACCACCACCATCTCCGAGGAGCAGTATGCGCATACCGCGCGGCGTATCGAGGAGGAGGGGCTGGGTGATCGCATCACCCTGCTCAAGCAGGACTACCGGGAGCTTGCGGGGCGCTTCGACCGGCTGATCTCGGTGGAGATGATCGAGGCGGTGGGTCATCAGTACCTGGATACCTACCTGGCCACCCTGGACCGTCTGCTGACCGACGACGGCCAGGCCATGCTGCAGGCGATCACCATCCGCGATCAGCGCTTCGAGGCGGCCAAGCGGGAGATGGACTTCATCAAGCGCTATATCTTCCCCGGGGGCTTCCTGCCCTCCCACCGGGCCATACTCGACGGCCTGGCCCGCCGCACCTCGCTGAACGTGCTGGCCCTGGACGAGATCGGCACCCACTATGCGCGCACCCTGCGCGAGTGGCGCCACCGCTTCGAGGCCAATCTCGAGCGGGTCCGCAAGCTGGGCTATGACGAGCGCTTCATTCGCATGTGGCGCTACTACCTCTGCTACTGCGAGGGCGGCTTCCTGGAGCGCAGCATCGGCACCTGCCACCTGCTGCTGGCCAAGCCCGGCGCCCGTCCCGCCCCCCAGACCGGCAGCCACTGAGGCCCGGACATGGGAGCGCCAGCAGCCCGGCCCGGCGAGACCCGCCGGGCACTGCTCAACCTGGCCGCCTTCGAGCTGGGCTGGCTAGCCTGCGTGCTGGGGGGAGACTGGGTGGCGGTGCCGGTCACCGCCCTGATCCTGACCCTGCACCTGACCTGGCAGGCGCGGCCCGGAGAATGGCGCTGGCTGGCAGGCTTTGCGGCACTGGGCCTGGTGGTGGACGGCGGCCTGACGCTGGCCGGCGGCTTCGATTTCGGCGACCAGCCGCTGCTGTTCGGGGTGCTGCCGCTGTGGATCTGGATGCTGTGGCCCCTGTTCGCCACCCTGCTCAACCACTCCCTGGCCTGGCTCTGGCAGCGCCCCTGGCTCGCCGTGCTGGGAGGCGCCATCAGCGGCCCGGCCTCCTATTATGCCGGTGCCCGGCTGGCCGAGGTGGCACTGGCGCCCTGGCTGCTGCCGGTCCAGGCGCTGGTGTGGGGGCTGCTCTGCCTGTGGCTAACCGCTAGCCTTGGCCGCGGCGAGCGCCGCTCCGCCATGGCCTGAGCGCGCCGGCAGCCAGCGCGCCTCGATGGCGTCTGCCGGCTCGGGGCGCGCATAGAGGAAACCCTGAACCAGGCCGCAGCCGGCCGCCAGCAGGAAGTCCCGCTGCGCCTCGGTCTCGACCCCCTCGGCAATCACCTCCAGGTCGAGGCCCCGGGCCATGGCCAGTACCGCGGTGACGATGGCTGCGTCGGCACGATCGTCGGGCAGCGCGCGCACGAAGGTACGGTCGAGCTTGAGCTTGTCCAGCGGCAGCTGCTTGAGGTAGCCCAGCGAGGAGTAGCCGGTGCCGAAGTCGTCGATGGCCACGGGATGCCCCAGCGTTCGCAGCGCCTCCAGGCGCGGAGCGATATCCCCGGCGCGCTCGTCAAGCAGCACCGACTCGGTGATCTCCAGCCCCAGCAGCCGCGCAGGCACGCCGTGACGCGCCAGCCCCGCGCTGAGCGCCGACTCCAGCTCCCCCTGGAACATCTGCAGCGCGGAGACGTTGATCCAGATCGGCTGCTCGGGCATTCCCAGTCGCCGCCAGCGCGACTGGCAGGCCAGCGCCTCGTCGATGACCCAGTTGCCCAGGGAGGCCATCAGGCCGTGGCGCTCGGCCAGGGGAATGAAGTCCGCCGGCGAGATCATGCCGTCGCGGGGGTGGCGCCAGCGCAGCAGCGCCTCCCAGCCCACCAGGCCAGCGTCTTTCAGGCGGTGCTGCGCCTGGTAGTGCAGCTCCAGCTGGGCGCCGGTGGCCAGGGCGTGGCGCAGGTCGTTGACGATGCCCAGCTGCGGACTCTCCTGCACGTCCAGGGCGGGACGGAAGCGCTGGCTCTGGTTGCGACCGTGGCGCTTGGCGGTATAGAGCGCCGACTCCAGGCGCTGGAAGAGGATGCCGGACTCCCGACCATCTTCCGGGGCGCGGCAGCTGCCGATGGTCAGCCCCAGGCGCAGCGCATGTCCCTGCAGCTCGAAGGGCTCGGCAAGGTGGGCCCGAAGCCCGTCGACCCACTTGTCGTGATCGTCGAAGGTGGTGGTACGGATCACCATGAACTCGTCGCCGCCGAGGCGCCCCACCACGCCACCGGCCATCTGGTGGGCCAGGCGCTGGCCGAACCGCGCCAGCAGGCGGTCGCCCTGTTCGACGCCGAGGGAGTCGTTGACCTCCTTGAAGCCGTCGATATCGATCAGCGCCATGTCCAGGCTCTCGCCGGCGCGCAGATGGCGCAGCCGCGACCCCATCAGGTCGTGCAGGCGACGCCGATTGGGCAGGCCGGTGAGGGGGTCCTCGAAGCCGATGCGACGCAGGTCACGCTCGCGGGCCTTGTGCATCGAGATGTCCGTGAACAGGTAGACATGGTGGCTCAGCCGCCCGCCGGCATCGGTGATGGCGCGCACGCGCAGCCACTCCGGGTACTCATCGCCATGCTTGCGGCGGTTCCACATCTCTCCCTCCCAGCGCCCGGTGCTCTGCAGGGTCTGCCAGAAGCGCGCGAAGAAGGCGGTGTCGTGGCGGGGCGCCGAGAGCGAGGTGGCATTGCGGCCGCGCACCTCCTCGACGCTGAAGCCGGTGATCCGGGTGAAGGCGGGGTTGACGGCGAGGATACGATTGGCGGCATCGGTGATGATGACGCCATCCTCGGTCAGCGCCAGCGCCTCCTGTCCCAGCCGCGCATGCTGATGCTCGCGGCGCACCTGTCGCCAGGCATCCACCAGGCCAAGCACCACCAGGGTGACGGCCACGCCGCGCAGGGCCAGATCGGGCAGCCAGACGCTGAGCGTGAGGCCCGCAAGCCCCACCCAGGTCAGCGGGCGGTTGAGGGAGAAGGGTGGCCACATGGCGTTGGCTCGACTCATGCTTGAGATGGGTGGTATTGAACGGACTATCGGCCGCTCAGTGAGTTACTGTACCCCCAAGCGCGGCGCGATGCTTCACCGCCGACGCCGGAGAAGGACGCCCGGCGTGCATTCCCCCTGCGCGAACAGTAGACTTAACGCCAGTCGCCTGGCGGTGATCCGTCGCCTGCCGCGCACAACAACTTCGACCTTCGGAATGACCCAGTGACCAAGCAACACTCCTTTGATCGCGATGAACTGCTGGCCTGCTCCCGCGGCGAGCTGTTCGGCCCCGGCAACGCCCAGCTTCCCGCACCCAACATGCTGATGCTCGATCGCATCACCCGCATCTACGAGGATGGCGGTGATTTCGGCAAGGGCGAGCTGATCGCCGAGCTGGATATCCACCCCGACCTGTGGTTCTTCGACTGCCACTTCCCCGGCGATCCGGTGATGCCCGGCTGCCTGGGCCTGGATGCCATGTGGCAGCTGGTCGGCTTCTACCTGGGCTGGCTGGGTCATCCCGGCCGTGGCCGCGCCCTGGGCTGCGGCGAGGTGAAGTTCACCGGCCAGATCCTGCCCGACGCCCGGAAGGTCACCTACAAGATCGACATCAAGCGCATCATCACGCGGCGCCTTATCCTCGGCATGGCCGACGGCACCGTGTCGGTCGATGGCCGCGACATCTACCAGGCCACCGATCTCCGCGTCGGCCTGTTTACTTCCACTGCGAACTTCTGAATCAGGAGGCTTCCATGCGACGAGTGGTAGTCACCGGCCTGGGAATCGTGTCCTGCCTGGGCAACGACCGTCAGGCCGTTCTCGAGGCACTCAAGGAAGGGCGTTCCGGCATTCGCTTCAAGGAGGCCTACGCCGAGCGCGGCTTCCGCAGCCAGGTCGCCGGCAGCCCGGAGATCGACCTGGATGCCCTGATCGACCGCAAGCTGCGCCGCTTCATGGGTGACGCCGCGGCCTATGCCTATGTCTCCATGGCCCAGGCCATCGAGGACTCGGGCCTGGCACCGGAAATGGTCTCCAGCGAGCGTACCGGCCTGATCGCCGGCTCCGGCGGCGCCTCCAGCGCCAATCAGGTGGAGGCCGCCGACGTGATGCGCGAGAAGGGCCTGCGCCGGGTGGGTCCCTATCGGGTCACCCGCACCATGGGCAGCACCGTCTCCGCCTGCCTGGCCACCCCGTTCAGGATCAAGGGCGTCAACTACTCCATCTCGTCCGCCTGCGCCACTTCGGCCCACTGCATCGGCAGCGCCATGGAGCAGATCCAGATGGGCAAGCAGGATGTGGTCTTCGCCGGCGGCGGCGAGGAGGAGCACTGGACCCTCTCCTGCCTGTTCGACGCCATGGGCGCCCTCTCCACCCATTACAATGACGCCCCCGACAAGGCCTCCCGCCCCTATGATCAGGCCCGGGACGGCTTCGTCATCGCCGGCGGCGGCGGCATGCTGGTGCTCGAGGAGCTGGAGCACGCCAAGGCGCGCGGCGCGAAGATCTATGCGGAGGTCGTGGGCTACGGCGCCACCTCGGACGGCCACGACATGGTCGCCCCCTCCGGCGAGGGCGCGGTGCGCTGCATGCGCCAGGCCATGGCCACGGTGGATGGCAAGATCGACTACATCAACACCCACGGCACCTCCACGCCGGTGGGCGATGTGGCCGAGCTCAAGGCGATCCGCGAGGTGTTCGGCGACACCACGCCGGCCATGAGCTCCACCAAGTCGCTCACCGGCCATTCGCTGGGCGCCACCGGCGTGCAGGAGGCGGTCTATTCGCTGCTGATGATGGAGAACGACTTCATCGCCGCTTCGGCCAACGTCGAGACCCTCGACGAACAGGCCGACGGCTTCGATATCGTCACCCGGCGCCGCGACGGCGTGTCCATCGAGCGGGTGCTCTCCAACAGCTTCGGCTTCGGCGGCACCAACGCCTGCCTGGTGCTGGAGAAGTATCGGGACTGAGCCCGGGCGACGCGACGCATCGCAACGGCTTATCGCAACGAGAACGGCGCCCCGCGGGGCGCCGTTCTCGTTGCGGCCGACCGATCCCGGGAGCCAGAGCTCAGGCGATCTCCTCGGCCCGGGCTGGCGCCGGCCGCGGCACCTCGGAGATCTCGACCAGCTGAGACTCGATCCACGCCTCAACCTCGACCAGCACCTCCTCCGGTGTGCGACCCTCGGTGGAGATGGGCTCGCCCACCACCAGCGACAGTCGCCCCGGATTCTTGACCCAGTGGCGGCCCGGCCAGCGCTCGCCGGCATTGTGGGCCACCGGCAGCACCGGCACTCCGGCCCGGCAGGCGATCACCGCGCCGCTCTTGTTGTAGCGCTTGCGATGGCCCGGGGCGACCCGGGTTCCTTCCGGAAAGATCAGCACCGAGAGCCCCGCGTCCAGGCGCTGCTTGCCCTGGGTGAGCACCTGCTTCATGGCGCGAGCCGGCCGGCTGCGATCCAGGGCGATGGGATGCAGCAGCCGCAGCCCCCAGCCGAACAGGGGAATATGCAGGAGCTCCTGCTTGAGCACGGTGCATACCGGCGGCTTGAGAATCTGCAGATAGATGGTCTCCCACTCGCACTGGTGGTTGGAGAGGATCACGCAGGGCCCGTCTGGCAGGCGCTCTCGCCCGCGGATCTCGTAGTGCACCCCGCAGGCCCAGCGAAACCAGGCGGTGATAAGGTGATTGTAGACGTTGAGCAGACGATAGCGGCTGCTCAGCGGCAGCAGGGGAGCCAGAGGCAGAAACAGCACGCCGCACATCAGCATGATGAAAAAATAGCCGATATAGAAGAGCAGGCTGCGCAGGGCGTTCATGGGGACGGGGGCTCCTGCGGCGACTCATCGCCGCGATTGCGGGTCGCGCACCAGGCGTCCAGCATCTGTCCCACCTCGAGCCGCCAGGGCTTCTGGTGAACGCCGAACACTTCCAGCACCCGCCGACAGTTGAGCACCCGGCGCAGCGGGTGGTCGTGGTGGTGGTGCAGGGCCTTCACCTCGCCCAGGGTCACCCGTTCACCGCGCCCCTCGAGTCGGGTCGCCAGCTGGGTGCGCACCATGGAGACGAAGGTGTAGACGCTGACCGGCTCTGTCCCCGCCAGATGGTAGCTGCCCCAGGCCTCGGCGCCGCAGTGCTGCTGCTGGAGCATGCCGATCAGCGCCATCGCCACGGCATCCGCCGAGGTGGGACAGCAGGTGACGTCGGCCTCGCCGCGCACCTCCTGCCCGGCGACCAGCGTATCGACCAGCTCGCCGAGCCAGGCATGCCCCCCCTCCAGGGCGAACAGCGGCCCCAGACGCACGATCAGATGGCGTGGATATTCGGCGCGGATACGATCGCCGATGGCCACCAGGCGGCGCAGGCTCTCATCCCGAGGCCGCGGGATCACATGCTCGTCGATGGGCTCGGCGAAACCATCCTCGTAGAGCTGGTCGGAGACGCACCACACCAGCGGCACTCCGGCCTCTCGGCACACCTCCATGCACTGTGCCACCGCCTCGGCGTGGGCGGTGACCTCGGCCGGTGCGGCGCGGATGGGGCGCGACAGCGGGGGAATGATCAGCGCATCCGGCGCCACCTCGGCGAGCCTTCCGGCATCGATCACGCTGCCGGCATCGATGACCAGCTCGGTATCGGTACGCCGATTGGCCTCGCGGGCCAGGGCCAGGCTCAGACAGTGGCCGGCATCCAGTATCAGCAGCTTCACGCGTGCTCCTCTCTTCACCCGGTGGGCCGCTCACCGCTAGAACGGGATCTCGTCATCGAAGTCGTCGAAGCTGCCCGGATCCGGCGCCCCGTAGTTGCCCTGCTGACCGCCCTGCTGCTGACCGGGCTGGCCCTGCTGAGCCGGCGCCGGGCGCTGCTGGGGCTG
>LFCJ01000575.1_pt1 | contig 23402 bp, 19 predicted proteins | sample 643141 | NCBI WGS metagenome assembly LFCJ01 (sample SAMN03766243, study PRJNA286221) | soda lake metagenome | biome: soda lake; feature: Kulunda steppe; material: water; isolation source: sample B1-Br-g2 brine of Lake Bitter-1 | place: Russia: Kulunda steppe | collected 2010-07
AGGCTGACGAAGGCGGTGATGCCGAGCCAGGGGGCGTGGAGGTTATTCTTGCCCTGGGCCACCAGCTCGCCCAGCGACGGCGAGCCCGGCGGCAGGCCGAAGCCCAGGAAGTCCAGGGCGGTGAGGGTGGTGATGGCCCCGGTGAACAGGAAGGGCACGAAGGTGAGGGTAGCGACCATGGCGTTGGGCAGCACGTGGCGCCACATGATCAGCCGCGGCGGCAGCCCCATGGCCCGTGCGGCGCGCACGTACTCCAGGTTGCGGGCGCGCAGGAACTCGGCGCGCACCACGTCGACCAGCCCCAGCCACGAAAACAGCAGCATGATGCCGAGCAGCCACCAGAAGCCAGGCTGCACGAAGCTGGCCAGGATGATCAGCAGAAACAGCACCGGCAGCCCCGACCAGATCTCGGTGAAGCGCTGGCCGATCAGGTCGGTCTTGCCGCCGAAGTAGCCCTGAATGCCGCCCACCAGCACCCCCATCACCAGCGAACCGGCGGTGAGCACCAGCGCGAAGGCCACCGAGAGGCGGAAGCCGTAGATCACCCGCGCCAGCACGTCGCGGCCCTGGTCGTCGGTGCCCAGCCAGTGACGCCCGTCAGGCGGCGCCGGGGAGGGCTGCATCATCTGCATGTCCAGGGTCTGGTAGGAGAAGGGGATGGGCGGCCACAGCGCCCAGCCGTTCTCCTCGATCTGGGCCTGCACGAAGGGGTCGTGGTAGTCGGCGGTGGTGGGCAGGAAGCCGCCGAACTCGGTCTCCGGATAGTCCACCAGCAGCGGCACGTACCAGCGGCCGTCGTACTGCATGATCAGCGGCTTGTCATTGGCGATCAGCTCGGCGCCGATACTCACCACGAAGAGCGCAAGGAAGAGCCACAGCGAGACCCGGGCCCGGCGGTTGGCCTTGAACACCGCCAGGCGGCGGCGGGTGATCGGTGACATCGTCAACAAAGCGGCCATGGCTCAGGACTCCCTTGTCTCGAAGTCGATGCGCGGGTCCACCCACACATAGGTCAGATCGGAGATCAGCTTGAGGATCAGGCCGATCAGGGTGTAGAGGAAGAGCGTGCCGAAGATCACCGGGTAGTCGCGCTGCATCACCGCCTCGAAGCCCAGCAGGCCCAGCCCCTCCAGGGAGAAGATCACCTCGATCAGCAGCGACCCGGTGAAGAAGATGGTGATCAGGGCGCCGGGCAGGCCGGCGATGATGATCAGCATGGCATTGCGAAAGACGTGGCCGTAGAGCACGCCGCGGTCGCTTGCCCCCTTGGCCCGGGCGGTGAGCACGTACTGCTTGTGGATCTCGTCCAGGAAGCTGTTCTTGGTCAGCATGGTCAGGGTGGCGAAGCTGCCGATGGTCATGGCCGCCACCGGCAGGGTGATGTGCCACAGGTAGTCCTTGACCTTCCCCCAGGTCGAGAGCTCGTGGAAATCCGGCGAGGTGAGCCCGCGCAGCGGGAAGAGATCCCAGTAGCTGCCGCCGGCGAAGAGCACGATCAGGAGTATCGCGAACAGGAAGCCGGGGATGGCGTAGCCCACGATCACCAGTCCCGAGGTCCAGACATCGAAGCGCGAGCCGTGGTGCAGCGCCTTGCGAATGCCCAGCGGGATCGAGATCAGGTAGACCAGCAGGGTGGTCCAGAGCCCCAGGGAGATCGACACCGGCAGCCGCTCGATCATCAGCTCCACCACCGGTCGGTCGCGGAAGAAGCTGTTGCCGAAGTCGAAGGTGGCGTAGTCGCGCATCATGGTCAGGAAGCGCACATGGGCTGGCTGGTCGAAGCCGAACTGCTCCTCGAGCTGCTCGATGAAGCGCGGATCGATGCCCCGGGCGCCCCGGGACTCGTCGCGGACCATCACCTCGCCGCCGGCCTCGAGGCGCGTGCTGGCCATGGCGTCGGCGCCCTCGAAGCGAGCCAGCATCTGGTCGATGGGGCCGCCCGGGGCGGCCTGCACGATGATGAAGTTGAGCAGCATGATCCCGATCAGGGTGGGGATCATCAGCAGCAGGCGGCGCAGGATATAGCGACTCACGAGGGCGGCTTCCTTGTTCGTGTCCGGGGCGTCATCAGCGGCGACGCAGGCGCTGGTTGATCTCGGCTTCCCGCTCGGCGTCTACCCACCAGGCGGCGAGGTCCATGCCGTATTCGGGGAAGGGCTCGGGCCAGCCGAACTTGTCCCAGATGGCGATGCGGGTCTCGCCGGAGTGGTAGTGGGGAATCATCGGGAAGCGCCACAGCAGCACCCGGTCCAGGGCGCGGGCGGTGACGTTGAGCGTTTCGCGGCTGTCGGCGCGGATCAGCCGGTCCACCAGCTCATCCACCACCGGGTCGGCCAGCCCCATCAGGTTGCGGCTCTGGGGCGTCTCGGCGGCGGCGCTGGTCCAGAAGTCGCGCTGCTCGTTGCCGGGGTTGTGGGACTGGGGGAACTGGCCCACGGTCATGTCGAAGTCGAAACTGCGCAGGCGATTGAGATACTGATTGATGTCGACGATGCGGATGCTGCCCTGGATGCCCAGGCGCGCCATGTTGCGCAGCATCGGCTGGGTGACCCGCTCCATGCCGGTGTCGAAGAGCAGCACCTCCACGGTCAGCGGCTGGCCCGTCTCGCCGTGGACCAGGCGGTCTCCCTCCACCTCGTAGCCGGCCTCGCGCAGCAGGTCCAGCGCCAGGCGCAGCCGCTCGCGCAGTTCGGTGGGGTGGTCGAAGGGCAGCGGCTCCTGGAAGAGCCGTTCGGGGAGCTGGTCGCGAAAGCCCTCCAGCAGGGCCAGCTCATCCCCCTCGGGGAGGCCCTCGGCGGCCATTTCGGAGTTCTGAAAGACGCTCTCGGTGCGCCGGTAGGCGTCGTAGAAGAGGTTGGCGTTGAGCCAGGGGAAGTCGAAGGTCAGCGAAAGGGCCTCGCGCACCCGCGGGTCGTCGAACTTGTCGCGGCGCAGGTTGAAGACGAAGGCCTGCATGCGAGCCGGCTGGCCGTCCGGCACCGCCAGGCGCCGCACCAGGCCGTCCCGGTAGGCGGGGAAGTCGTAGCCGATGGCCCAGGTGGCGGCGCGGGCGTCGATGCGGTAGTCCAGCACTCCCGCCTTGAAGGCTTCCCAGGCGATGTCGCGGTCGCGGTAGTAGTCGTGGACCAGCCGGTCGATATTGTGGCGGCCACGATTCACCGGGAGATCTCGGCCCCAGTAGTCGGGATCTCGCTCGTAGACGATGCGCCGGCCGGGATCCACTTCGGCGATACGGTAGGGGCCGGAGCCGGGGTGGGCGGCGAGGCTCGGCGCGGTGAAGTCGCGCGCCTCCCAGTAGTGCTTCGGCAGCACCGGCAGCTGGCCGACGATCAGCGGCAGCTCCCGGGAGTCTACGTCGGCGAAGTCGAAGCGCACGGTATGCTCGTCGAGGGCAGTGACGCTCTCCACGTCGGCGTAGTAGGCGCCATAGAAGGGGTTGCCCTGCTCGGTGAGCAGCTCGAAGCTGTAGACGACATCGTCAGCGGTAACCGGCTCGCCGTCGTGGAAGCGCGCTGCGGGGCGCAGGTCGAACTCTATCCACTCGCGACCGGGGTCCAGTCGCATTCCCTCGGCGAGCAGGCCGTAGACCGAGAAGGGCTCGTCGGGATTGCCCTCCACCAGGGTGTCGTAGATCTCGCTGAGCCCCGCGGCGGGAGTGCCGCGGACGATGAAGGAGTTGGTGGAGTCGAAGCTGCCGCCCACCGCGGCCTGGGTCAGGGTGCCGCCGCTAGGCGCGTCGGGATTGACGTAGGGGAAGTGGGTAAAACCCTCCGGCAGGGCGGGCTCGTCGTAGAGCGCCAGGCCATGCACCGTGGGCACCTCGTCCACCGTCTCGGCCGCCGCCGGGCCGGTCGCGAGGGCGGACACGGCCAGCGCCGCCAGAGCGGCCGGCGGCAGCCGGGAGGCGAGGAGACGACAAGCGGCCAGGGGCAGGCGGCGAAGGGCTTCGGGCATCGGCGACATCCTTGGTCGGTGGCAGCCGGTCCGCGTGGGACCGGCATCAGTCGGCCAATAAGGTGTCAGGCCCCGGGCGGCTTGGCAAGCTTCCCGGTGCCCCCTTCGCCAGGCTTAACGGGAGGCGAGGCTCTCGCGGGGCAGTTCGAGGACCTGTCCGGGCTGGAGGACGTCGCCGTTGAGGCCGTTGGCCTGTCGGATCTGGGAGACACTCACGCCCTCGCGGGAGGCGATCGCCGACAGGCTGTCGCCGTTCTGTACCACATAGCTGCCTTCACCGCCGTCGGTTGGTGAGGAGGGGCTGTCCAGGCTCGCCATGAGGGTGTCGGCGCGCTCGCTCGGGACCAGCAGTACCCCGGCCTGATTGGGGTGGGCGGTACCGTTGCCCAGGGCGGGATTCAGTTCGGCGAGCTCGCTGCTGGAAGCGCCCGAAAGGCGGGCGGCCTCGTCCAGCGCCAGGGGGCGATCCACGGGTATCTTGGCAAAGGCCGGTGCGTCCTCGATCTCGGGGAGGCTGACCTGGTATTTGTCGGGGTCATCGATGATGGCGGCGATCGCCTTGAGCTTGGGGACGTAGTTCATGGTCTCCTGGGGAAGTCTCAGGCTCCAGTAATCGCTGCTCTTGCCGTTGGCGGTGGCGTTGCGGCGTGCACGATTCACGGTGCCGGCGCCGGCGTTGTAGGCGGCCAGGGAGAGCGCCAGGTCACCTTCGTACCACTGGTCTGCCTGGAGCTCGATATAGTCCAGGGCGGCGTCGGTCGAGGCCACGACGTCGAGACGGCCGTCATAGCCGCCGGCTCGGCGCAGGCCCAGGGCATCGCCGGTGCCGGGCATGAACTGCCACAGGCCGGCGGCGCCGCGGTGGCTGCGGGCGGTGGGGTCGAAGGAGCTCTCCACGAAGGGAACCAGGGCGATCTCTCCGGGCAGGCCGCGCTCCTCGACCTGCTCGACGATCCAGGCCAGCCAGGGCCGGGCGCGTTCGGTGATCTCGGCGATGTTCTCGGGGCTAGAGCGGTAGTGATCGATCCACTGCTGAACCCGGGGTTCGTCGAGGTTGTCCTGCCACTCGAAGCTGGCGCGCAGCCGGCTCCAGGCATCGCGTGGTTCAAGGGCCAGTGCCTCCCAGAAGTGCTGCTCGGCCGCAAGCCGCTGGGTCCCGGGCATGGACGAGGTGTCGACCCGGGCCTGCTCTCGCTGCTCGGGACTCAGGGTGGCGGCCTGGCTGTAGACGCCGCTGGCCAGCAGCGAGCCGATCAGGGCCGTGGCGCTGGCAACGCCAATCAACTTGCGTCGCTTGGTGTGATAGGTCATTCGACAATGTTCCTCGTGGTCGTGTGCGGTCCCGCCGACAGCGGGGCAAACCGCATGACGTCCAATCGGGGCAGTATCAAAAGCTGTCTTTCCAGGCGCGCAGCGTGGTGAAGGTAGCCGACTCGCTGTCGGTGTCGCCTTGAGCCGAGGCGGCCTGACGGACGCCGGCGTCCCGGCAGCGCAGGAAAGGATTGATGCGCTTCTCTCGCGCCAGGGTGCTCGGCAGCGTGGGGCGGTCGAGCTCCCGGGCGTTCTGGCACTCTTCCATGGCCCTGGTCACATCCGGATTGTGGGGGTCCGCGGCCAACGCGAAGCGCAGGTTGGCCAGGGTATATTCGTGAGCGGCGAACACCAGGGTATCGTCCGGCAGCGCCGCCAGCTTGCCGAGGGAGGCGTGCATCTGCTCGGGGGTGCCCTCGAACAGCCGGCCGCAGCCGGCACTGAACAGCGTATCGCCACAGAACAGCAGCGGCGGGATGCCGGCAGTGAAGAAGGCGATATGGTCCAGGGTGTGTCCGGGCACCTCGTGCACCTCGAACAGCCGGCCCATGGCGCGGAATTCATCACCCTGGCCGACGCGCTCGTCGATGCCGGCAATCTTCGGGTTGTCGGGGCCGATCACCCGGGGCGCGTAGCGCTCGACCAGGGTCGGCAGTCCGCCGGTATGATCCTGATGATGATGGGTAATCAGTACCGTGGAGAGGGTCAGCCCCTCTCGCTCGATCAGCTCGATCACAGGGGCCGCATCGCCCGGATCGACAACGCAGATTTCGGAACTCGTATCCTGGCGCAGCAGCCAGATATAGTTGTCGCCAAACGCGGGAATCGGTGTCACGCTCAACATGGGCATGGCGTCCTGAATGGGCATGAACGGGTCGCAAAATCCGCCCAGAGTGGAGGAACCAGCTGCCGATGTCAATTTCCCCCGAGGTTTTGTCCCTGGCCGCCCTGGTACGCGATGGTCGTCGTTTCTGGGCGACTCCCCGCGGCCAGGCGCTGCGCCAGGCCGAGCGCGCCTGCCTGGGGCCGGTGTGCGAGCGGCTGTTCGGTGTCCATAGCCTCGAGCTCGGCATGAGCGGGGCGCTGACGGACATGTGCCCGGTACGCCACCCCATGGCCTGGGCGCCGACCCGCGAGCTGGCCGAGCACCCTGCCACCCTGGTCTGCTCGCCGGACGCGCTGCCTCTGCCCGATGGCTGCCTGAGCCTGGTGGTGGTGCACCATCTGCTCGAGGTGGCGCCCGACCCCCACCGTACGCTGCAGGAGGCCGCCCGAGTGACCCGCGATGATGGTCGGCTGATCATCTTCGGCTGGATGCCACTGTCGGCGGGGGGCCTGTCCCGAGTGTTGCCAGGCCGTCGGCAGCGGCTGCCCTGGCGGGGGCACTGGCGCTCCCCGGTGCGGCTGCGCGACTGGCTGACATTTGTCGACTTCGAGATCGAGCGGGTAGACTACTGCGGTTTCCATCTGCCCGGCTCGCTGCCCTGCAATACGGCCCTCGAGACCCTAGGGCGGCGACACAACCTGCCGCTGGGCGACAGCTACATGATTCAGGCGTGCCGGCGTTCCCAGCTGGCGCGACGCCAGGGCTCGTCGCTCGGCTTTGCCAGGCCCTTTGGCAGCTCGGCCCTGGGCGCGACCCGGCTGAGCCCGTCGCGCCGGCTGCCCGAACCATGCCCTCCCCACCAGCATGAAAGGATGACAGAGGTTGACTGAGACGCTGACAGAGAAGGGTGCCGAGACGGGGGGCAGCGCCCTGCCCGAGGTAGTCATCTATACCGACGGCGCCTGCCGCGGCAACCCCGGGCCCGGCGGCTGGGGTGCCCTGCTCAGGAGCGGGCAGCACGAGAAGGCCTTGAACGGCTTCGAGTCCCGCACCACCAATAATCGCATGGAGCTGATGGCCGCGATCATGGCCCTGCGCGAGCTCAAGCAGCCCTGTCGCGTCCAGCTCTGGACCGACTCGGAATATCTGCGTCGTGGCATCACCGAGTGGATCCACAACTGGGTCAAGCGAGGGTGGAAGACCGCCGGCAAGCAGCCGGTGAAGAATGCCGAGCTGTGGCGTGAGCTGCTCGAGGAGACCCACCGGCATCGCATCGACTGGCGCTGGGTCAAGGGGCACAGCGGCCACCCCGGCAACGAGCGCGCCGATGCGCTGGCCAACGAGGCCATCGACGAGGCACGCTCTCGCGTCTGAGTCGATGGATACTGCCGCGGCGTCCATGGCGCTCCCCCTCGGGCGGCGTCGCGCCGCGGCCAGGCCCCCAGTCCCACCGTTATTCCTTGAGTCAGAGAGTTCGTCATGCGTCAGATCATCCTCGACACCGAGACCACCGGCATCGACCCCCGGGAAGGCCACCGCCTGATCGAGATCGGGGCGGTGGAGATGGTCAATCGCCGGCTCACCGGCAGGACCTATCACCAGTTCATCAATCCCGAGCGGGAGATCGAGGCCGAAGCGGTGGGCGTGCACGGCATCACCAACGAGCGGGTGGCGGACGAGCCGCTGTTCGCCGAGATCGCCGATGCGTTCTGGGCCTTCATCGAGGGGGCCGAGCTGGTCATCCATAACGCCCCCTTCGATGTCGGCTTCATCGATCACGAGCTCGAGAGGCTCAATCGGACCCGCGGCGAGCCGCGCCTGGGGCCGGTGGCCGACCACTGCGGCATTCTCGACACCCTGGTGATGGCCCGCGACAAGCATCCGGGGCAGCGCAACAGCCTCGATGCCCTGTGCAAGCGCTACGAGATCGACAACGGCCGCCGGGTGCTCCACGGCGCCCTGCTGGACGCCGAGATCCTGGCCGATGTCTATCTGGCGATGACCGGGGGGCAGACTGCGCTCTCTCTTGACGCCTCGGGCGGAAGCGAGGGCGGCGTGGCCGGGAGCGGCGGATTCGCTATTCGCCGCCTCTCCCTGGAGCCGGGACGCCTGACGGTGCTCTCTCCCGGCGAGCAGGAGTTGGCGGCCCATCGCGCCGCGCTGTCGCGCATCCGCGAAGCGGCCGGAGAGTGTCACTGGGACCGAATGGGCGAGGGAGTGGTGCACTGATGCTGCACCGTGAGCTGCCTCTCGAGGCGACGGCAGGGCGGGTGATTCGCCTGGCCGAGGGGCGTATCGCCCCGGGGCTGGACGGTGGCCTGCTGCAGCCGAGCCAGCCCTGGACGGCGGCGATGCAGCCGCTCTGCTACTGGCATGACGAGCCGGTGGCGCTGTCCCTCGAGGCGGCGGCAGGAGAGGGCTGGCTGGACGGGCGGGGCTGGCTCGCGGCGCTCCCCGAGTCGCACTTCGCGCTTCTCGCCACCGCCCTGCAGGTCGGTGCCTGGCTGCGTGATCACCGCTTCTGCGGCCGCTGCGGCGCCCCGTCCCGACGCCTCGACGCCGAATTCGCCATGCACTGCCACGGCTGTGGCCATCGCAACTATCCGCGCATCTCGCCCTGCATCATCACCCTGGTGACCCACGGCGACGCGCTGCTGCTGGCGCGCAGTCCCCGCTTTCCGCCGGGGCGCTACTCCACCCTGGCCGGCTTCATCGAGCCCGGCGAGTCCGCCGAGGAGGCGGTGCGCCGCGAGATCTTCGAGGAGGTGGGGCTGCAGGTGGGGAGGGTCCGCTATTTTCGCAGCCAGGCCTGGCCTTTTCCCCATTCGCTGATGCTGGGGTTCTTCGCCGAGGCGGCCAGCCGACGGATCCGTATCGACGGCGTGGAGATCGCCGATGCCGCCTGGTATTCGCCGCGGCACCTGCCGTCGCTGCCGCCGCTCTATTCGATCTCGCGAGCGCTGATCGAGACTCATCTGGCCGAGGTAGCGGCGCGCTAGCCAAGGCGCCGGAAACGGATCGGGCCGCCCGTAGGCGGCCCGAATCGGGGGCGGTTGGCAGCGCGGCTCAGCTCGACGGGAACAGGCTGGTCAGTTTGGTGGCCAGCATCACGTTGCCGGTGGCCTTCAGCTTGCCGGTCATGAAGGCGGTCATGCCGTTGACGTCGCCGCTCATGATGCCCTTGAGGGTATCGGTGCTCATGCTCAGGCTGACGGAAGGGTCGTCATGCTCGCCCTCCTCGATCTCCAGATTGCCCTCCTTGATGACCAGATAGTGGCTGCCGGCATCGCTGAAGTGAAACTGGAAGACGTCGTCCATGTCCCGGGCGGCCTGGGCGTCGAAACGGGATTGCAGCTTGTCGAGGGTGGAGAGGCTCATCGGGGCTCCTGGGTGTCGGATGGGTCGGCCATCAGATTATTTCAAACGATTGTTTCATTCAAGCGCCTTCGCGGTTCGAGGGCGTAGAATCCTGGCCTCTTCCGGGGCCCTGCCAGACCCGCAGCCGGCCGATCCAGTCGAGGTCGCGGCAGGCGTCACGCAGCTCCTCAATGGCCTGGTCGAGGCTCTGGCCCTCGGGCAGGGTCTCGACGTAGATCGAGACGTCCACCTGATTTTCCAGGTAGTGGAGATCCAGGGCGACTCGGGCGTGCCAGACGGGGACATGGCGCCAGATCTCGTCGAGCCTGCCTTCCACGTCGTCGCGCAGCGGAAGGCCCGGTCGCAGGCTGTGTTCCGTCTCCCCGGCATCGTCTTCGGGGTCGATATGGAAGGTGACATCGGCCAGCGCCGGCAAGGCCTCGCGCAGACGCCGACTCACGGCGTTGCCGATCTCGTGGGCCTCGGAGACGGTGACCCTGGGCGGCACCACGATGTGCAGGTCCAGCAGCACCTGGCTGCCCAGGGTGCGGGTGCGCAGGTCGTGAACCCCGCGTACGCCCGGCACCTGTTCGGCCAGCGCCTGCATCTCGTCGCGCTCCCGCTCGGGCAGGGCGGTGTCGATCAGCTCCTGGCTTGATTCCCACAGCAGTCGGCCGCCCACCCGTCCGACCATCAGGCCCACCAGGATGGCGGCCACGGCGTCCATCCAGCCGGCGCCGAACTGGGCGGCGACCAGCCCCACCAGCACCACCACGGTGGAGAGCGCATCGGAGCGCGAGTGCCAGGCGTTGGCCTCCAGCAGGCGCGAATTGACGCGCCTGGCCACGCGCATGGTGTAGCGGAAGATCCACTCCTTGGCCCCCAGGGCCAGTACGGCGACGCCGATGGCCCAGATGCCCGGGGCGGGAATCGGTTCGCCGGAGACCAGTCGGGTCACGCTGGCCCAGGCGATGCCGCCGGCCAAGAAGATGAGGACGCTGCCCAGCCACAGGGTGGCCAGGGTCTCGATGCGGCCATGGCCGTAAGGGTGGTTGCTGTCGGGGGCCTGGCGGCCGAAGTGGGTGGCGGCCAGCACGAAGAGGTCGGTGAGGATGTCGGAAAAGGAGTGGATGCCGTCGGCCACCAGGGCCGCCGAGCCCACCATGAAGCCGGCGACCATCTTGGCGACGCCCACCACGAAATCGATCACCGCCCCGATCAGGGTCACCTTGTGCGCTTCCCGGGTCTGGGCGCCGCGGTCGGGGCGCGCGGGCGGGTGGTGATGGTCGCGGGGGTGTGTCATGGCGTCCTCGCTGTCGGAGAACCGTGCGCCCGGGAGAGCGCCCGGCAGATCAGGGCGCGATGCGGCCGGCCTTGTTGCGTACCGGGTTGGCGTACTGGGCGAGCCACCAGCTGCGCAGCTCGGCGGGCACCTGCTGCAGGCGCGCCTGGAAGCGGGCGCGGTCGGCGTCGCTGATGGCCGCGTGGTCGATCAGCTCCGGCGCGTCGCCGAGCGCCTCCAGGGCCAGGTAGTGGCTGGGGAAGAGCTGGTAGCCGGCCAGCACCTGACGGTCGATTTCGGCGGCCGCCGCCTCCGGGCTTGCGAAGTCCGCGGAGAGCGGCGTACCGACGCTCAGGCGGACGCGCCCCTTGTGGCCGGTGATGCCGGCAACGATGGACTGGATGTCCTCGAACTGGCTCTTCTCGTAGTTGCCGCTGACGTGCAGGGCGTGGAGCTCGCTGGCCTTCTGCACGTCGCAGGGGTCGTATTCGTAGCTGATCGACACCGGCACCAGGCGCAGCTCGGCGATCGCTTCGCCGACATCCGCGCCGCGCTGCTCGGCCCGCCGGGCCATGGTCATCATCTTGATGATCGCCGGGTCGGTGCGGTCGATGCCGTCCTTGGCCCGCCCCTCGCGCTGGGCCATCCAGATCGAGTGGTTGTCCTCCCGGATGGAGTGGCGGATATAGGCGGAGAGCTGCTGATAGGCGGCCAGCATGGCGCGCTTGCCGCGGGCGCTGCGCGGCACGATGAAGCTCTTGTTGAGCCGCATCAGGTCGGTGACATAGGGCTTCTTGAGCAGGTTGTCGCCGATGGCGATGCGCACCGTGTCGCGGCCGGCCAGGTAGAGCGCATAGTTGACGAAGGCCGGGTCCAGGGAGATGTCGCGGTGGTTGCCGATGAAGAGGTAGGCGGTGTCGCCGTCCAGGGCCTCGAGCCCCTCGACCTGGAAGTCGTCGGTGGTGGTGCGGATCATGCGCTGCATGTAGTTGGCGATGCGCACCTGGAAATCGTGCACGCTGGTCACGCCGCGGACCTCGCGGCGCACGGCGAGGCTTGCCAGGGTGCTCGAGAGGCGCGGCATGAAGCGTGACAGCCGCGGCAGCCGGAAGCGCGTCAGGGCGGCGAGCAGCTCCGGGTCGTGGGAGAGGCGGGCGAGAACGTCGGCCACCTCGGTATCGCGATAGGGGCGAATGTCTGCCCAGGGGTCGGCGGGTGCAGCGTCGGGGTGTTTGTCGGTCATGGCGTCACACTTCAGGGGTCGCGGTGCCGGCTTCGCCGCCCAGCCAGGCGATCAGGCGGTCGATGTTGTCGCCCAGGGCGTCGGCCATCAGCACGAAGTCGGTCTCGAGGCGTACCAGGGCGTCGTCGCCGTCATCGGTCGCGTTGGCCTCGTCGATCAGGGCGTCGCCGAAGCGCAGCGACTTCAACGCCAGGTCGTCATGCAGCACGAAGCTCAGCCGCCCCTCGACCTCAAGCGCCAGCTTGCTGGCCTGGCGGCCGCCCTCCAGCAGCCGCTGGATCTCGTCGCTGTCGAGCTCGACCTGGCGGGCGCGCAGCACGCCGTCGTCGCCCTTGGCCTTGAGCTCCACCTGGTCGCCCAGCACCAGATCGGCCGGGCGCGAGGCGGGGGCGGTGAGCCACTCGGTCATGGCGCGCATGGGCAGGGTCTGACTGGCGAGCGGCGTTACCTTGAGGCTGCCCAGGGTCTCGCGCAGCAGATCGAGCAGCTCCTCGGCGCGGGTGCGGGAGCTGGCGTTGATGCCGATCATCCCGCGACGGGTGTCCCACCACAGGTCGATTTTCTGGCTGCGCACGAAGGCGCGCGGCAGCAGCTCCTCGACCACCTGCTCTTTCAGGGCGATCTTCTCCTTGCGGGGCAGCTTGCGCCCCTCCCGGGCCTCGATGTCGGCGGCCCGCTCCTCGGTCTCCTCGCGGACCACGGCGGCCGGCAGCAGTCGCTCCTGGCGCAGGGCGCTGAGCAGCCGCTGGCCGCGCAGCTCGTGCAGACGTGCCGTGCCGGCGCGGCCGGCGGGCGCGGTCCAGCCCAGTCGGCGGGGATCCTGGCCGCCCAATGGCCTGGCAGCGTGTTCAGCCAGGGCCTCCTCGAGGGCGGCGGCATCCAGCGTCGGCGCATCGTGCAGGCGATAGAGGTGCAAGTGCTTGAACCACATGAAGCATTTCCCAGGGTAAAAAGGACGGCCATTATCCCTGAAGGGGGGCGGGGGTGCCAGCGGGTAGCCGGATGGCGCTGGGGTTGAAACGTTTGTTTGAATTCGGGTGTCGGCATTGCCAGAATCACCGAGGCTTTCAACAAGGAGTAACGCCATGGATTCTCGTATCTCGACGACCCGCCTGCGGGTGCGCGGCTACCATCTGGACGGCTACGGCCACGTCAACAACGCTCGCTACCTGGAGTTCCTGGAGGAGGGGCGCTGGGCCTTCTTCGACGATCGGCCGGCTCTCGTGCAGCGGCTGATGGGCGGCGATCTCGCCTTCGTGGCCGTGAACCTCAATATCGATTACCGCGCTGCGGCGGTGGCGAACGACGACCTGGAGATCTTGACGCGGCTCTCGGCGGTGGGTGGGCGCAGTGCGAAGATGCGCCAGGAGATCCGGCGCCTGCGCGACGACGCCCTGGTCTGCGCCGCCACCCTGACCTTCGTGCTGCTCGACGTGGCCGCCAATCAGGCGGTCTCCATCGACGGCGAGCTGCGCGAGCTTCTCGAGCCGCTGGTGATGGAGGCGCCGCTGGCATAGCCCGCTGCCTTTGCTCTGTCCGCGGTGGTATGATGGTTGGCTATCATGGCGCCCACGGCAACGCCGGAGAGGGCGGCCAACCTCTTGCAGTGCAAAGGATTCGACGACCCATGGGTGACATCGCCAGAGAGATTCTGCCAGTCAATATCGAGGACGAACTGAGGCAGTCGTACCTCGATTACGCGATGAGCGTGATCATCGGCCGGGCGCTGCCGGATGTGCGCGATGGCCTGAAGCCGGTCCACCGGCGCGTGCTGTATGCCATGCACGAGCTCGGCAACGACTGGAACAAGCCTTACAAGAAGTCGGCCCGCGTGGTGGGTGATGTCATCGGTAAGTACCACCCCCACGGTGACAGCGCCGTCTATGACACCATCGTGCGCATGGCCCAGGATTTCTCCATGCGCCATGTGCTGGTGGACGGCCAGGGCAACTTCGGTTCCATCGACGGCGACAGCGCCGCTGCCATGCGTTACACCGAAGTGCGCATGGCCAGGCTGGCCCACGAGCTGCTGGCCGACCTCGACAAGGATACCGTCGACTGGGTCGACAACTATGACGGCACCGAGCGCATCCCCGAGGTGCTGCCCACCAAGGTGCCCAATCTGCTGATCAACGGCTCTTCCGGTATCGCCGTGGGCATGGCCACCAATATCCCGCCTCACAACATGCGCGAGATCATCAGCGCCTGCCTGGCGCTGATCGACGACTACACCCTGAGCGTCGATGACCTGCTGGAGCATGTGCCGGGCCCGGACTTCCCCACCGGCGCCATCATCAACGGTCGCGCCGGCATCATCGAGGCCTATCGCACCGGCCGCGGGCGCATCTATGTGCGCGCTTGCCACAACATCGAGCATGACGACAAGACCGGCCGCGACCATATCATCGTCAACGAGCTCCCCTATCAGGTGAACAAGGCGCGGCTGATCGAGAAGATCGCCGAGCTGGTCAAGGACAAGAAGATCGAGGGCATCGCCGAGCTGCGCGACGAGTCCGACAAGGACGGCCTGCGGGTGGTGATCGAGACCAAGCGCGGCGAGTCCGGCGAGGTGGTGGTCAACAACCTCTTCGCCCAGACCCAGCTGCAGACGGTCTTCGGCATCAATATGGTGGCCATCGAGGACGGCCAGCCGAAGATCATGAACCTCAAGGAGATCCTCGAGGCCTTCATTCGCCACCGTCGCGAGGTGGTGACCCGCCGGACCCTGTTCGAGCTGAAGAAGGCCCGGGAGCGGGGCCATATCCTCGAGGGCCTGACCGTTGCGATCTCCAACATCGATGAGATCATCGAGCTGATCAAGGGCTCGCCCAACGCCGCCGAGGCCAAGCAGAAGCTGCTCGCTCGCAGCTGGCCGCCGGGCCAGGTCACCGCCATGCTGGAACGCGCCGGCGCCACGTCCTGCAAGCCCGAGGAGCTGGAGGAGGGCTTCGGCCTCAACACCATCGGCAGCGAGTACCGCCTCTCGCCGGCCCAGGCTCAGGCCATCCTCGAGCTGCGTCTTCACCGCCTGACGGGACTCGAGACCGAGAAGCTGCTCGACGAGTACCTCAGCATTCTCGAGCGCATCGCCGAGCTGACCGCCATCCTGGCCTCCGCCGAACGCCTGCTCGAGGTCATCCGCGAGGAGCTCATCGCCGTGCGCGATCAGTTCGGCAATCCGCGCAAGACCGAGATCCAGGCCAGCCACCTCGACCTCTCCATGGCGGATCTGATCGCCGAGGAGGACATGGTGGTCACGGTGTCCCGCTCCGGCTACGCCAAGACCCAGCCGCTCTCGGACTACCAGGCCCAGCGCCGCGGCGGGCGCGGCAAGTCGGCCACGGCGATGAAGGACGAGGACATCATCGAGCACCTGCTGGTGGCCTCGACCCACGACACCGTGCTGCTCTTCTCCAATCGCGGCAAGGTCTACTGGCTCAAGGTCTACGAGATGCCCGTGGCCAGCCGCGGCTCACGGGGCAAGCCGCTGGTCAACATGCTGCCGCTGGACGAGGGCGAGGCGATCAACGCCATCCTGCCGGTGCGCGACTATGACCCCGAGCACTACATCTTCTTTGCCACCGCCAAGGGCACGGTGAAGCGCACCAGTCTCGAGCAGTTCTCTCGGCCGCGCAGCGTGGGCCTGATCGCCATTGATCTGGAGGAGGACGATCGCCTGATCGGCGCTGCCATCACCTCCGGTGCCGATCACGTCATGCTGCTCTCTTCCAACGGCAAGGCGATCCGCTTCGAGGAAGGCAATGTCCGTGCCATGGGCCGCACCGCCCGCGGCGTGCGCGGCATGCGCCTGCTGGGCGGAGCCGAGGTGATCAGCCTGATCATTCCCCAGAGTCAGCTGATCGACGCCGAAGCCGATGGGGAAGGCGAGGGCGAAGAGGAGCCGGGCGTCACCCTCGAGAACGGCAACGGCGGCCAGATCTATATCCTCACCGCCAGCGAAAACGGCTACGGCAAGCGTTCTCGCCTCGAGGAGTTCCCGCTGCGCGGCCGCGGCGGCCAGGGGGTGATCGCCATGCAGACCAGCGAGCGTAACGGTTCCCTGGTGGCCGCGATGCAGGTCTACTCCAGCGACGAGATGATGCTGATCACCGACCGCGGCACCCTGGTGCGCACTCGGGTCGACGAGGTCTCCATCACCTCCCGCAACACCCAGGGCGTCATGCTGATCCGCCTGGGTAACGATGAGACGCTGGTCAAGACCGTGCGTATCGACGAGCCGGGCGACGCTTCGCCGGGCGATGCGACTTCAGAACCCGATGCCGATGACGGCCAGGATGCCGCCGCGGCGGATGCCGAGGATTGAAAAGGAAGACGACGCCGATGACACGCCACTACAACTTCTGCGCCGGCCCGGCCGCGCTGCCCACGGCCGTGCTGGAGCGGGCCCGCGATGAGCTGCTCGATTACCGGGGACGCGGCCTGTCGGTCATGGAGATGAGTCACCGCTCGCCCGCCTATGTCGCCATCGCCGAGAAGGCCGAGGCGGATCTGCGCGAGCTGCTGGCCATTCCGGCCAACTACAAGGTGCTCTTTACCCAGGGCGGTGCGACCCAGCAGTTCGCCGCCGTCCCCTACAACCTGCTTGGCCCCGGCGGACGCGCCAGCTTCCTCAATACCGGGATCTGGAGCAAGAAGGCGATCGCCGAGGCGCGTCACCTCTTCGGTGACGTGCATCTGGCCGCCGGCAGCGATGGCAACGGCCATACGGCGGTGCCGCGCCCGGAGGAGGTCGTGCTCTGCAACGATGCGGCCTATCTGCACTACACCGCCAACGAGACCATCGGCGGGCTCGCCTTCGATTACATCCCCGAGGCCGTGCGGCCCGATGGCAGCGAGGCGCCGCTGGTCTGTGACATGTCCTCGACCATCCTCTCCGGCCCGCTGGACGTCTCGAAATTCGGGGTGATCTACGCCGGCGCCCAGAAGAACATCGGCCCGGCCGGCCTGGTGGTGGTGATCGTGCGCGACGATCTGCTCGACCGCGCCCGGGATGACATGCCGACGCTCTTCGGTTACCAGGCGCTTGCCGAGGCGGGGTCGATGATCAACACGCCGGCCACCTACAGCTGGTACCTGGCCGGCCTGGTGTTCGAGTGGCTCAAGGACGACGTCGGTGGCCTGGCCGCCATGGAGGCGATCAACGCCCGCAAGGCCGCCAGGCTTTATGGCGCCATCGATGCCAGCGATTTCTACTCCAACCCCATTGCCGTGGCCAACCGCTCGCGGATGAACGTGCCCTTCGTGCTGAGCGATCCGCGCCTGGAGACGCCGTTTCTGGCCGACGCCGAGGCGGAGGGGCTGCTCAATCTGCAGGGCCACCGCAGCGTGGGCGGCATGCGTGCCAGTCTCTATAACGCCGTGCCCGAGGCGGCGGTGGAGGCACTGGTGGATTTCATGGCTGATTTCGAGAGGAGAAGGGGCTGACATGAGCGATACCCCCATCGACCTGGAGGCGCTGCGCCAGCGCATCGACGAGCTGGACAGCGAGATCCTGGCGCTGATCAGCGAGCGGGCGGCCTGTGCTCAGCGGGTGGCACAGGTGAAGCTTTCCGAGGATCCCGGGACGGTGTTCTACCGCCCCGAGCGCGAGGCCCAGGTGCTGCGCCGGATCATGGCGCTCAACAAGGGACCTCTCGAGAACGAGGAGATGGCCCGGCTGTTCCGGGAGATCATGTCCGCCTGTCTGGCGCTGGAGCAGCCGGTCAAGGTGGCCTATCTGGGGCCGGAGGGCACCTTCACCCAGCAGGCGACCCTCAAGCACTTCGGTGACAGCGCCATCAGCCTGCCCATGGCGGCCATCGACGAGGTGTTCCGCGAGGTGGAGGCCGGCGCCGTCAACTACGGCGTGGTTCCGGTGGAAAACTCCACCGAAGGGGTTGTCAATCATACCCTGGACTCCTTCATGGACTCGTCGCTGCGCATCTGTGGCGAGGCGGTGCTGCGTATCCACCACCACCTGCTGGTGGGCGAGACCACGCTTCAGGACAAGGTCTCGCGGATCTACTCCCATCCCCAATCCTTCGCCCAGTGTCGCAAGTGGCTCGATGCCCATTTTCCCCACGCCGAGCGGGTGCCGGTGTCTTCCAACGCCGAGGCGGCTCGGCTGGTCAAGACCGAGTGGCACAGCGCGGCCATCGCCGGCGACATGGCTGCCAAGCTCTATGGCCTGAGCCGTCTGGCCGAGAAGATCGAGGATCGCCCGGACAACTCCACGCGCTTTTTGATCATCGGCAATCAGGATGTGCCCATGTCCGGCGAGGACAAGACCTCCATCGTGGTGGCCATGCGCAACCAGCCCGGCGCCCTGCACGACCTGCTCGAACCCTTCCATCGTCACCAGATCGACATGACCCGCCTGGAGACCCGTCCCTCGCGCAGCGGCGTCTGGAACTACGTCTTCTTCATCGACTTCAAGGGGCATCGCGACGAGCCCCGGGTCGCCGCGGTGCTGGAGGAGGTGCGCCTGCGCGCCGCCGAGGTCAAGGTGCTGGGCTCCTACCCGATCGGCGTGCTCTAGGCCGTGGCTTCGATGATCAAGCGGCCGGTCGCCGAATCGCGGATTCTGATCGTGGGCCTGGGCCTGATCGGCGGCTCCCTGGCCGCGGCCCTGCGCGCCGCGGGGTTTCGGGGCGCCATCCATGCCTGTGACCCGGACGCTGAAGAGGTCGCCCGGGGCGTGGAGATGGGGCTGGTCGATCGCGGTGCCACCGAGCTGGCCGATGTCGTCGAGGGGGCGAGCCTGATCGTGCTGGCGGTGCCGGTGCTGGCCATGCGCGGCGTGATGGCCGAGCTGGCGCGTCATCTGGGCAGCGAGCCAGAGGCCGTGATCACCGATGTGGGCAGCACCAAGGCGGCTGTTCGCGACTGCGCCCTTGAGGCCTTCGGCCGGGTGCCGCTGCGCCTCGTCCTGGGGCATCCCATCGCCGGCTCCGAGAAGAGCGGCGTGGCGGCCGCCAACCCCGAGCTCTATGTGCGCCACAAGGTGATCCTGACCCCGGAGCCCGATACCGATCCTGCGGCCCTGGCCCGGGTGCGGGCCCTGTGGGAGGCCTGCGGCGCCGAAGTGCTGGAGATGGCCGTGGAGCGGCACGACCAGGTGCTGGCGCGCACCAGTCATCTGCCGCACCTGCTCGCTTTCTCTCTGGTGGATACCCTGGCGCGTCAGGACGAGCGGCTGGAGATCTTCCGCTACGCCGCGGGGGGCTTTCGCGACTTCACCCGCATTGCCGGCAGCGACCCGGTGATGTGGCGCGACATCTTCATGGCCAATCGCGAGGCGGTGCTCGCCTCCCTGGATGACTTCGAGGCCGGCCTCGCGCGCCTGCGCCAAGCCGTGGAGGGCGGTGACGGCGACGCCATGCTGGCCACCTTCGACCGCGCCAGCCACGCGCGCCACTACTTTGACTCCCTGCTCAACAAGACCAGTTATCAGGCGGAATATCAGATGCAACAGCAAGGCAAGCTGCGCTACCGGGTCGCCCCGGGTGGCGCCGTGACCGGCCGTATTCGCGTGCCCGGCGACAAGTCGATCTCCCACCGCTCCATCATGCTCGGCGCCCTGGCCGAGGGCGTCACCGAGGTGAAGGGGTTCCTGGAGGGAGAAGACAGCCTGGCCACCCTGCAGGCCTTCCGCGAGATGGGCGTGGCCATCGAAGGGCCTCATCAAGGCCGCGTCACGATCCACGGCGTCGGCATGCACGGCTTGAAGGCGCCCTCGGGGCCCCTCTACGTGGGCAACGCCGGCACTGCCATGCGCCTCTTCGCGGGGCTGCTGGCCGGCCAGGCCTTCAGTACCGAGCTCACCGGCGATACCTCCCTGACCAAGCGTCCCATGGGCCGGGTGGCCGATCCGCTGCGCCTGATGGGCGCGGTGATCGATACCGCCGAAGGCGGCCGTCCGCCGCTGCATATCCACGGCAACCGCGTCCTCAAGGGCATCACCTATGACATGCCCATGGCCAGCGCCCAGGTGAAGTCCTGCCTGCTGCTGGCCGGGCTCTACGCCGAGGGCGAGACCCGGGTGCGCGAGCCGGCACCGACCCGCGACCATACCGAGCGCATGCTCCAGGGCTTTGGCTACGAGGTGCAGCGCGACGGCGATACCTGCTGGCTTCAGGGGGGCGGCACGCTCACCGCGGCACCCATCGATGTGCCCTCGGATATCTCCTCGGCCACCTTCTTCCTGGTGGCAGCGGCGATCACCCCGGGCTCCGATCTGGTACTGGAGCATGTCGGGATCAATCCGACTCGCATCGGCGTGATCAATATCCTCCAGCTCATGGGCGCCGATCTGCGCCTGGAGAACCGGCGCGAGGTAGGCGGCGAGCCGGTCGCGGACCTGCATATCCGCTATGCGGCGCTCAAGGGGATCGACATCCCCGTCGACCAGGTGCCGCTGGCCATCGACGAGTTCCCGGCGCTCTTTATCGCCGCGGCCAATGCGCAAGGCACCACCCGCCTGCGCGGGGCCGAGGAGCTGCGCGTCAAGGAGTCCGACCGCCTGCAGGCCATGGCCGACGGTCTGGCCGCCATCGGCGTGGCGCACACCCTGGTCGAGGACGGCATCGATATCGTCGGTGGCGGCAGCAGCGAAGGCCCCAACTATGGCGGCGGGCGTATCGATAGCCTCGAGGACCACCGCATCGCCATGTCGTTCGCCATCGCCGCGCTGCGCGCCGGTGACGAGATCGTCATCGATGACTGCAGCAACGTGGCCACCTCTTTCCCCGGCTTCAGCGACCTGGCCCGCCGGGTCGGTCTGAGCCTCGAGGAGGAAGTGGCCGAGGAGGACGCATGACCATGGTCGAGACTCACCCCCCCGTACTCGCCATCGACGGCCCCGGCGGGGCCGGCAAGGGCACCATCAGCCGGCTGGTTGCCGAGCGCCTGGGCTGGCACCTGCTCGACTCCGGCGCCCTCTATCGGCTAACGGCCCTGGCGGCTGGCAAGCACGGCGTGGCGCTGGATGACGAGACGGGGCTTGCCCGTGTGGCGGCCGAGCTTGACGTGGTGTTCGTGGCCGAGGCGGACGCCACGCGAATCCTGCTGGAAGGCGATGACGCCACCACCACCATTCGCACCGAGCAGGTGGGCGATGCCGCCTCCCGGGTGGCGGCGCTGCCCGCGGTGCGCCAGGCGCTGCTGAACCGCCAGCGCGACTTCCGTCAGGCGCCGGGCCTGGTGGCCGATGGTCGCGACATGGGGACCGTGGTTTTCATCGATGCCCCCCTGAAAATCTTCCTGACCGCCAGTGCCGAGGAGCGGGCGCGTCGGCGTCAGCTGCAGTTGCGGGAAGCGGGGGTGGATGCTAGTCTATCGAGTCTTTTGAAGGAGATTCAGGCGCGCGATGCACGCGACATGCAACGCAGCGTGGCACCGCTCAAGCCGGCAGATGACGCCATTACGCTTGACACCACGCGCCTGACGATACCGGAAGTGGTGGATCGGCTGACGGAGCTGCTGACCGAACGCGGTCTGGCGTCCGCCACCTGAAACTCCCTTGCGGCGCCTCCGGCAGCATGTGATGACGTGGCTGGGTAGCGATTCCCGATAGCCGAGCCAGGTCGAACCAGCGCCAACATCTCCGGGGGTTTGGTAAATAAGGCCCGCACTCGCTGGTGGTGCGGAGGAAGCGGCATGACCGCACTTAACGTTGATCACGTAGGAACACCATGAGCGAAAGCTTTGCTGACTTGTTTGAACAATCTCTCCAGGACATCAACATGGAGCCGGGCGCGATCGTCGTGGCTACCATCGTCGACATCGAGGGTGACTGGGTCACCGTCAATGCCGGCCTGAAGTCCGAAGGTCAGATCCCCGCGGCCCAGTTCCGTGATGATAATGGCGAGCTGACTATCGCCATCGGCGACGAAGTTCACGTCGCTCTGGAAGCCGTCGAAGACGGTTTCGGTGAGACTCGACTCTCCCGCGAGAAGGCCAAGCGCGCCGAAGCGTGGAAGGTACTGGAAGCGGCGTTCGAGAAGGATGAGATCGTCAAGGGCGTGATCAACGGCAAGGTCAAGGGCGGCTTCACCGTCGATGTCGACTCCATCCGCGCCTTCCTCCCGGGTTCTCTGGTCGATGTGCGTCCGGTGCGCGACACCACGCATCTCGAGAACAAGGAACTCGACTTCAAGGTCATCAAGCTCGACCCGAAGCGCAACAACGTTGTGGTCTCTCGCCGTGCCGTGCTCGAAGCCGAGAACAGCGCCGAGCGTGAGGCGCTGCTCGCCACCCTGCAGGAAGGCCAGCAGATTCTGGGTATCGTCAAGAACCTGACCGACTACGGCGCCTTCGTCGACCTCGGCGGCGTCGACGGTCTGCTGCACATCACCGACATGGCCTGGAAGCGCATCAAGCACCCGAGCGAAATCGTGGCCGTGGGCGACGAGATCAGCGTCAAGGTGCTGAAGTTCGATCGCGAGCGCAACCGCGTCTCCCTGGGTCTGAAGCAGCTGGGCGAAGATCCCTGGGTCAACATCAAGGATCGCTATCCGGAAGGCACCAAGGTTCACGCCACCGTCACCAACCTTACCGACTACGGCTGTTTCGCCGAGCTGGAAGAGGGTGTCGAGGGTCTGGTCCACGTCTCCGAGATGGACTGGACCAACAAGAACATCCATCCGTCCAAGGTTGTCCAGGTGGGCGACGATGTGGACGTCATGGTGCTGGATATCGACGAGGAGCGTCGTCGTATCTCCCTGGGTATCAAGCAGTGCACCGCCAACCCGTGGGAGACCTTCAGCTCTCAGTACAACAAGGGCGATCGGGTTTCCGGCACCATCAAGTCGATCACCGACTTCGGTATCTTCATCGGCCTGGAAGGCGGTATCGATGGCCTGGTGCACCTCTCCGACATCTCCTGGACCGATACCGGCGAAGAAGCGGTGCGCGGCTTCAAGAAGGGCGATGAGGCCGAGGCCGTGATCCTCTCCATCGATCCGGAGCGCGAGCGCATCTCCCTGGGCATCAAGCAGCTGGATACCGATCCGGTAGCCGAGTACATGTCCGTCCACGACAAGGGTGCCGTCGTCACCGGCCGCGTGGTCGAGGTCGATGCCAAGCAGGCTCAGGTCGAGCTGGCCACCGATGTCGTCGCCGTGCTGAAGGCGTCCGAGATCAGTGCCGATCGCGTTGAGGATGCCCGCAACGTCCTGAACGAAGGCGACAGCGTCGAGGCCCGTATCATCGGTGTCGATCGCAAGAACCGCCAGATCGCCCTGTCCGTCAAGGCCAAGGATCAGGACGATACGCGTCAGAACCTCAAGAAGCTGCGTGAAGAGCCTGCCGAGAGCGGTGGCCCGACCACCATCGGCGACCTGATCAAGCAGCAGATGGGTCAGGACTGATCGGAAAGCGACTTTCCGACAGATCAAAAACCGCCGCCCCTCGGGGCGGCGGTTTTTTTG
>LFCJ01000576.1_pt1 | contig 23395 bp, 25 predicted proteins | sample 643141 | NCBI WGS metagenome assembly LFCJ01 (sample SAMN03766243, study PRJNA286221) | soda lake metagenome | biome: soda lake; feature: Kulunda steppe; material: water; isolation source: sample B1-Br-g2 brine of Lake Bitter-1 | place: Russia: Kulunda steppe | collected 2010-07
GTTATTTCTCACTTTCTTGGAGATATTATTACGCCAATGGGTCTTCGTCCGTTTAAGCCTGTAAAAAATGATAAGTACACGTTAGACCTTGTTAAAGCAGCAAATAAATCAGCGAACAACGCCGCGTATGTAATGGGCTATGTTTCAATCGGGTTCGCGTTGTTGATTGGGTCTTCAACAGCAAGAGAAGCAGTTATTGGAATTATCACACAATACTTGTAGTGTGCTACAACGCGTTGTGTTACCAGAATGGGAACACTGTTCGTACTGCTTTTGACTCTACTTGTTCGTCTTTAACTGGTGGCATGTCGTTCGCTTGGTCATACACATCGTTTGCATCTCCTTTCGTGATAAACCCATCATGTGGTGCTGGACAGAAATCTTGTTCATCACAGTTTTCTGCATCTAAGTACTCATCATTTGCACGTTCATACCAATCTTCTCCTTCTGAAACATGGAAATGTGCCCGATGAATAACACTCACCGGAACAACATCAGTCTCAAACACAATCACATCACCCGCCTGTGAAAATGACTCATGACCATGTTCCTGACCGGTTTCTTTGGTTACGATACCATTATAAGATTCTACTTCAGACGGTGTGTTCTGTGATGAATCCATGACAAGCACAACACTCCCTGTTTGCATGTTCGGTTCCATGCTTCCACTACCAACATTCATAAATGGCGGCCATACGCCCGTGTACATGAACAAGCCACTCCCAACGACAAGAACAATTACAAGTGCAATAAGAATATCAAACGCGTATTTTCTCGCGTGTGTGATGAAAGTAGATGTGTTTTCATCATCATCATTGTTTTCTGACATAGTAGTTATTTAGCACCCATCCATTAAGAACAACACGGGTTTACTGAACTCTCCATCCATACATACAAATACGAGGAAAACAAATCATAGCACATGGATTCCGAAGAAACAAATCATGGTCGTGTTATTTTCATCCCGACAAACCACGTTTCTGCTGAGAGTGCAGAACGTGTAAACCACGTTATCACAGAGGTCGAGCCAGACGTTGTTGCGGTTGAGCTTGATGAGAAGCGTGCAGATAAAATGATGAATGGAGAGCAAGAAGACTACACGTTAGAAGAACGCCTTGTGAATATTGTGAATCAGTATCCAATGGAAGCATGGTTGTTCGTCTTGCTGTTTAGTGAGTTGCAAAACACTGGCCGTGATATTAGTGAACTTGAAGGGACACACACGGATATGCCGACTGCGATTCAGACGGCTGAAGAACTTGGTATTGATTACGCGCTAATTGACCAGCCCGCAGAGGAAACAATCACTTCTTTCACAGAAAACGTTGGGATTGTAGAGTATGTCACGTTCCACGTAAGTCTTATTCAAAACAATGTAATGATGAAAACGGTTGATTTTATCATTAACAACGTGATTGGACGTGAGAACGTGGCTGAAATGCAAGAATCGTTTGCTAACACAGTAAGCGACATTGCTGAAAACGAAGATGTTGACTTTGACCGAGACAACCCGATGGATGGGTTGGGTGTTGGGCCGGAATCACTAAGTGCAGATTCAATGGAGATGCTAACAGAGCAAGTGATGCGACCATTCATGCCGTCGTTTGTTGGTTCGTTCCTTGATGAACGAGACGAATTAATGGCTCGGCGCGTGAACATGCTCACCGCCGAGGGGAATGATGTAGCCGTTGTTATTGGAGCGGCACACTTGCCGGGTATGAAAAAGCGTATTGAAGCAAAACACGTTGTCGCAAACTAACCAATCCTAATACGGAGCCATGTCAACCCAATCCCACTCTGAAACCATGTCAGTTGAAGAACAACACATGGAGTTGCTTGATGAACAGTTAATGAAAGAAATTAGTGTGTTCCAACATGGTGTTCAAACACTATATTTGTATGATGGGGCAGAAATGACCCGATTGTACAAACGTGCTGGAACAACAGATTCATACGAAGAAATGGTTTCGTTTGATGGGCCTGTGATGTTTAACGGCGAATTCCGCCGGTTTGAACAAGATGAATCAGGTGTCATCACTGCGTATCATCCATACGCTGGACGTATGGGGTTCTACACCACAAAAGACAAACCAGACATTCCAGCGATTAAACTTGAACCTGTTGAGAAAGTAGTGTAACTCATCATGAACAACAAGAATAACACGTCATTATCAGAAGCAGTGATGCGTGTGTGGGGAGAGTATGATGATTTTAAACAGGGTGGAATACCCTATGTTTTGTTTGTCCAACAAGAAAACATTCAAGACATTGAAGACGCAAAAACAGACCAAGAAATTGTGAATGAATTGGCTGACCAAGTGATTGTTTCATTACGCCAAATAGAGGAAATGGAGTATGATGCAGACGAAATTATTCGTTCACGATTGTTTGAGAGGATGGATGGACAGCAAGAGGATATTATTGACACGTACCAATCAATGTACCAACATGATGAGTGAAACAACCAAACAAGTTATTATCTTTGGATAACAATATTTAAACCAAGCGTATAGTGGTAAAATACACAAAGAAACAGGTCAAACATGAGTGACCAAATACAAACTGAACACGAAGAAACCAAAGAGGCAACAACGGACGAAGAGCGTGTTCCAAAAGATGAGGTTCAAGAAGCAGAGTTAGAAGAATTTGTAGATGAAGAAATAGACGACACGCCGTTTTCACAAATTTTTACAGATGAAGTAGATGAGGTAGAAGAAGAACAGGAAGAAACTGCGTCTGTTGATGAACAATCTCAATTCGAGGTTCAACTAATGGTAGCAACCATCACGTTAGGCGCGTATTGGATTATTTCACCAATTCTTGCTGGTTTGGCAGGCGTGTTATTTGGGCATTTTGGTGCGATGATTATGTTATTTGCTACGCTTATTTTGGTGTATGGAATTACAGGGTACACGATTTATCAACAGTACGATGAAGACTTTTTTGCAATCCCCCGGTTTGGAGAACATACTGACACAGAATATACGCGCGTAGATTTAGACGATGAAAATGGGAAATGTGTAATGTGTGGAACCGAGCATGGTGAAGCAATTAAGCACGAAACAACGAAAGCGTTGTATGCGGCTGATGTTCCAATTAAACAGTATGACCATTTCGTGACGTATGATTGTATGGAATGTTCTAACTTCGCCAAAATTGCAGGGTTAGAAGAAAGTCTTGACGAAACAAGTGACGAAACAAGTGACGAAACAAGTGACGAAGAAGATAACAAAATAGATGATGTAACAAAAGGAGCATCATGTCACATCAGTCGTTATGAAGGTGCTTCAAACACGACCGACGAAGACACAACGGACGATAACGAATAGTTAAGCATCACGCTCTGTCCGTTGTAAAATGAAATCATATTGCGTGTCACTCACGTTATACAATTCTTTTACACACTCAAACACGTCTTGTTCTGAACACTCATTTTGTAAGTGTTTTTCAACAAGATTATGCAATTCGTTGCTAACTGGTGGAAGTGGAACATGAGATAAGTATTGAGACTTATATCGTCTCTGTTCACCCTGTAATTGCGGGCTTTCTTGTTGCACAATAAATTCTACAATTGGACTATTTAACACGCCAAGTAGCATTTCTTTCGTATAGTTCGTCTCAGTATCAAACGTAAGGACATACACAGTGTTTTTGAAACACTCATACGAATTTGTATCTGCAAAATTATTATGAGAGGCAATATCAGGCGATGCAATACTCCACTCTCCTTCGTACACTGAATTGTGTCGCGGCCCGTCATACTCATAAATACTCGCGTTCCCCTCACGAACACAATATCTATCTTCCAACAATTCTCTGTGCTGTTCAAGATATGCTTTCGTGTTTGGATACGCAGTATAATCAATCAACGACCCTGTTGAATCATACGGATAAATTGCGTACTTCCCATCCCACTTTGCTTTCCACCGTCTGACATCACGACCGAATACTAACTCTTGTAATAATTCTTCTTCTAAATCATACTTATCAATCGTACTTTGTGAGACTACAAACACGTCATCACACCCTGAAGACACTCCTTGGCGTATTCCAATACACTCATCGATAAGAGTTGTTATTGATGCTGATTCAATTGTTTCAGTGATATTACGTTCACGTTTTGAGGTTAATTTCCAATACTCTTCTTCAACAAGATGTGACTGTGGAAGAGATGAGTGAACAACACCGTTTGTCTCATCCGTCGAAATAACATCCAGATATGAATCACAAGCGTTCTTATTTATCACTTTTGTGAATTGAACAACGCTATCGTTTGATGGGGCGGTGTTACTAATACTAATAATAGAGGTCATTGTAGTAGCATCAGCAAACACGTTAACACCACCAAAATCAATAATCGTATTAATCGTGTATGAGTTTGTTATTTTATCGCGCAACAACGTTCCATAATTCGTTCGCATAAATTTGTTTGATGTGATAAATAATAGTTCACCGTTTTTATTTAGTGAGTCAAGACCGTGTTCAATAAACGGGATGTAAAGGTCAAAGCGTCCAGTTGTAGTTTCGTACTGTTCACGGTACGTGGCTGTTTTGTTGGAGTCAATATTTTTGATGTTCACATACGGCGGGTTCCCGATGATTAAATCATAACGCAAGAATTGTTTGGCAATCCCTCCAAGAATACAATCAACAAATTGGTTATATGATTCTGTATTGAGTGTGTTTGTTGATTGTTTAATTTGAGAAATACTTTGGTAAAAGTCACTTGATATTTGGATATTATGGTGTGTTTCTATATGTGTAACAAAGTCTTCAACGGTTTGTGTTCCATCTGTTTGATGAATAAGCTCAAACACGTGTTTGTATATTGTGTAGCATTTTTTTGGTTCCGATTTGATGTGTTGTTCTGGGAGAGAAACAGTCATTGAGTTTGTGACTGTAACCGTGTTTTTTGTGTTCCCATAATCTGTAAGAGCGGTTTGTGGAGATGAATCCATTAATTGTGTAAGTGTGTCTGTTTGATACACTGGAATGATAATCGGCGTATCAGGAACCGTGTTTGTTTTATCGAGAATTTGTGTTGCGTATCGAACACGGGAAACAAACACTGCAAACGGGTCTATATCGATTCCTATCGGGTTTATTTTGTCACGCTCCCACTGACCCATGAATTGTGTTAAAAACCGACCTGACCCACATGACGGGTCGAGAATCGTATTGTGATTTGTTTGTTGTGTTTGAGAAATCATGTAATCAACAATATCGGTCGGTGTGTAGAATGACCCTAATTGTTTTCGCGTGTCTGAATCAATCATATGCTGGTATAGTTCTCCAAGAAAATCATTATGAGCCGTATTTTTTGAACAGACTGATGAAGAAAAAGACAGTAAATCGTTAATCAAGACTTGTACTTTGTCTGTTTCGTGTTGAACCCACCAACTATACACGGTTTTAAATCCAAGCTGAGGGAACACAGACTCAATAGTTGTATTAATCTGTTGAATAGTGTATGTCGTGTTTCGTTGAGTGGGCTGTTGACTGTTTATTATTGAGTGAAATAAAACAGTGCGAGAGACGATAGTGTGTGCGGTTTCAATCAGAAACATGAACCGTGTCGGATTTTCAATGGAGAATGATTGCCACGTTCTTGGGATTGTACTTGGTGTTGACTGTCGATTTTGCTTCCATGTTTTGTATACACGTAATTCTGGTGAGAACGTGTGTTGAAGTTCAGTGATTAGTGTTCCAAGAGTACTATCTGGTTGAATAGATAAGTGAGTGGTAAAATCGTACATAGATGAATGTTCCATGTAATCGTAGTAAACACTGGTTGCTGTTTAATGTTTAGTTTTTCTTGGGAGACGTTGTTGGTTAGTGTGACCAATATTTTATTACTATGTAATTTTGAGTAGGGAGTATGTTGCTCACGTTAGAAGGTATTGATGGAAGTGGTAAAACAACGACGTGGAACGAACTGCAAGATGCGTTCCCGAATTTTGTGTTTACTCGCGAACCTACAGACACGTGGTATGGCGATGCTGTGTATCGGTCAGTGAAAAGTGATGAGTCTGATTCGTTAGCAGAATTATTGTTGTACACGGCTGACCACCGAAATCATTTAGAAACAGTTATTGAACCTGCAATTGCGAATGGTGATGTTGTTATTTGTGACCGGTATTTTGATTCCAGATTGGCGTACCAGTCAGTTACACTTGCTGATGAGTTAGAGAACCCATTAGAATATATTGATATGATTCATCAGCCGTGGTCACGCTTGCCTGACAAAACTATTTTTCTTGATGTTGACCCACAAACATCTGTTGAGAGGAGTGAACAAGCAAACAAGTTTGAACAGGTTGATTATTTGGACAATGTGTACCGACAGTATAACAAAATCATTCGTGATGACCCACAACGATTTGTGACTATTGATTCATCTAATGAGCAAAGCATTGATAATGTTGTTGAAGAAGCAGTCCGTGTTGTCTCAGAAGTAACTGGTACAAATCCCTGTTCGAGTTACGATTCGTAAAGGGTATCGTCTTCTAAGTAATGTTCCAAGTGGTGTGCGTGTTCTTCGAGCATGTCAAGGACACCACGGAACACGTCTTCTGAGACGTAATCATTATTATCAATTGCGTCACCGATACGGTCACGGACACGACTAATCATTACTTTAAACGCTTCTAAATCGTTTTCAAGAGACGTTCTGATTGGGTACGCATCAACCCCTTCAACACTAAATGGTGTGTGTTTGTTGTATTCGTGCATTGTGTTGAGCGGGACTGCTCCAAGAGCTTGAACTCGTTCAGCAACAATGTCGACATGTTCTTCTACGTCATATGCGACTTCGCCAAGATATTCATGTAAGTCACGGAAGTTGTCTCCTTCAACAACCCAATGGTGTTTTTTCAATTGGTGGTATAATGCGTACAACCCTGCAATATCTACGTGAACGTCTTGGACAAAATCGTTCACAGTGTCTTCGTTAAACCCAAGTGCAGTTTCTTCTACATCAGTAAACGCTTGACGTACTTGTTCTTCTGTCATCATTTTAATGTTGTACCTAAAAGAACTTAGTCCTACCGAAAATATTTTTTGGGTGGCCTAAATCTACCCGAATATTTCTTCATCTTCAGTGGCCTCGATAAACCCTTCTGGTTCTATATCAATCATTTGTGTTTCATCATGCGCACCAACATAATCCCAGTCTTGTCCTACTGAACCAGAAACATTGGTACGTGTACATTCGACCGCAATGTATGTTTTTCCATTAACCACGTATTTCACAGGGTCATCATCAATTTTTCCGTACACATCGTCTTCTACCACTCCAATATTAACGTGTCCGTCATAAATAAGCATCACAACATCACAATTAAACGGTTCCTGTTGTAAAATCCCACCAAGGAGAACAGTACTGTCTTTACAATCTACCGTGGTATCGACCAGTGTTTCTACTGGATACCGTGTATATCCTTCATACTGTGTTCCCTCACTATCAAGTTCATACACCATTCCTTGCACTAATAACCGGGCTATTTCGTACTTTTCAGCCATACCCCATTCTTCGTCGTCTTTTTCATCGTTTTTCTCGTCAACAAATGTTGAAATTCGATTAGCAATGTATCGTGAGTATGGACTATCAATCGCTTCTTTCCAACAACCAAAAATACTTCGTCGTGCTTGTCTTGCTGCAAAAAAGTGCGATTTGCCAACTGTGTATGTCAAGTGGACAATTTCTTTGTTAGGCACGCTTATTGCGTTCGTCATGAAGTATGACCCTCCGTAGTCTACTTTGTCATACGACACAACATCACGATTAAATTCTAATGGGTCATCATGGTTGGCTCGGACTTGGTGAGTACCATTATAATACACGGGTGTTGTTTCACCAAGATACAGGGAATTATTCGGTTTTATTTTACTAATGTTACTTGGGACTAATACACCAATATATGTGTGTGGTTCATCTGGTCGTGTATGCAATTCTGATGCTTCAATCGTTTTAACACACGGCGTGTCATCAGATGTAACCGTATCAATTATTTGTGGTTCATACTGTTTTCCATGAATTGTGCGTGGAATAATAGCAATTGTACTTTCTGACCACGGAACGTATGAATCAATCACGATAGACATTGTAGTACGTTCATTCATTGATTTATCAGTTGAAATTGGTGGTGAGTCCTCAACAACTGGTTGGATTTTATCATCATCATCATCAACCTCGGTTGTTGTAATGTTTAATCCGTCAATTGGTGTGTCACCAATATTGATTGGCTCAGTCCCAAAATTGACTGCTGAGTATGGGTAATAAATTTCTGTTTGTGTTGGCGTGTTAGAAGCAAATAATTGGTCAACAGCTACGTTGAGTGGGGACAACACATCTATCCCGGTCATTGTAGCTAACGTGATTAAGAACTCTCTCCTGTCCATAATAAAGCATATGAAAACAATTGGTAAATGTATATCCCCCTTAGTATCGAAGTTAACTAAACGTTATGATACGCTTTAACAAACTCGTGTTCCGGGGTACGGTGTTTGTGCCGGATGAGAAAGCGCCGTTGCCAATCGTGATGCTTCCAGTGTTGTCATGTCTACCATTTGTATCGCTCCAAACTCACCACCACCAGTAATACCACTTTCTGGTGGACTCTGTTCACTTGGTGTCAATGGGCGTGAATACAATAATTCATCATCAATATACACTTCAACTTCTTCGCTTTCTGGATTCTCTGCTTCGTTAAGCATTGCAGCGTAATCACTCCCATCATCATCCATTTGGAACACAACCACTCTGTCATCTTCATCAGTCTGAACAATACTCACGGACGACTTATCAACACGCCAATCATCAGATGATAATGGCCCAAACCCAATAGGCATCAAATCTGTTTCACCTGAATCATTAAATGTTGATACACCATCACCAAGTTCTTGTGATGAGAGTTTCATTTCTACACGACCGCGTGGTTCAAACACTTGTTTGATTTCACTTACTTGGTCATCCGACTCTGGATTCTCAATCTCAATGTACTCACCCGCTTTATTCAACTCTGGCAGTTCTAATCCGGCTTGAACAGAAAGGTCTTCTGTTACGTATTCAAACCGTTGTGTCAACACATCATCTTCTAAATAGTTAGGGAAATCCTCAATCAATCGTTGCATTATCCCATCCATAAATCTAATTTCTGAATGGTCAACATCAAACTCGTCTAAATAATCCTCAATATCTGCTTCTTCAAAATCACCAATAATGACAAGATAAACACCATCACCTTGTTCTACTTCTTGGTCACTAATATCAAAATCAACAGTTGGGCGTGTTTCAGCATAATAATCTTCTTCAACTAAATGGATTCGCAATTGTTCCGCGTTTGATGCCCCATCACCGGTTACAGTAACCACGAATAAATTGTGTGGGAAGTACAAAACAGCGTTCGAGTCAGTACACTCAGGCTGGTCTTCTTCAAAAACACCCATACACCCACTTAACCCAACACCAACACCAACCGCAGATACTTGTAACAAGCGTCTACGCGTCACATTCGGAGAGTTTTCTTGAGTTGTCATACGAATTTTTATAGCTCAAAAGAGATAATGCTTGTGGAAACAAATACCAACACTATTGACGCAAATACACTAATCGGTTGGTTTTATTGCTGAGACAGTTAACACGCCATTTTCTTCATCAATACGAACGTCTTCAAACCCAGAGTCATGCACTAATGTGTCAATCTCATCAATATCAAACACACGACACGTAATAGAAGTCTTAACACTTGTTTCATGCCCAGTTTGTAGCTCAATAATATCCATGTCTAATGTTTTTCTGTACACGTTTTCTTGTTCGGTTTCTTCTCCCGATGACTCAACAATCAATCGGTATTCCTCATCTTCAATACGTGATACAGAATCAGTCATAATAATATCTGTATCAGTAATCACATCAAACACAACCGCCCCACCCGGAATCAACACGTCATTCACACGTTTAAGTAACAATAATATTTCATCAACATCAACCATTTCACTTATTAAGTATTCGTATAATACAACACCGTCAAAATCAACATCAATATTAACAGTTTCTAAACGCCCATGAATAAGCTCTGAATCGTCCACTTTTTGAGACGCTATACGAATCATTTCTTCATGTTGCTCAATACCGTACACGTACTCATAATCAGTTTCTAATCGTGCCAACAGTGAACCGGTTCCACATCCTACTTCAAGAACAGATGAATGAACAAGTCTTGGACTGATAGCGTTTTTTGTTTCATAGGTTTGCCTGTTAAAATACTCTGTAGCTTGTGATTGATTCGTAAACATAAAATCATACAGCGGTGCCAACTCACTGTATAATTCAGGCTCATCATACTCACCAGACTCTAACATATCAATCAATGTCGATAATGTTTGATGAGTGTTGTCAGTGTTCATTACCATGTTATAACACGTCCACGCAGTTAATCATTTTTGGATTACAAGACTTTCCAAACAAGACTTTCAACAAGGCAAACATAAAAGTATGATACAAGCATACAGGTAGATACAGAATGAACACGATTTATTTTTTGCTCTTCTTTACAGACTTAATCACGGAATCATTAACACCAGACCAAGCACGCTTCGTTTTCACTATTATTGTATTAGCCAGTGCTATTTTCATGTCTTTTTACGCCTTTCCATACATTGTCAACAACACGATTAACATCTCACTAAGTAAAATCAAGAAGTATAACAAAGAACACTTTATCACAATTCCCCAGTCCCACATGCCGTGGTTACTGGATAGAGTTGTTCTTGTCCAATCATTACAAGTCATAACTATTGGAAGTGCAACATTTATCTTGCTCTATATCTGGAACCAATTTCATATTGTTGAGTTATTCTTCCAGTTTGTTATCGATTACATCCCACAATTAACACGATTCGTTGTCACAACAATCATCTTGTTATTAACCTATCTATTCACCCAAGTAATCGAAGCCCGATTCCGTGAGTTTAGTTCTAAAACCGCACGCCTCAATGCTCACGAAGAAGAAATCATCATTCGGTCTGCACAAATAACACTAATTATCACGTCCGTATTCGTTATTTTATCAGTATGGCAAGTAGACCTTAGTGGCCTCTTACTCGGAGCAGGTTTCCTCGGAATTATTGTTGGTTTCGCGGCCCAGAAAACACTTGGTTCAGTCATCTCTGGCCTGCTACTTATGTTTTCACGACCGTTTGAAATTGGTGATTGGGTTGAAATTTCAGACCACGAAGGGATTGTGAATGAAATCACAATTATAAACACACGATTAAAGAATTTTGATGGTGAACTAATCATCATTCCAAACGAAGAAGTTTCAACAGACACAATTATTAATCGAAGCCGACAAAACAAACTCCGTCTCACTGTTGATGTTGGTGTTGATTATAACACTGATATTGATAACGCGATTGATATAGCTGTCGAAGAAATGAGCGAGAGCAAGAAGATTATGGACATGCCAAAACCAGAAGTATATCCAAAATCATTTGGAGATTCAGCCATTATCCTTGAAAATCGGTTTTGGATTAACGACCCAACTCCTCGACAACGGTGGAAAGCAAAAGCGGCTGTCGTCCAACGAATAAAAACACGGTACGAAGACGAGAACATCACAATCCCGTTCCCACAACGGGTTCATAGTCAACGCGTTCCCCAGTCAAACACCCAAGTACTTGAGCAAACCCAATCAGAAGAAGAATAACACGCTTAACACACCTTACGGTGTTTCAACACGCGTTGAAGAATTTTTAACTTCACCATCAAGCAAGGTAAAGTCTTTCTCACTAAACTCTTTACCTTCACGTTGACAAATCGTGGCTTCTGTATCTACAACCTGATTCCTATCAGGGTCAAACGTGAGAAACACGTTGGCTGATTTTTTAATCGCAGACCATGTAAACTTAATTACAGCATACTCACCATCAACCGTATCCACCGTATCAACGTTAATCGACGGGTCACTCTTGCCAAGACCGTATTCTGATTGGAGAAAATCTCGATAAACATGATACTCTTGACTCTTTTTTGCACCATTTACTGACTGAACACTGTTCATAACTATAGTAAAACTGTAAGTTGGTAAAGTGTTACTACTACAAAGAAGAAAAATACACGTATTGTATTAAAAAAGAATGTTTACTCGTGTCGTTTCAATTCGGCAACTCCATCCTTGTTAATACGGTAAGTCTTCGCGTTATGGTCGTTATCTTCGTTCAACGGTTTACGCTCAAGTAGTCCTTTCTCACGGTACAGGTCTGACATTGTTGCAGACACTCGTGATGGCATGTCGTCAATAACATCAGCAACCTCAGCAGGTGTTACCCACGCACGCTCGATAGATGCAACCCCAACAAGAACGTTATAGAGTTTTGTATCCTGCTTGAGAACGGTTTCAGCACTGTCAACGTCTTCTTGTGGTGGAAGAGTGGTTACAGGACTATTATCGGGCTGTTCTACATCACTCTCATCAGCATCAACTTCATCCGTCTCACTCTCATCAGCATCAACGTCTTCAACTTCTTCAACGTCTTCATTTACTACAATACTTGTTTCTTCTCCAACCATGTACCGTACACGGTGTCCACCAACAGAGAACGTAACCGGTTCATCAAACACACTACCTTCACTCATCGCAGCAACGAACATGTTAAGTAACACGTCCGTCTCTACTTCTTCTCCATCCGTATTTACTGATTCATCAGCAACCATTTCAAGCGAGTACTGCGTGTTACCCATTTCAATAGTAACACGCTCATCAGTACCACTCAGTTCAGACATTGCACTTACAAGCGCACGGAATGCTGTTTCGTTAGACATCTTCACAATTGATTACGCATTTGTACGTATTAAAAACTCAGTTAAACGTGATTTTAGAAGAAGTCTTGAATAGAATTTTCAACTCGGTTCTTTTCAATAACACGCCGCTCATCAGACACATCATCCCACCACAAATCAAACCCGGCCATTTCACTAACAAGTGCAATTGCGTAATACACGTTTTTACGCTCGTCAAATCGTTCACGTGTTCTCATTGGTACGTACTTTTCATACCCATCAAAGAATAGTTCTGTGATTTGTGTAAAGTTCTTTGAGTGGTGTTGATTAAACCCACGAGTCAAGAAGTATAATGTACGGATAACGTTGTATTCATCGTGTCCAACAAACGTGTTACCCCAATCAATAATACAATTAATACTATTCATATCGTCAATCAGAATATTCTCAAAACGATAATCATTGTGAATGACAACTGGCGTCTCAACTTCTATTGGTAACAATCCAAGAGCGTACAAGAAATATTCACGAAACTCATCACAGTAGTAGCTAAATGGGCCGCGCTCTGCACGATTTAATAACGTGTTTGTTTGTGAGCGAATGAACGTTGTCCATGAGTTATCTCCAGTTGTAGAGAGTGAAGAGTCATCACGGGTAGTAAAATTACCGACAGAGTCAAACGAAATCGTGTTATGAACAAACCCAAGAGCTTCACCCATGTTTACGTACATTTCATCTGGAAGTTTATTTGACGTGTCAAACTTATCACTAATTGACTCTCCATCTACGTATTTCATGATAAAATAGGGGTACGGTGTATCATCTAACGTTGATGTCGACACATGTGCTACTTCTGGAACAGGAATGTTATGTTCGTATAACTGTTGTTGTAGTTGTGGTTCGGCACAGAATCGTTTGTATGGAGTGAATGTTCCAAATTTGATGATGTATTCAGTTGTTTCTCCGTCTTTTTCAAGCCCAAAATGAGATACGTCATTAACACCACGCTCAATCGTGTTAATAAATGAAATACTTCTTCGACCAGCAAAATTTTCAATGGCGTCTTCTACATCTTGGCTAATGACCATATGAGTAAATTGTGATAAGGATACATAATTGTTCGTTCTAAACGGGACTCATTCAACAGGAGTAGTGGACAGGCTAACTTGTGAGAGACGTGTTAAAATTCGTTGAGAGAGATTGTTTCTGTGTGGTGGACAAATGTTCTCAAATTCTTCTTTCGAGCATGTTCAATGATGTGTTTTGTTCCAGTGCTTTTTCCATCCCAAACTGCAATAAGAGCATCAGCATACTCTACCATTTCTTCATTTCTGTCTAAGGGCGCACGTTTTCCTTTTTCGTTATAGTCTTGTTGCGTTACTGGGAATGTTTTTATTGGGATGTTGTTTTGTTCTGCCCATGTTTCTGCGCACGTGTCAACACCGTTTGCTGACCCTGAAACAAGTTCTGTGATGGTGATTGGTGCGATTTGAATGGCTTTCTCAACCGTGTTTTGGTCTGTAACACTTCGTGACCCTGCAACAATCGTTGTGAGGTTTGTGTCTACGTCACTCATTCTGTTGTGTGTATATCATGCGTACTCAGTCTTAATAGTTTGATTATGTGTTGTTTTTCTTTTATATACGTGATTTGTAAAATCTTTAAGTATCATGGTGATATACATTCATACATGTCGGATAGTCCATTTCGTCACCCTATCCATTCTGACGTTGTAAGCAATGTTGCAACAGACATGGATGTTGATAGGAGCAAGTTGCATGATGTATTAGCCAATATTCAATCATCCATTGTTGATGATATTGATATTCTTCGCACACACCCAACAACAGTTTTGCTTCGTGAAACACCGGGGCAAACACAATTACTGTGTGGAGAAGCTGAATGGAACGTGATTGATGATAGAGCGATTAATGATGATGTGTATAGAGAAGCAGCATCAGCGTGTCATTCTCGTGAGATTCAACGTCAAGACCGCGATAATATTGACGATGTTATGGTTTCACTCACCGTGTACGACGCATTGATTGTTGGTGTTGATGTTGATACGGATTACGCGGACTTTTTCACGTATGATGATTGGGTTATTGATTACAACTCAGACGTGGACGATATTGGTGACATAAGCGCCCGCGTGTCAGGAACAATCTCAGGACGATTCAATCCCATTGAAACAGTTGTAGAATATCATGTTGATACTGATTCAAATAGCGTGGTTATCACACCCACAATAACGATTAACAATAATCAGGTCGATATTAAAGAAAAACGTGTATCGGTAGAAAGCATTGTTAGTAAAGATACGTCAGACGTTGACGAGATTACTGCATGGATTCGTGACAACCAAGATGAAATTGGGTTGCACGTGTATCAGTACATTGTTGAGCATGTTGAAGCTGATAGTTGTAAAGAGTGTGGAACAATTCATAATCCAGAACAAGAGCAATTCGTGATGGAATACCCACTTCCAGATGGGAGTGTGAAACAGTTATGCCATGAGTGTTATGCAGACATTGTAGCGGATGAAACATACTTCAGTAATCGTGAAGCAGAAGTTCTTGCACTAATGTATCACGATGTGAATTATGTTGAGATTGGAGAGATTTTCGGAACGACAAAAGGCTGTGTTGCTGCATTCAAACACAGAATGAGTAACAAACTAACCAAGCAAGAACGTACAGAGAACGTTATTAATGGCAGTATGACAGAGAAATTGTAACAGTTTTATACAATTATCGTAAACAGAAAACCCACACGTATTTTAAGCAATGAATATGAATAACAACACATGCCAGAAAGTAGAGAGTCATACGGGCCTGATGACGCCATCAAAGGCTCTATTGTAGGCGCGTTTGTCCCATCTGGTTGGACAGAAACCTTAACATCCAGTACAGACAGAGGTGTAGAATATCAAGCATGGTTCATTGGAGTTACGAAAGGTGGCGGTGGAATTTACTATGCTGACTTGGATGAACAAAACGAAGAAAGTCGTTTGCTGTTTGCCAAAATGACAGACTCAGGGCAACAAATCGTCAAAGAAGTTCTCCTATCGAACACGAACCATGACGACATCTCATCGTTCGTTGTGAATAGTACGTGGGCAGAATTATCTAATAAAGGATTAGAAATTGTTGCGTGGGGGAGAGGATACGATGAATCCACATATCCTGAGTTTGCCGAGTTAGAGCAATACGGTGATGATTTGTCTTCATTCTCAACCGACAGAAAAGTACTTGTTGAGCAGTTCCTTGGTGTTCTTTCGTCTGGAATTGGGATGTACTATTATGGGAAGAGTGATAGGGTGTACGCTTACACGTATGACTTAAACAATGATTTTGTTGAAGTGAAAAAATACTCAAAACGACTGGACGACCAATCACTTGATGATTACGTGGCTGAATTAGAGGAATCAGTTGGGTGGAAAACACTTAATGAGGTCGAGCGTAGGTAATAAATCTTTTGAATTCATCTATTAGAGAGACTAACGCGCCCATATTTTACATTTTAGCAGGATTCTGTCTGTTTTGGGTTGGATTGTGTAAAATACACCATTTCAAACATAAGATTTAAATACTTGGGGTTCCTTGTACTAAGTGATGAAAGCAAACTCTCCGCTACCGACTGACCCTCCTGAAAATGAAGGGGCAGAACTAACGTTGAAGACTCGTACCGATGGGATTGAACAACTCCGTAACATCCTGAAATCCCTTGATGCAGTCAAGACTGTACAGTACGTTGAAGAAAACGGGTCAAATGGTGAGCTACAAGCTACGGTTAGTCTTGATGGTGATGTTGACGCGTTCACTATGCACAACTACAATAACACACTATCACGGTTGGGTGCGAGTGAAACCGTGGTTGATACAAAAACAGTGAGTACTATTGAGAGAGATAGTCCAGACAACACTGTTGTCATCGCTGAGATTACGTACCAACTATCCAGTGGTGATGACGCACTGTTTGATTACTGAGATACAAACAAACACGCACTGTCCCAGTGAGAGAGTTACCGATTAAACTTTTTATCTCTCCCTTCACGCTCATTTGGTTGGTCAAGATAGAAATATAGCGTTATTGCAGAGATAATCATCATTACCGCAAATAGAATAACAAATATTTCAGTTGCGTATGTTGAGATGAGTGATAACACAGTTCCAATAATTCCTAACGCATCACACGCGGGTTCAATCTCACAAATGACATCGTATATAAAATCTATAACCCCGTACTGACTCATTACGTAATAATGGTCTACACCGTTGCTTATTAGTTACTACTCTAACGAGCAAAGACAGTCATGTTTTTTAACAATAAACAGAGATACTTCTACATGCCAGATTTCGTATTAGATATTGAAACAATCAGCCCAAATAAACGCCCAACAGAACCACACAATTTTCTGGAACCAGAATATTTTGAAGTGTTTGCTGTTGCGCTTGGAGAAAGACGCCCAGATACGAACAAAGTCAATCCAACCCTCTTATTCCGTGAAGATGATACTGCTCGTTCAGAGTGGAAACTAATTTCAAACACGATGGACTGGTTACAAGAAAAAGTAGAGAACCCCGAAAACCATCGGATATTCACGTATAACGGAGAAGCGTTTGACTTCGTCCACTTGCGTGGTCGAGCAGAAATCCTTGAAGAAACACTTGGTGAAGAAGGATTAGTAAACAAGGTTCGTGACACTATTGAACGAATGCAACATGTTGATTTACATAATCCAGCATGGGAAGAGTATGGAGATTACACAACGCTTGATGAAACGTGTGAAGAATTAGGTATTGATAGCGGTTCAGTGCTGATTGAGGCATACAACCACGGAATGAACCCATGTGATTGGCGCGACCAGACAAACGTTGGTCGTGCAGAAGTGTTTAATCAAGATATTCCTGTTCTTGGAGAACAATATCTTCACCTCAAAACAAAATCAGAATTAACAGATGAAGAAACTACACATTTAGATGAATTAGAAACAATGATTGAACAATACGCACTTCACGATATTGAACCATTATTTAAAATTGCGGATGGAATTTTAGACGCAAATTAGCCTCTTACCAGCATGTTGAAGGGGCAACCTTCAAATCATTACAGCCACACAATTTATGTATGGAAAATACAGAGAGTGTGACGATTGGTAATAGTCACATTACACTCATCCCCACATCGCATGTTGAGACAAATAGTGGGGAGTTTGTTGCTCAACAAATCTCTGAGAAAGAACCTCATATGGTTGCTATTGAGTTAGACCGTTCTCGGTTTGAAGCATTAAAACAACGTGAAGAACGTGGACGTGTTGATTTGTTTGAACATACTACCAAGCGAGAACTTGTTAAAGAAATCCTCAAACTATTCCGATACCCACGGAAACTCGTTGTAACACTTGTTATGTTAGTATTATTCCTTGTTCAAAAAGTTATACAAAAAACAAAAGGGATGAAACAAGGTGAAAGCGATATGGAAAAAGCGGTTGAAGAAACTGCAAACGCTGAAGCGTTAATGTGTTTGATGGATAGAGAAATTGGTGAAACAATTAAACGATTCACATCAGAAACATCGTTTACTGAACTACTCCGTGTGATTGGCTCAACAGCGGCAACACCATTCAAAATTCTTAGTTATAAAATCAGACGTAAAAACGCAGATAGCATAACAAATAAAGAAAACGTATTGAGTCAAATGGGAACATGGAAAGAAAACTATCCAACGTTTTACCGTGTGTTCATTACAGAGCGTGATGAGTTAATGGCATCACGATTGTACTGGTTAGCACAACAAAGAATTGCTAAACAAGAAAATGATGAGGATGAAGAACAACTAACCGGAGATGATGATTATGAAATTATCGCGGTTATTGGTGCTGGTCACAAAGACGGTATTGTGTCACTCTTAGAGGATTATAAAAACGGAGAGAAAAACCCAATGCCGGTTAATTTGACCGTGATGACAGATTCACATTTGGATGTGTTTAAGACCAATCAGTAATGGGTTGTTGACCAGTGTACTCTTTTAATTTCCAATTGATACGTGGTTGTTGAGGAATGTTTTTATTTTGATTACCAGAGAATACAACACACCTATCAATCGGTGTGATACGCTCATCATCCTCTGAATCATAATCATACTTTGTCTCATTAAACACGGTAAATGTTCGACCTTCAAGCCCATAATCATCATTCACAATCATTTGTGGAACAAGTCCTGTTTCACTTGCTTCTTCAATGAATAATCTGGCAGTGTTAATTAGTTCTGTTTTATTTGCCAATTGTTTCTTTACGTCTCCAACAACAATCACAATTACACCATTGTCTGTCAATACACGCTCCATTTCTTTCAGTGTTTCACGAACAAAAATTCGATATTTATTTTCTGACGCTGTTAGAACCAGTTTTTCTTGTTCTGATTTTCTATTGTTTCCAAGCCACCATACACGTAACCAGTTATTCCATGTGTAATCCAACACTTGCATATATGGGGGTGATGTAAGAATCATATCAACACTGTTCGGTTGAATCGACAAGTTTCGCACATCCGCATTTGTTATTTGGACACGTTGTGTATGAGAAAATGGGTTTTCACTCACTTTTTCATGCTTCTTTTTAATATTCTCAAACACGTTTCGTTCTGGTGCAACTAAATCGTTTTCTTTGATTGTGTTTCGCATCGCGTTTGGACTGGTTGCATACGAGTCTTTTGTTGGAACAGATAAGTATAATTGTGACGGGCCATGGAGAATGCCACACACAAGAGCTTTGATATATGTATCAATCATACGTTCTGACTGTTGTAATACGTATTGTAAGCGTACTAATTGGTCAAGTGTAGAATCAGAAAAGAACACAGAAATATCATCACTTGGTTCAGACAGCAAGCTTGAATTTATGCGTTCTGCTTCACGTTGTAATTCATTCACCCGGTTGTCAAGTGCATCATCAGCAACCGTTGCACATTTTGCTTTGGAAACAACGTTTGCGTACTGAAACAAGTCATTCCCAATCACATCATTACCTAACAGTAACGCTTCTAACAGTGTTGTCCCACCACCACAAAACGGGTCTAAAACCGTTTTTGACTCTGTATCTGAACCACAAGAAAACCATTCTAAAAAGTATCGGGCAAGCGTTGGCGGAAAAGAACCAACAAATGGGGAGAGATTGTGTTTACTGTGTCCCCATGAAGCAGGCGCATCACGCCATGAGTCGGTCAATTCTTCTGTTGTGAGTGTTACCACGTCAGACATGATTTCGTCTATTACACACCATTATTACCAGTCCAAGAACAAAATACTACACATTATGATTACGCCGTTGTGTTTGTCACTGGATACCGACACAGTGCAACAACACCACCAAACCCTTTCACAAACTCATCATACCGAGATGTTCGTTGTGGAATCGTAACAACCGAACCTCCATAGTGTTCAATTGTTTCTTCTAACGCTGGTGAAACTGATTCATCTGCTGCAACTAACAACGTCTCAATCGCGCCCCATTCAGCAACAGTTTGTATGTTATCATCACCATATGAAACAGTGTCAATATTCGTTTTTACTGTTTCAAAGAAATCGGACAGTAATTCTTCTTTTTGTTGTTGTTCTTTACTTGTAATCTCACCACGTGATTTTTCGTACAGTGCATGTAATCCTGTTTCATCTGCATGGTCGATTCGATAGGTTCCAATAATACGATTTTGTAACCGGTAATCAATATCCGCGTTTGACGTGAATTGGTCAACCGTGATTAACGAACCACCAACAACAATCGAGTCAACGTTTACGGTTTCATCAGTGATAAACGCATCACGAGCAATCCGAGCTACTTTCGTAAAGAACGCTTCTTTTTGTTTTTCACGAACACGTGCAAACCGTTGTGCTGACTGACCACCTGCACGGCTCTTCCCTTGAACGTTACTTTCAAGTTCTGCAATTTTTGTCACACCTGCACGTGTTGTTTTTCCAATTGTTGCGTGGCCACGTGATATAACAATCAGTCCGTTACTAATTGTTTCATCGATTAACGAGTACACCGTTTCAGTCTGGAACGACTTATCACAATGATAATTATTAATTGGAACAGCGGACTTGAGTGTGTCAAACACGTATTCGTGCATCTCACCGTCGACAACACCCACAAAAACGACTAACCCATTTGTTGGTGTCTCATCGTACCGTGATAAGACTCGCTCTAATCGTTTAAGTGCAGACTGGACGTTTGAACGTGTCCTATCGGACTGTATATTTACCGATTGCTCTCGCTCACGGCGAACGAGTCACTGCGCAGAAGAAATACTCTTGTCTGGCCGGACAAACAAGGACACGAGTTCCGTACCCGTCCCACTGATACTACTCACATGGTCAAGACGCGCCATAGTATCGCTCATACTAACACTTATTCACCCATACAGTATAAAACTTGTTCGTTATCAAAGAAAATAGTTCTAAGTGAAGGGGCGTTAAACATGATTGTATGGATTATAAACAACGAGTAATGAACGATATAGAATCGTTGACTTCTCTATCAGATGAAAAACTTGGAAGGGGATATTTGACTGAACAACACTTAAAAAACGCGGTCGCTTCTGGAGGCCCACTATTCCTCACAATAGCGTATAATGATATTTCAACAGATGTTGAAAGTACACGATTAATTCGTTCGTCATTAAAATCTGGGCATGACGACGTGTTAGTTGAAGGAGATAGATTACTAAGTGGCCAACCATTGGGATTTATGATTGGACAAGTTTCAACCAGTACAAAAGAGACTCATAAATGGTTTAATTTAAATGGTGATGAATTACCACATAATTTGCAAATAATTAACGAAAACGTTGGATTTATTAATAATATTTGTTTGAGTAGTGTGATTGACCCAAATACAATATTGGTTGATTTAATTTCTGATGCGCTTAGAGTGTTCCATGCGAACTCGTGTAAGTATGCGTGTATAATTATTCGTGGTGATACGGTTGTAGATGGACTGAAACACGAATTACTTCGGAATGGGTTTGAACCAATGCAAGCATATGAAAATTATTGGAGTGAACAAAGCAGAGTACGCCGCTTCTCTTGTGGAGTTTGTGGTTCTCCACCATGCACGTGTGATGGGTACTTATACGTAAAAACATTGTACTAATAGCAACAGTAAAAAGAATTAAGAGATAAGTAAGTGTAGAATAAATAGTGATACAAGATGGAAGTAGCTACACCGGGGTTAGTCTCCCAACATATTGAAGATATTGTTCAATTATACGACGATGTGATTGAGAAGAAATGGTATTCACAAACAGACTTTAAGAGGTTTCTTAAAGAAGGCTCACAAGAGTTTCTTGTCATTGGCTACCCTGACTCAACCGCTCAACAACCACCAATCGCGTTTTATCATACACCTTTACCAGAAAAGAAACGTGCAACACCGGTTGATTTTCTTGAGGGAAAAATTGTTGGAGAACCAGCAGGTGTTGCTGTTTGCGGTGTGTACACTCAATCTCAATTAGCCAGTAAACTCTCATTCAGAGGAGACGGTTATCCACGGATTCTTCGGAACGGAAAACGAATCGGACTTATTGATTTAATCGCTGTTCACAAAAAAGCCCAACAAAACAAAATTGGTTCTATTCTCGTGAAACACGCGGTTGAACTTTTTGAATACCAAAACTGTGATATGATTGTTGCACTTGTCCCAAAGAACTGGGCTAATTATCATGGGATTAAACGAATCCTCACACGGAGCAAACTACGTCCAGTAAGAGAGTTTGACAATTACTGGATGAATAATAGCCTACAAGACGGGTTCCACTGCCCACGTTGTGGCCCACCACCATGCCGATGTACTGCGGTTTTATTCATTCGTTCATGATTAAAGCGAATGATATATTCTCAAAAGAAAAACAGGTAGATTAAACTGTTTCGAGACGAAGTATTAACCAATGAGTAGCATTGACAACAAAAAATGGCTCAAATTGGGAGAGAACGAACGAGTGTTGTGGTGGGCACATCCAAGTATTGTTCGATACTTCCCGGTTATGGCTACAGCGGCCATTATGATACTCTCAGGATTGATTTTACCGTTTATTGGGGCGATTGATTTTGAAGCAATCCATCCCGATTTGCGATTGTACATGTTTCTATTAATACCACTTGGACTTGTCATGGTATTAGCAGAATTAATCCAACGTAAATATACGTATTACGTAATTACAACCGACAAAGTATGGATTAAAAGTGGTATTCTATCAACCACACGTGACCCAGTTCGATTCGATAGACTCGTGAACAATCGTGTCCACCGACCAATTGTTGAAACAATTGTTAGTTGGATTATTCCCTCACAAAACATTGGGCATATCGAGTTGAACACGGCTGACGACAATCTTGGCGATTTGTACATGAAAGACGTTCCAGACGTTGAAATTGCAAGTGACCTTGTTGAAGAAGGATTAGAAAAAGCAAACCAATCAGCATCATTTAATACTGGAAACTTCGCTGGTGGTCAGAATAACCAATTACAAGCAGATGGAATGAATCAACACCCACCACAACACGGACAACAACCCAATCAACACCCACCACAACACGGACAACAACCCAACCAGCAA
>LFCJ01000577.1_pt1 | contig 23389 bp, 44 predicted proteins | sample 643141 | NCBI WGS metagenome assembly LFCJ01 (sample SAMN03766243, study PRJNA286221) | soda lake metagenome | biome: soda lake; feature: Kulunda steppe; material: water; isolation source: sample B1-Br-g2 brine of Lake Bitter-1 | place: Russia: Kulunda steppe | collected 2010-07
ACATGCACGCACAAGCTGGGTGTGCAGCCACTAGGATGCACATCACTGCTCAGCACTTCCTGCGCAAGCATCCACAATCGCTTGGGCACCGCGCATCTAGATGCAGGAGCCCGGGTCGTGCAACATAGGCAGACCCCCAAAACAAGCACCCCGCACCCACGCGCCGCCTGCACCCCCAGTGCTTCCCACCTTGCCTCATGTCCAGCTCGTGCAGCAGGCTGAACACAGGGCGCGGCCCATCCAGGCCAGGCAGGCCCGTCAGAGGCAGGTACGAGTCATCCAGTGAGGCAGCGCTGTTGTTATCTGCGGGGCTCCGGGAGCGGGTGCGCATGCGCCGCACGCCCGTGCGCGCCATCTGCAGGGACGGGCACGGAGTGGGCGCTGCCTGTCACAAAATTGCAGTGGCTGGTGCATGCCAGCAAGCACACGCTGTGTGCAGGGCCTGCAAGCACACGCTGTGGGCCTGCAAGCACATGCTGTGTGCATGCCTGCAAGCACACGCTGTGTGCAGGGCTCCTTGGGAGCAGCCAGGGCCGGGTGGGGCCCTAGAAGAACAACCTATGGTCCTGCCTAGGAAGGGGTTAGGGCCTCTATCACCCTCCAGTCTAGGGCGACACCAACGCTGTTGGCCCAAAGCCGTGCTTGCATCCCAAAAACCATGAGTGTATCCAAAAAGCCGTGCGTGCATCCCAAGCCATCCCAAGCCATGCGTGCATCCCAAAAGTCATGAGTGCCAATGCGTGCATCGTGGCCAAGCCATTCCAAAAGCTGAGCATGCATCGTGGCCAAGCCGTCCCAAACACCGTGCGTGCGTCCCAAAAGCCGTGGGTTCATCTTGGCCAAGCCATCCCAAGCCATGTGTGTAATCCAAAAGCCGTGCGTGAATCGTGGCCAGGCCATTCCAAGCCATGCGTGCATTGTGGACAAACCATTCCAAGCCGTGCATGCATCCCAAAAGCCGTGCGTGCACCGTGGCCAAGCCTTCTCAAAAAGCATGCGTGCATCATGGCCAAGCTATCCCAAGCCGTGTGTGTATTCCAAAAGCCATGCGGGCACCGTGGCCAAGCCATCCCAAGCCGTGTGTGTATTCCAAAAGCCGTGCATGCATCGTGGCCATGCCATCCCAAAAAGCGTGCATGCATCGTGGCCAAGCCATCCCACCCCGCGCCTGTTTCCCAAAAGCTGTGCATGCATCGTGGCCGAGCCATCCCAAGCCATGTGTGTATCCCAAAAGCCATGCGTACATCGTGGCGCTGGGGGCCCATGCCCCTGGGCAGCTCACCGTATGCTGCTTGATCGGCGCGCGCAGCCGCAGCGTGGTCGTGGCACGGCCTACGTGCCCCTCTGTGTTTGCCTCACCTGCACGCCCACCGACGACACGCCCCCCGTGAACAGGCCGCCGGCATCGGTGCCGGCCCTGCCCCCTGCCGCGCTCTGGCCCCCGCCCGCCCTGCAACCAGGCGCGGCCCTCGCGTCTGCGCCTCCAAAGCCGCCGATGGTGCGGCCAGCCTGCAACACGCACAGAGTCATTCAGGACGTATGTTAAAATTGGAACGATACGGGAAAGATCAGCATGGCCCCTGCGCAAGGATGACACCATGGATACCAACGCATAGTGGCACGGCACTGGGTCTAATGGTTTTGAGGCAGCGGCTGCTGTTGTTGCTGATGTTGTTGTTTTGGTTTTGTCCTAGGCCGTTGTTGTGATGGTGGCAGTGATGGTGGTGGTGGTGGTGGTGGTGGTGGTGGTGAGTCCTTTAAATACACACAGAAGATGTCACCAACTGGGGCCTCAATACGCACCAAATGTGCCCTCGTTCAGAGGGTGTAGCCAACCCACGGGCAACCAGATGTGCCCTCTGCACGCGTGCGCATTGTGGCAACTCATGGCAACCTCTCAGCTGCAGCCTGCAGCCTCTGCACCCTTGCCTTCCCACACAAGGGCAATAACGTGCTGGGTCAATCAAGCAAAGGGTCACTGAAAATCGTACGAGTACCCCCTACACTTTGGCAAATTGGCGTAGAATTTGGCAGATGAGCTGCGTACATACACTGTTTTCAGCAACCTTCACCAAGCAGGTCCTTGCCCACGCCGGCCGCTCTGTGCTGTGCCATGCCGTGCTGTGTTGGGGGTTGCGGTGCGGTGCGGCGCAGCAAAGGCCCGCGCCCACGCTGCAGGTTGGCACTATGCCATACGGGGGCGCTAAGGAAAAAGGCGCTCCACCTTGACCAGGGAGCTGAGCAAAAAGGCGCTGAGGAAAAAGGCGCTGAGCAAAAAAGCGCCCCACCTTGACCAGGGCGGGCAGGGATAGGCCGGTGCTGGCGCCGCGGGGGGCAGGGTTGAACATCGAGGGCGACAGGCGGCCCTCGGGTGTGCGCGCTACTGGCCTGCATGCATGCACACACATGCACGTACGCGCGTGCACACACACACACATGAATGCCACATGCCCGCGCTTGCATGGTGCCATCCATGCGGTCGATGTTGCAGCGCACGCTGGCCACGCGCGGCACAATGGCGCAGGCGAGGCACTGCGGCGCAGTGCGCCTGGGGTGGCCATGGGTGGCGGTCAGAGGCAGCAGGTGTGGGGGCCAGGCGCGTGCAGCCAGTCTGCATTTGGCGCGTGGCCTGGGCGGTGGCCTGGCATTGCAGCTTTGGGTGCACAAACAGACGGGGTATCGCCGATGGGCACCTCAAGTGCTGCGGCAGGCTCTCCTTGCTCACAAGCCGCGCAAGCTGCCCCTCTGCTGGGAGCACCAAGTGCCCATGAGCCGTTCGTTTACGGCAGAATGGCAACCAGCCCTGCCCTGCCATATGCCCCATGCATAGGTGCCTGCACCCCAGCGCACACCCCTGCATGAAGGAGGGCAGGCACAGCCTGAGAAGTCCTCTGCCATCTCGAGGCACATGGCACACCCTGCCATACACAGGTGGGCGCCTGCACCCCAGCGCGCACCTCTTCATGGAGGAGGGCCAGCCTGAGAAGCCTGAGTTGGCGATGCTGGGCGCGTCGCCAGACAGCGGGGTTGCTGCGGCAGAGGCGGGGAAGGCGCCCTGGGCAGCGCTGGCGTTGGCGGCGGCCGCAGAAGAGGCACCGCCCCTGTGAACAACCTGGGGAGGAAGGCAGGGCAGCAGACCACGCTCGGCAAGAGGCACGCGTACAGAGCTGCTTGCCACGGTGGCGCTGAGCTGAGCTGAGCTAAGCTGTCCACCAAAGCACTGAGCTCCCGGGAGGATGGGATTGGGTGAACCACACGGCTGTTGCTGAATGTGGGGCCATGCTGGGCTCTGTGCCACTAAGACGCTCATTTGACAGCGGCGGCAACAAAGCGGGGTCGGGGTCAACCGCTCTGGCGCACCCACCAGGTGGCTTGCACGAATGCTTGGCAAGGCTGCCGGCACAACCACTTTCGCCGCAATGTTTCAGATGCAGCAGCTTGAGGGCCTGCAGGCTCACCTGGCCCCGGGTAAAATTCGATGCGGCTGCCCCACTTTGCACCTTTCCGCCCCTCCATGCCACATGCGCATCGCATACCAGAGCCTCCCAAAGCCCACCAAAACGTAGCGACAAGCAAAGGGCACGCGCCTCACTTGGCGTGCACGAAAGAGGGTGCAGTCACACCAACATGATAGGAGGCAACAACATGCACCTTCACTTGGCACACACCTGGTTGGCAGCACATCCAGTCAGCAGCGCACACCTGGGTAATAGCGCGCAAAACACACACACACACACAAATAAACGAACAAACACACCTGGTTGGCAGCACATCCGATCAGTAGTGCACACCTGGTTGACAGCGCACACACGCGCACACACACATGTGCACACACAGGCGCACAGACACACACACACAAAACACACACCTGGTTGGCAGCACACCCAGTCAGTAGCACACACCTGGTTTGCTGGCGTGGTGTCACCCATGTGGTGCAGCGGGTGCGGCGTGGCAGCGGGCAGGTCGGGCAGGTTGCCCACCACCGTCTGGCGCACAGTGCGTCGGGTGAGATGCCACAGCGCCAAACGGCCGGCGCCCTGCGCAGCAAGCACAGGCGCCGGCGCGTGCACAAGCTTCAGCATTGGGGACTGCGGCAAGCTCATCATCACACGCATCGCCCATCTCTGCTCTGATTTGGGAGAGGCGGGCGCGGGGTGGGCCGGACCAGCCTCGAGGCTGCGCGCGAGGCTGTGCAGCAACGCTTGCTGCACGCAGCCAGCTCTCCGGCTCGTGTTAAACTTGTGTGGAGAGGAGTGCGGCCACCACTGGGGAGTGGCTAAGATAGGAATTGCTCAGCTGGCAGGCCTGAATGCGCAAGCAGGCTGCTGAAGAAGGAGTGCTTAATGAAGAATCATGCAATGAAGAGTGCACACGCAAAGGCACGAGCAGCTTTTGTGTGAGACAAAGGCTTCCTGGCAGACAGGGAGCCCGGCCAGGGCAGGTGCTCATCCCGCATCGCAACACTGCTGCAGCACTCTTGCACGCCCTGCTGCTTCTCAATCGTATGCTTTGCTGTGTGCCTCATTCACCTACCCTCACAGAATCACACACACACACACACAGACACACACACACAGACACACACAGACACACACACAGACACACACACACACACACGTGCGCGCTGCAAGCATGCACACCCCATGCCAGCACATGCAGTCCCGGACAAAAGTTGCAGCGCAGAGTGTGGACTCCTCAATTTCGCGTGCTGCCCAGGGCACCGACGCGCAGCAGCACACATGCCTCAGTGCACATGGCCGCAGCGGGCACAAGCATACACCAGCGCATGCAGGCTCAGCAGCACTCAGCCACACAGCATGCACTGATGCAGCATGCAGGTATCTCATATCAATGTGGCCATTCAATGTGGCCATTCAATGTAGCCAATCAATGTGGTCAATCAATGTGGCCATTCAATGTGGCCAATCAATGTGGCCAATCAATGTGGCCAATCAATGTGGCTCCAAAAGGGTGCCCCACGCAGCGCAGCACGCGCACCTCGCTGTAAGTGGCCACAAAGGGCAGCGTGTGCGAGGACCACACCACCTCCTCCCCACTCCAGCCCGCATATGAGCCCTCGCAACCGGCCCGCAGCGACACATCCGCCAGCACGGGGCGCGGCTCATCCAGCGGGTGCGTGATCATGCGCACGCCGGAGGCGTGGGGTGACTGCAGGCGGGGGGGCAAGGCGGCCACAGCCCTCGTGTGCGCGCGTGCGCTCATGAGCGCATGCAGGCGTGCGTATTTATGGGCATGCACGTGCGGGTTTTGCGCGTGTTGTTGTGCATGTACGTACACGCGCGCAGTAGAGCACATAGCAGTGTACAGTGCGCGTGTGTGCGTGCAAACAATGCCACATTATGGGTACATGGCAGCTCTGCGAGGTGCAAGGCCAGGGGGGACTGCGCAAGGCTCCTTTTGGCCTTGCCAGACGCAACTACAGGCACGGTGAGGACATACAGGCGTGCTTGCACAGGAGTGGGGTTCAACGCTGCCGTTGGGAGCAATGCACCCTCCAACACCGGCGGTTCCAAGATTTTGGTACGTGGGAGGAAAGGGGAAAAGGCGTACACGCGTGTGTGCGCGCGTGCTTACCTGTTCTTGGCTGTGCCATTGTGTGTATGCATGTGTGTGTGTGTGTAAGGGTGCGTGCGTGCGTGCATGTGTGCGTGTGCGTGCGCACGCTGCCAAGGTACCCACCCCCAGGAGCAGCCCCAGCGTACACGGCCACATGTCCGCCACGGGAGACGCTAGGGGTGTGTCTTGCAGGCCCCCCCCTGCCAGGCATGTGGTCACGCACTCCGACTGCAGCAGGCACAGCACCCCCCAGTGACCATACTCAGGGAAGTCCGTCCACACTGCCTGCGGGAGGGCGTGCGTGTGCATGAGTGAGTGCATGCGTGTGCTGTTTGCTGTGTGTAGTCTGCTGTGTGGCGTGTGCTGCATGTCCGCTGTGTGTACTGTATGCGTGCGTGTGCGTTCGCATCTGCGAGTGGAGTGTGCGTGAGTGCACGTGCATTGCATGCTTTTTACTTTCAAATTTGCTGGGTAGGCTGTGTCCATGTGTGTGTGTATGTGTGTGTGTGTGTGTGTGTGTGTGTGTGTGCACGCGCGCGCGTGTACCACTTTGTGCATGACCAGGCCTCAACGTAGACACCCACTACCCAGCACTGGATTGTTCAAGGGCAAGAGAAAGGAACCGCACAACATGCACCATGGCTATGGTGCGCACCTGCTGGACCACCTCAGACTGCAGTGTCAGGCTCTTGCGCAGGCTCCTGCCCGCCGCCCATACCACCCTGCGCAGAGCGCAACATACGCTTGTTGCCCTCAGGGAGCACAGCAAATTGTCCAGGTCTTGTGTTTCATGAAATTCAAGCCTCAGGCTGCCCTAGGGAAGATGAGGATGGTATGGATGTAACATTGGGCTGCAATGCAAGAAAGGGCGTGTGGACCCCCGCTTGAGGATTCTGCCACGTACTCGCGCATCACAGCTTGTGAATCTAGCTGCATGCACATGGCGTCCTGCAGACTTCATGACAAGAAACTGCGAGCTAAAAAAGGGGGCAGCATGGCCAGCGCGCTCTTATGGGGAATCCTAGGAGGCTCTGCACTTTTTGCTCGCACCTCTTGCCCAGCACAGCCACTTCCTCACACACATCTACGCCCGTAAGCAGCTCAGTGGTGTGCGTACGACTGAGTTTGAGGTCTGCCTGCGGTCATGGAACAAACTATGGGGTCTGGGACATCAAGGACAGCTGGTTCTCTGTTAGCCTGAGTGCCTCAACAATGGAAAATGATATGCATTACAAAGTGAATCAGAGCATGCTCGTGCCATTGACAAGGGCGACTGGTCAGCGCTCCCTAAGGCTGCACTGATCCATAGTTCCAGGTGCTGGCGAGCGACAGCTAGGCAGGCATCTTGCCTCTCGTTGTCCTGGACCACCGCTGCCTGGGCTGCCGGCTTCTGTTCCCAGAAGCAATGAAATAGCATAGCTGGTATCACCAGCGGCCTTAACAATCTTCATTTGCGGATCCTAAGAGGAGTGCATGCACATCAGGACCTCTTACAGCACCCATATGGTTGTCAGATATGCAGGACCCTGAAACACTGTCATGAAAAAGTTCATATGTAGCCTGGGAGCCTTTGCATTGCATCACCAATTGGCTTTCACTTGTAACATGTCTATCTCGGAGATATTCATGTAAAATTAATGAATCGGGGATTTTTTTGTGCCCGACGCCATGGCTCAAACCGTCCTGCCCAAGAAACTAGAGTTTCCGCGCATGTCCCACACCGGAGGCCTCAGCGACTATAACGATACAGATGACCTCCATGTTTCTGATATTGCCAGCAAGCTCGAAGAGCTTTCTGAGTGAGTTGCAGCCCTGTTTTTAACGGCTGGTCAAACCTTCGTTGGACCTTGGTCACCCAAGAGGGTTGCAGGTGTTCAACAGTTTTGGGAGGCACCACGATCTTGTATGCATATGCATGCATACCATGCTCGTATATGACATGCATTCAGGCGTGCAATGTGCTTCACGTGAATGAGTCATTCGTCTCACTGGCAAGTCAGATGCAAGCCACTGAGTTCATGACATATGCTAACTCCAAGCCCTCAGATCCATCAATGCAAAATTGATGAGGCTTTTTGCCTATCTCATTGTGCATGCTGCATGTGAGGCTGCGAGCTGGGCTTGACTTTGTTCCACTCTCAAGTATGGTCAACAACAACACAGCTCCAAGGCTGCAATTCTCTAGAGCAGCAAAATAGCTCCTTCCTGCAAGCCCAGACTCATTATGCATCATGTTTCACATGCGCTCCCAGACGCCTTGACACCCTGGTGGGCAGCACTGACCAGCATGCATCGTCTGTCAGTCAAGCAGCTGTGCAGAAGATGCAGGGCGTTTGCAGCGACCAGATGCTCAAGCGGCAGCTGCAGAGCCTGAAGGCCAGCTTCATCAATCTTGGGCAGAAGGAGGCATTTGCAGAGGGTGAGTGGGTGCCCCCGTGTCCACAAGGGCGCCACTGTGAGGCATGCCATGCCATGCTGCTGCATACCACGTCAGTTTTTACAGGCAGGCAGGCAGGCATTGTGGGCTTGCCCTCTCGCATGCAGGCGTGCAAACATGAATGCGCTTTCCTGACCTGCGTGTAGCAATCAAAGCCTTCTCGAAGAGCAGTGACTTCAAGCCCGAGGCAGACAGAGCAGCGGGGGCGGTGGAGTCTGCTGAGGAGGACCTCAAGGACCTCAAAAAAATCAACCAGCAGGTGACCAGGAACAGGTTTTGCATATGGTCCAGCAGAACATTGGCAATGCACGCCTTGTACTTTGTGCTGGAAATGAACAGGCATGCCAGCCAGCCAGACATGCCTACCTAGCTGTGCCTTAATGGAGTGCATGGGGTGCACGGCGTTCGCTGCAGCACGCTACTCTCTCTCTCTCTCACACACACACACACTCACACACACGCACACCTACACACACACGTGCACATCCACCGTGCTTTCAACAAGAATTTACGACCCAGAGCAGACCCCAAGAATTGCCGACAACCATAGGGCCTCTGGCACCTCCTGCAGCCACAGTGGCCCAGCTTTTGCCCTTGACTTGCACTGCAGGACGAAGAAGGGCTGAGGCACCTGATCCAGACTGTGGCAAGCTACCACGACCAGTACCAGTCCGTGGTGGCACGCATCGCGCAGCGCCTGGCGCTATCCAAGAAGGAGTGGCAGGAGTATGAGGCCAATAAGCAGCCAGCAGACGCGTTGTGTAGCGACAGGGCTCTTGAGGTGTGAAGGCGCTGGAGTTGCTGCAAGCGCGCTTGCAGGCTAGCAGCTCCTCAAGCAAAGCTTATGCAGGGAAAGGGTGGATGTTGCAGGCAACCACCGTCCAAAGGGGGCGCTCTGCGATTGCAGGGTTGTTGACCTGGATGTGGCAAAGCACCAACCTGCACAAGTTGGGGGTGCCAAGGCCATGCAGCCTTGCCCCTTGCTGTCGCATGCCTTGGCTAGAGCGTAGTCGCCAGATCTGCAGCACGCGGCTGCACGGTGCTTCACCAAAGCCACAGGCGCGCTACTGGTCAGGCCATGGCTGTGCATTCCCCTGCCAGCCCTCCCCCCAATCCCTGGTGCAAGAGGATGGCTTAGTCCCAACACATGCCCCCCACGCACCCCTGGTGCAATAGAAAGGCCTCAAAACCCTTTCTTTTACACATGCATCCCTGGTGCAGGAGGAGCAGGAGGCAGCCCTCAGCAGGGAGAGCGCGCTGGCCAGCCGGCTGGAGGCGGAGATTGCCTCCGCGCAAGCAGACTACACAGACACAGAGGCTGCAATGCAGGTTTGTGGCTTGCACTCAAGCGCCCTGCTGAGCACAAAAAACCACCCGCCGAGGGACGGAAGTGGAGAGATGACAGGTCCCAGTGTCAGATGGACGTCGCGGGCGTGTTGGTTGCTCGGGCTGACTTGCACAACCTCAGAAGGGAGGCCAGCAGCTCCTTGTGCTGGTGAACCATGCGACAATCATGGTTTTGTCGCTGCCTCATGCCTTAGTACAGCACCGGTATGCAGGCGCACATGAGCAAAGGCTGCAGTCTGGTCTGCATGGCCACGCATCCCCTTCCCTTGCAATCCCTGCGCGCCCAGGCCCAGCTCGATGACATAGCGGTGCTCAAGGCAGAGGTGGCACAGCTGCAAGCCATCAAGGAGGACCAAGTGAAGGAGGCAGACAGTCACTTGCAGCAATCAAACGAATGGTGCGGTGCAAGGGTGTGCAGGAACTGGGTGTGCACGTCAAATGTACTTGGGTTGCCCTGAGGGTTCATGTCCCTGGCCTGCGTGGTGTCGCGCACTTATCCTGTCATGCACCAGTCTCCGGCGAGCTGGTCAGCTGGTGGCTTGGGTGCAGAGGCCCCTCCCTGCACCCGGCCTGTTCCCCCGGCAGCAAGATGCTCGCATGTCAGCAGCACCAGGAGCAGCAGCAGGAACAAGGACTCATAAGGGGGCGCATTGGCCAGGATGGCAAGGAGGCTGCAATGAGCTTTTGAGGCGGCAATCACATCCCTTGCTGTCCCTGCGGTGCAGGTGTGAGGAAATGATTGAGGTGATGTCCCGCTGTACGGGCTTATCCCTGGTCAGCATTGAGGAGGACTGTGTGCACGTCATGCTCAGGCAGGAGGTGCCCATGGCTGTGGAGGGCTCAGAAGGTGAGGTGCCACATCACCTTGGGTCACATTAGCCCATCCCAGGGATGATAGGCCCCATCTGCAAGATGGATGCACTGCTGAGCTTGCTAGTCACCCACTGCACTCGCAACCCATGGCTGTATCAACAGCCAAGAGTGTGGGAAAAAGTCAGCTTCTGCTGGGCACAGCGTTGCATCAACCAGGCTTTGTATGGCCTTGACGCTGCCCAGAATGTGTGGTAGCCTGTCGCATCGACCAACGTATCGTTTGGTGCGTCAGGATTCTTCAAAAAGAATGGTAGGACATAATTGCTTGCCTTACTGTCCCTGATGATGAAGGGCACCCAACCCATGAGGGTGCTATCAAAAAACGACAGGAGCACGGAACTCACTCCTACAACAGCTTTGTGCCATATGTTCCATACTCAAAGAAAATGTGGTTATTGACCTGTGCCCCTGCACTTTTGCAGGCACGCACTCAGTTGTCGAGGAGCACACTGTTGAGCACACGCTGTCCATGCACCTGGCGCCTGGCAGTAGCCGCCTGCACTATGCTCACATATCGCCAGAGACAGTGGACATTGCCAGGGAGGTTACATTCGCGAAGCAGCACTCGGGCAGCTTGCCCCTGCTAGTCAACACTGTCAGGGGGAAGTTGCGTGCCCACTATGGTCTGTGCAGCATGAGATGAGGGGGTGAACCGTCCACAAAGGGCTCAAGCAGCTGTTATGTACCTCCTCGTTTTACTTAAGACCAGTTTGAATTAATTTTGGAAGAGTGGGTTTAGGTCGATCTGTCTGCGGAACATACGTGCCTATACCCACATTGAAAAGTCGCGTAACACAAATCTGTTTATTTTACATAATTTCTTAAGAAATGTCACAGGAAAAGGGTATGTAAGACTTATGGTTGCTATGGCGTGACAACCAGTAGGGCGGGATGCAGTCCAGCCCAACCTCTCCCGGTGTACCCATCACCAGCGTGGATGGAAGCAAGGTATGTGACAGATATGAATTTGTGCTGTCGCAGCTGTGGGTGACTCTTTTCATCGTGAGTGAGCGACATGACAGCTGGAGCATGCTGGACGCCCCCGCCCTCTTGCCCTCAGGTTTGGGTACCTGGGAGCAGCTACGGTGATGGACCCTCGTTGTACGCACTATGTCGTGCATGGCAGTGCTCCAGCATTGCAAGTGTGCCTGAGCGGGTGGGTGTTTTTAGGTTTGCATGTCCTTTGATGTTGCGTCTTTGGAAAAATCCAAATCGAGAGCTACCATACCAATTCACGTTCATTCATCCAAAAGGACTTTTAAAATGGATGTCCTAGCTTCAGACAAAGCCAGCTTTTCCCTCTATAAATTTCGAGTCCAAGGAAGCTCAATTGGCTCCAGGTTGTGAACGTGCTTTCTTGACCTGCTTTATGGTGACATCCATGATCTCAAAAAGAGGCTTGGCTTTCATGCCTAACCTGGTGTGCCGAACTCAAACAGGCATATTCAGCAATCGTGTGCTGCTGTTTTCTCCCACAATAGGCTCCTTAGCACAACTCTGTGCAATGCTGTCTTCCTTGCTTTGTCTATTGCTTTCATCGTTCTTTACCTCTGGCTGCAGTGGTAAAGAACCGGCAAAAACCAATTAGCCAAATATCATGGCTAATGGTTAACCATCTTTTCCTAATTGATGTATCCCATCCAGTGGTTAACCACAAACTTGTAGATTTGGCTTTCTCCTCTAGTAGAGGTTAATCTTTGCTAAAGCGCCAGTCTAATGTGCCATTCTGCTGCTGCAGCCTTCCTTGGGTCTACAGGCCCCAGCCCCAAAGCAGGTTCCCCTGCCACAGGGTATGCCTGAGCCACCGCCACCGTACCACGAGAACTTCTCGGTCACCAATGAGAACTACAATGCCCAGGTATGGGCCCTGTTTAATAGGTCCACTGGTTGTCTCCAAGAAATCTTGGCACTGGGCTCCTTGATTTCCGGCTTAAATGCAGACAAGGCTGAATGACCTAGGCTAGCAAAATCCTGGACCAGGGCCATGGCTAAGCCGGCTTTTGTTCTAAACTGAGAACCCTCCCCATCTGTGCTGCAAGTCTGATTCTTCTACATGCCCAACAAACTCGGCCTCTAGCCATAAGCACATAACATCACAAGGCTTTCAGGTTCATTTGTAGCCGCCTTTTCATGACAGTAACGCTGGACAGGCGCAATTTCCAATGAAAGGAAGTCTGAGGCTGGGATGGACCCCCATGGCCAAACCAAAGCAGTCTGACAGAGAAACCACTGCAACATCCTTCCAGTTGTGCAGCCCCGTTCTGCAAGAGCATGCCTGCACAAGTGCACTATGGCTTGCAACTGCGGGGCCCAACGTATTTCAGTCACACATTCACACGCGCACAAGGTGGTGCAATTGGCTGCCAGATTGAGCGCCCACCCAGGCACCCGTGCGCATGAGTCCCCCAGTGCTGTGGAGCGGTGCGCTGCCTGCCTGGGGGTCGAGTGTCCCACGACCCTACTCTGCACAATTGCACGTGCAAGGTGGTCTCTCACCGCTCTATCTGCCACACCTGACTGCCCCTCAACTCCCCGCTGCTGCACGCCCGCAGATTGTCCTCACGTGCCTGAAGAGGCACTGGATGGCCGTGCGCGCACACAGCCAGGTCACGTCCAAGATGCGCACCGAGCAGCTGCAGCAGCAGCGCCTGTACCCTGCACTGGAGGGCGCGCTGTCGCGGCAGCCCGGCCTGCTTCGTCCCAACGGATTGTAGTACCCACGCTGCACAAGGAGGGCCAGCACACCAAGGCCCTGTGCACAGCTGGCCACGAGGGATGATGGCAACGCTGCACGCATATGTGGCTCTATGGCCGAACCTCTGCGTGGCTGGCCTGGGCCGTCTGGCGGGAGCTGCCCATTTGCTACTTCTTGGCGTACTGGACATCTGGCTTGCGCTGGTTGATGCCTCCTGGTTTGACCTTGGTGGCCTCATGGCGCGCAAGCTGCAGCAGCGGCAGGGCAGGGAGGGTTGTGGGGAGGCAGGGGCGGCAGATAAGTCCGTGTGGCACACGCTGTGTTGCACAGGAGGGGAGGGGAGGGGACGGGAAAGGTGCGCACACGCACGCACATACATGCACGCACACGTGCATAGACGCGTGTGCACACAAATGCACACATGAGAGCCAACTTCAAGCAGAGAGAGTAGGATATGGGAAGGAGGAAGCAGTGCGCATGCAGTAGGGGGTGCATGAGGGGAGCTCTGCTCATCTTGGTACTCCAGAATGCCTGCACACATGCTTCCAGTCACAGCACTAGCATTTCTGCAAGGCGCGTGAGTGATCGGAAAGCAGGATGCAGAATCGCCGGATGCATAGGAGCGAAGAGTGGAAAGACATCTGCACGAGCGTTTGTCGCATTTTTGCCCCCTCTAGGCTTTCAGAATGTAGTCCAGGGCTAGGACTCCCAGCAGGCCCAGCAGCTCAGCTTGTCAAGCTTATGCAAGACCAGGCAGGCGCAAGTGGCTTATTACTTAATAAGACAGCAGGCAGGGTGTTCTTTACATAGCCTTGTGTTTCCACTGCACAGGCAGTTGATCTATGCCAGCGCAGTATTGTGTAGTGAGCGTGTTGACTCCCTGCCGACAGGTCTGGGCTGGCCACAGAGCCCATCCAAGCACAGACAGTTGCTTTTGTGTGGAGCGTGTTGTTCCAGTAGATGCCAGTATGATTGTAGTGGCAGGATCTGCAGCACAGCGTGCCCTAGGCAAATCCATGCTCAGTTGACCAAAAACAATACCCATGATCCGTCAGTGTGCAGCATGACTGTCAAACATCATTGTGGATGGCACTTAGCGCATGCACTGTTTTTTGAGGGACCGATTCATTCGCAAACATCTATTCAATTTTGGGACGCATCCATGAGCTTGCTGGAGTGAGTTGGTTGTCTGCTGTTGGGACACTATTGCTTTGTAATCTAGTGCCTCACCTCTGGCGGAACATGCGCCTTGCTCTCAATTAGGAGCCTGTTCAGGTCGTAGAAGACCTCCTGGTCGGACTGCAAAATAGGAGAAAAGGTCAAGGGGTACGTTGCTGTTACTGCCAAATGAGATGGGCCAGAGACTGCTGAAGGAAATGGCACAGCCCTACTCAGGCACCTTGCATTTCACTGTAAGTGGACTGGTGTGTTATATAGTGCAGATTGCTCATGAACAAGCCTCTCGAGCCAGTTGTTTACCGCCAGCCAGGTCGTTAGGCTGATTGGTTTGCTGGTTTTGCAGCTCCTCATCGCTGCGAGGTCAGACAGACGAAACAAAGACAGCAGGTGCACTTGCTGCCCATGGCCACTATGCAAGTGGCTCTCTGCAACAGGTTGCGCACCGTGGTCAGGAAGGTGATGGCAATACCCTTCTTTCCAGCGCGTCCCGTACGACCGATACGATGGGTGTAGGCCTCAATGCTGTTGGGCATATCGTAATTGATGACCTGCACAGAAGCGTGGGACAGCATCGTTTTTGCGCATGGAGCACACATAAGGCAGGCTGGCTGAACTAAGGGGAGGTACGAGGCGCTTTGGTGTCAAGTTTGACATCAGGTCTGTAAGCACAAGGCGTGCCCATGCCTGCTTGGATCCAGCAGTGAGAACAGGCAGGCTTGGGGTGTATGTTCCAAGAAAGGTTAAGGTTGGGTTACATAGCTGTACCTGCCGAACAAGGGCAGCTTGTATATTATAGGAAAGCTGAAAGGAAGCACCCAGATCCCAACCTGAAATCATGGCAGCCCTGAACTCTGCAAATGACAATGGTCTACCACAAAGCAGTATGGCCTACCCAAGCCTGCGCGGTTGTCGAGCTGCATGCAGCCCCGCTGTAGGCCAAGCCCCCAGGGCTGAACACTAGGTGACGCAGCTACACCTGCCACCCCAGGCCGCCTCAACTTATATTCCAAGGCAGACCTATTCACCATCACCTCAACGGCATAAACCACCCACCAGCGCCACGTCGGGCACGTCAATACCACGGCCGGCCACGTCCGTGGCAATGAGGATGTTGAAGGTGTCATCCCTGAAGCCCTTAATGCTGACTTCACGCTGGTCTTGCTGCTTGCCACCATGCAGCACTGTGCACCTGCGCAGAGTGCCCCACACACACACGCTGGTGCTTAGATGCGTGCGCTGAACACTGCAAGCTTGCTGGCTTTGTGAGCCTTTGAACAGACAGGAGAACAGTATGGACACAACAGGAGCACACACAAAGTAGGAGAATTAAGAGAGGCACAGGGAGAGAGGGGGAGAGGAGAGAGAGAGAGAGAGAGAGAGAGAGAGAGAGAGAGAGAGAGAGAGAGAGAAAGAGAGAGCGTACTTGAGAGGATTAGCACGCATGCAAGGGGTAGGCACAAGCAAAGCAGCTTCAGGGTGAGGGTGGGCGCCTGTGCACCAAGGGGGCTTTTTTAAGAAGCTGCAAACGAGGCCTGTATGCAAGGACTGGATAGCAGACGGCCACGCACCTGTAGCCCACAGACTCGAGCTTGGCGTACACGTTGTCGCACTGTCGCTTGGTGTTGACAAACACAATGGCGCGCTTTTCGTCGACAAGGTCCAGCTCCTGCATGTGCGACCCAGCAGCAGTATGGGCGAACAGAGAATTGAGGGAATGACGACGACCCGTGGACGCACAGTGCATGGGGGACGGACGATTCACAGGAGGGAGTGAAGGAGGACGAATGCTCTTGCAGACAGAGAGCGGCACGAAGCAATGCAAAAGCTGCTCAACGCCCCTTGCTTTGTTCAGTGGAGGCGTGTGTGCGGAGGCCATGTCGCGCAAACCCGTGGTGGGGGGGGGGGGCACAAGGCGCAGGTGCACAGTGCTGCACGGTGGGTGGCAAGCAGGAATACAAGCGTGAATTTCCATGGGGCTATCCACAGCGCACTGCAGCCGTCTGGACCACGCCACACACGTGTCTGCACGGTCCTCCTGCAGGCTAACACAGCCCCAATGCGAGCAGCAGGCCCTGTACCATGCACACAGGTGTGCAAACGTGCAAGCCCACGCCCACCTGCTCCAGGCGCGTCGGCTTCTCATTCTCCTTCACCATCTGCACGCGCTGCGTGACGTTGTCTGTGGCACGCCCGGCCGTGCCAATGTTTACCACCACGGGGCGCCTCAGGTACTTCCGTGCCAGCCGCTCCACCTGCGCGCATGCAGCAGGGCCAGAGGATTCCCGGTGAGGATCTGAAGGGAATTGCAGAAGCATTCCCCAGCCTGCCATGGGCGCATGCTCGCCCAGGGGCTTGGCGGCGCGTGCAAGGGACAAAGTGCACCACACGCCATAGCAGGCAGAGAAGTGGACAACAGTGGACTCCAGCACTTTTGCCGCTTGCATGCGTGGTGGTGACAAGGGATGTGCGTAATAAATACCGGGCGTCTGCAGGCTGCTGGGGTTTGTGACAAATTCAATTGGCGGAGGCGAGGTGGCGCAGCCGTATTCTTTCAGGCCAAGAGAGGCATCTGAGTGGACCTCATACAAGCGCACCGACACACCACTCAATGAGGCTGCGCGGTGCCGCGCGCATGGCGCACAGGTGGCAGGAGGATGGCGTGCACGCTTGTGCGCCCTCCCCACCCAAGGAAGGGAGGCTGTGCGCCGGCAGTGAAACAAGGTGAGCAAGGTGGCAGTGGATGGATGGCTGTGCATGGCTGGGCATGCCAGGGGGCCACCCACCGCGGGAGGCATGGTGGCGGAGAACATGTATGTGGTGCGGTACAGGCGCGTCTCGTCCAGGGCCTCCTCCTCATTGGCGGGCTTGAGCGTCTGGGAGGGCATGGCGTCCATCACGCTGTTCACCTGTGCGCGGGTCAGGCAAGAGTCTGGGCATTGATCAGCCTAGCTGGGGTACTGGCGCCTCTGTTGGCGCACTGAAGCCTTGATAGTTGGCATCGGTTGCTGGCCAAGCGCGTATCGCGTGCCGATGGCGCGTATCAAATCTGCACAATGACTTGGGATCAATCACGCGTTCAGCCCCCTCCAGCAGGACGTAGCGGCACTGATGCACATACAAAGCACACACACACACACAAACACACCCGTGGGTCAAAGCCCAGATCAATCGTGTGATCAGCCTCGTCCAGCATCAAGCAGTGGCATCAAGATGCACACGCACGCGGCGTGCGCGGCACACGCAGCACGCGCACGCAGCACGCACCTGGGGGTCGAAGCCCAGATCAATCATGCGGTCGGCCTCATCCAGCACAATGTAGTGGCACTGATTGAGGACAGCGTATGCGCGGTCCAGGCAGTCCAGCAGACGCATGGGCGTTGCGATGACGATTTCACAGCCCTTGCGCAGCTTGGCACCCTGGTCCTCGATGGACTGGCCACCCACGATGGCAACGGTGTGGAAGCTGCGCATTCAGAGGCAACGGTGTGGAAGCTGCACATTTAGAGGCAACGGTATGGAAGCTGCACATTTAGGCAACGGTGTGGAAGCTGCGCATTTAGAGGGGGGGGCAAGCAAAGGGGCGGGGCGGGGCGGCAAGGGCGACCTTCGCAGGCATATGGGCTGTGTGAGGCTGTGGGGGGAAAGGGTGAAGTGCTCAAGGATAGCAAGCCAAGGGGCACACTTGTGCGCTCGAGTCCTGACCAACCCTTGAATTCATCTTCTAGTGCGAAGCAGTGATTCTTGCGGCAGAGGTCTGAAAACTTGTGCTTGCTTTGGGGGACAAAGGCATCACCCAAGTTGCGCACGCCCGAGTTGCTTGTACCCGAGTCGCGCATAGGATGGGGCGCCTGACTTCTAGTGAGGAGCAGTGGCACTCACAGCAGAAGTGCCCCGGGCACCGGCACAGGTCCACCGGCAGAGGTGGATGCAGAGGGGGCAGATGCAGAGGGGGACAATGGCAAAGTTGAGCATACAAGGACAGCGGCCCAGCCTGTGCAAGCGTGCTGTGGGCCCACTTTGCTGACAAGCAATAGGAAGCATGTCAAACAAGCAACAGGAACTTGCATGGGCATGCAACAGGCAGATGCCACCAAAACAGGGCCACACCACCCCTGAGTTGCGCTGTTGGTGGCAACAAGGAGGCACCACAGTCAAACAACAGATGGTCTGGCGCCGCACGGCCACCAACAGCGTTGCAGCCACCGATGCGGTGCTTGGCCATTCCCAAGCCCCATCCTCACTCTGCACCTCCACTCCTAGCCCAGCCCCTCTTCCTTTGCCCCCCGTATCCCCCTTCGCGTATGGTACTGTGCCTTCAGCGTACTGTGCCTACAGCCCCCCATGCTTGTTGCGCCCGGTGGCAGCAGTCGCCCCTGCAGCAAGCTTCACCCACCCAGTGTAGTGCGCAAGCTTGATGGTCTCCTCTTCGATCTGCTGAGCCAGCTCGCGCGTGGGCGCAAGCACCACGGCGTACGGCCCATCTGCGCTGTTCGCCTCTGTCATCGGTGGCTGCGCAGTGCAAGCATATGTCAGCAGCACTTCTAAGGAATGCGCGCGCACATGTCAGCAGCACTTCTAAGGAATGCTGAACATCCCAGCTGTCAGGCCCTTTCAGCTGGGCAAGCTGCGCAGTCACAGAGCACACTTGTTTATTTGAACATGGTCGAACAACAACGGGCTTGCTTGTTTGAACGCACACACTTGTTTGTTTGAACATGGTCAAACAACAACGGGCTTGCTTGTTTGAACGCACACCCCTGCTTGTCGGTGGTGGTGCAGGAGCGCGCACCTGCTTCATGATATAAACGAGCATGGGGATGACAAAGGCCGCGGTCTTTCCGGAGCCCGTCTCTGCCACGCCGATGACGTCGCGCTGGCGCAGGCCCAGAGGGATGGCTGCCATTTGGATGGGGCTGGGCTTAGTGTAACCGACCTTCTCAATCGCCTGCGTGTGGCAAGCGTGTGCGAGCGTGTGCACGCAAGTGTGTGTTGTTGCGTGAGGGCAACGCGTGTGGTCGGCTGGACGCGTGGTGGAATGAATCCAGAGGGCGCAATTGTGTTGGCGGACAGGAAGGAATACGGAGAAGCAGGGTAGGGGCATGCGCAGCCATGTATAACAAGCTGGGTTTCAGGAAGGACACGCCCCTGCAGATGGGGTACAGGTCTGCAGCAGGCACATGGTACGGCCAGCGACCAGGGCGCATGAATAGGTGCACGCAAACAATGCAGGCCCCAGGCTCAGTTCGGATTATAAACATGCCAGCTCCAGCCATGCTGCTGGCCAGAGGCGCGGCTGCAGCCTCTGGCGTGGCCGCGGCGGAGCCATTCAGCTAAGATCAAGTTTAAGGCATCACTGCCTGGGGCGGGGAGAGGCAAGCGCATGCAGCAGGCATGGGCGGGGACCGCTGTGGGTGCATGTCATGCACATCATGTACACATTGCACATGTGCATGCACTCGCGCACGTGCACGCACTAATGATCTAATCTTGGGGCCACAGCGGCGTCACTGTGGGTCCCAGGGCGCAAATGCCAAAGCCAGCATCGGACTCCGTGCTCGGTGCGCATTATGCTGGACAGCATGCGCGGGGTTTGTGTGTGCGCGCGCACGGTGCTGGGCACCATGCATGCGGCGCTGGACTGAGTGCATACCGAACAGGACTCGGTGTGCGCGGGTCTGGCTGCATGAGTGCAGAGCTGCGACGGCTCGACAGATAGAGGCAGCTGTGAGACCCAGGACACACACCTCTTTGGGCCTGCCCCACCACACTCCCAGCTCTACACTTCGCACGCCCTTTCCTGCCCCACCACACTCCCAGCTCAACACTTCACACGCCCTCTCCTGCCCCACCACACTCCCAGCTCTACACTTCACACACCCTCTCCTGTACAGCCACAATCCCACCTCTATACTTCACACGCCCTCTCCTGCCCCACCACACTCCCAGCACTAGACACACACGCCCTCTCCTGCCCCACCACACTCCCAGCTCAACCTCTCACACGCCCTCTCCTGCCATGCCACACTCCCATATACCCAGAGAGCTCTGATGCTTGCTGCCACCCGCCTGTTGCCCAACAATTCGCAAATCCCTAGTCTGGGGTGGATGGCAAATGCTTTTGCTGCAACTTTGAGAGAGGAGAAGGTAAGGGTCACATACTTTATCGCTGTTTGGGCAGGCAGGCTGAGCCCGTCCCAGCTGACATGCCAGCTCTCCGCATCACTCTTGACGGCGCTCTTCAGGTGCACAAGCCCCACACCTGGCAAGTCTGTTTTGGCAGGCTGAGCTCATCCCAGCTGGCATGACGATTCTCTGTGTCACTTTTTGACAAAGCATCTCAGATGTGCAAGCCGCTACCCCGCACCTTGCGGATCTCCTTGGGAAGGTTGAGCTCTTCCCAGTTGCGCATGGGCAGCACAGTGTTGGTGCCTTTGTAGCTGATATTGAAGTCCTCGCGGAAGATACGCCAATCGCGCTCCGTCATCTCTTCCAGGCTCTTTTCTGTCCAGTGCTTCTCCACCTGCAGCACGCGTGCGCAAAAGCATTCTGAGTGGGGGGGGAGGGGGATTTCCCCCGGGGGCAAAGGAGGGGTGCACATGCATAGGGGGCAGATAGCAGATGCATGTATATCCAAGCGCGACTAGCAGTCCAGGCATGCCGTTTCAAGCAGTCCAGGCATGGCCCTCAAGCAGTCCAGGCATGCCCCTCAAGCAGCTCAATGCGAGCTGCTCTGAGATGACGCGTGCACTTGCAGGGCGTGTGTGCGCACCAGCTGCGAGCCTTGTGTTTGCCGCTCGATTCAAGTGCACTGCCAGCGGGCATGGCACCGCAAAAAAGCTGCTGAGCATGGGAGACAGGTAGTGGCAAGCGGGGCCAGTGGCTGTCGGTCAGTCAGTCAGCCAGACTGCCTTACTGAAAGCATGTATCTGACTGCCCTCCGCCAGAGAGGAACAGGGCAAAAGGGAAAGGCGCTGCGCTTGCGCTGCGGACCCACCCGCATATCAGCGCCCTCGTAGCGGTCGGCCACCAAGGCGCGCGCAGCATCAGCGTTGCGGATCTGCAAGCGTGCACGCGCACACAAAGCCGCGCAATAAAGGCATGCGTAGGAGCTCCGTCCGAGGTTAAGTGCATCCACAGCCATTTCCCTGACGCTAAGCCGCGCATGAGAAATTGCTGCTGTGGCTGCAACGTCATAGCTGACACCAGATGATCCTGGCAGCATCTAGCACCAGGTGTCAAGGCGTAGCCAGCACATGTCATGTGCGTGTGCATGTTTTCAGAGGAGTGTGCCTCCCTTGCTTCCCGACGCTTGCACGCACCGTGAGCATGTGCAGCGATGGAAAGCATGAAGAAGCATGTGCAGCGTTGGAAAGCATGAAGAAGTATGTGCAGCGTTGGAAAGCATAAAGAAGCATGTGCAGCGTTGGAAAGCATGGGCAGCGTTGGAAAGCATGAAGAGGCACGCAGTTCCTTGACGAAGGCGCCGCGCAAGCAAGCACTGCCTAAAAAAGCAACCACGGAGGTGTGCGCGTACACACAACCCAGGCGCAACCACACCCAGATCATGTGTGTCGGGGACATGCGCACAGAATTACAGCGCACGCGCAAGCACACCTGCAAGCTGTCGGTGGCCAAGCCAAAGGCCTCCCTGCTCTTGCGGAGCATGTCTGCCTCAAACTCCGCTGCCCGCTTCTTCTGCTCACGCCGGTCTATGCCCGCCCGCATGCCACGGCCAAACAGAAGCGTGGCCTCTGCATGCACACACACACACACGCCACGAGCGTCAGTGCGCGCAAGATGCAACTGTGAAGGAAGGCAGTTGCGCCCTCTCACCTCAGCGCACTGCGGTGTGCAGCAATGGGGCAGGCAGGCTCACAAAAGTCCGGAGCGCATCACACGGAACAAAAGGCACGCACCCAAACAGCATTTTCCACATACACGCACACACCTCAATCACACGTACGCACACAAACGCAGGCTGACACACATGCAGCCGCGCAGGGGCGCGCACCATGCGGGGTGGCGTACAGCGGGTTCAGGTCCTTGCTGGTGTCCTCATCCGCGCCCCAGTCGAAGTTGAACTTGAACTTCTCGCTGGGCCGCACAACGCGCTTCTTGGGCTTGTTCAGGCCTAAGTACTGCTGCTTGATGAGCTCCAGCTCCTTCTCGCGCTCCCGCTCCTCCGTCAGCCGCCTGTGGGCACGCGGCGGGTGGGTGTGGCCAGTGGTGGGGCAGCCACGCACCAACGCAGTGAGCGTGTGAGGCAGCCCACAAGCGAGAGGCATTTGCGCATGCGTGTGCATGCGCTTATAAGATATGCCGATCGGGGGCACCTGCATGTTCAGTGACACACCAACCCCTGCACAGGACCATCCCAGCACGGGATGCTCCTCTGTCACCATCCATGCACGGGATGCTCCTCTGTCACCATCCATGCATGGGATGCTCCTCTGTCACCCACGCCCACTCCGCTCCACTGCCTGCCTCTTTGGGTTTGTAGGGATATTTGCGTAGCCGAGACCAGCAACCCATGATGAGTCATCATTGATGACTTGTCACTAATAAGCTGCCACTCAGAGCCGAGAAGGGGCGCAAGCACGCGCACAGCCTGCCCGTGTTGCCTGCCAACAGCTAAGCTGTCCCTTTCCGCTGTGTTGCATGCCAGCAGCGACAGCTGTCCCATGTCCCAATCCGCTGCGCACTTCATGGGCCTGGGCTGCTCCCGGAGTGTACCATTTGGTGGCTCTTGATGCTGACACAGAGCATGCAGCGGAGCTGGGCCCCCCCTCCCCCCCCTTGTTTCTTTGCACGCAGCGCTGCTGCATGCGTGAGCAAGCTGCACCGCAAAGCTGGTGGCACGGCACACATCGCCGCCGCCAGCGCGCGCCCCACCTCCCATCTTGTCACTGCTCAGTGTTCCTTCTCAAATACTCAATTGACATGCGCACACACACACGCAGCTCCACCCTGCACCAGCCTGCCCCACTCACTTCCGCTCCTCCTCAGTCTCCCTGCCCCGGTCGCGCCTCCTGTCCCGGTCACGATCCCTGTCCCTGTCGCGCTCCCGCTCGCGGTCCCTGTCCCGCTCGCGCTCGCGCTCACGGTCACGCCCATGGTGCCTGGAATCAACGCACAGGCAGGCATGTCGGGACGGCCATGGTGCATGGTGCCTGGATCCAACACACACAGTCGTGGACATGGTGCCCGGATCCCACGAATGGGCACGCGCGCGGGGGCGCAAAAATGGTGTGAGGTGGAGGCAGGAGGGGTGGGTCATGGGT
>LFCJ01000579.1_pt1 | contig 23384 bp, 39 predicted proteins | sample 643141 | NCBI WGS metagenome assembly LFCJ01 (sample SAMN03766243, study PRJNA286221) | soda lake metagenome | biome: soda lake; feature: Kulunda steppe; material: water; isolation source: sample B1-Br-g2 brine of Lake Bitter-1 | place: Russia: Kulunda steppe | collected 2010-07
CACACACACACACACACACACACACACACACACGCACAAGCCCAGAAGCGCATGCGTGTACGCGAGCATGCACGCACAGCCCACCCACCGGAACTCAGGATGCACAGTCTCTGGGTTGAGCTCCTCGCAGATCTTGTCCAGGGCGGGCATCCAGGAAGGCGCCAAGTGGCAGTTCTGCAACGGGCCACAGGCACGCAGGTCAGCAGGTCAGCAGAGGCGCACACATGCGCGGCACTTGTCCAGAACGCAGGGCGGTCCTGCAGCGGGCCGCAGACATGGGTAACACGGAAAGGCAGGCATCCAGGAAGGCGCTAGGTGGCAGTTCTGCAGCAGGACGCAGATCGGCAGGGGTGCAGACAGGCGCAAGGCGCTCCTGCAGCGGACCGCAGACATGTGAGGGGGCGGGCATGCTAGAAGGCACCAGGTGGCAGTTCAGCAGTGCAGCAGCGCTTCCAACCTCGCGCCCGGAGAGGCACACATACATACACACACCGCTGTGAGAACTGCCATAGACCAAAGCACGTACTCTTCCCCCCATGCATACAGATCCCTGGGCTGGAGGAGGGCAGTCTGTGTGCTCATGCCACCGCGTGCGTGCAAGTGGGCACATGCGTGTGAGTGCACACGACTCATGAGGGTGTGAGGTTACCTGCGTGTGTGTGTTCAGTGCATGCAAGTGGGCACATGCACATGAGTGCTACGTCCAAGAGGGTGTGAGGTCACTTGCATGTGTGGGGGTGCGTGTGAACACGCATGCGAGAATGTGCGCAAGTGTGCGGGCGTACCTGCAGGACGACCCAGCTGCCCACGTTTGCACCCTCAGCCACAAGCGTGGCCGCTTTGGCGCCTTGGCCTTGGCCGAGCGAGACTGCCGAGATGCGTGCGCCCATGCCCACGCTTGCTGCAGCACAAAACAGCGCCGAGAGGGAGGGGCGTCTGGGCCACAATTGCACACTACTGAGAAGTGTATGCCTTGCAACGCTGCCATGCGTTCTGGGAGACGAGTCGAATCTGTGTCTCGCTGAGTGAGCCTTGCACCAGGCACCATGGTTGTGCGCCTACTCATGCTCGCGATTGCTGCAGAGCAGTGAACCCATCATTTGGAGGGGCGGACCTGTCATGCATGTCATGGTATTGCAAGCAGGTGCCCGGAGCAGGAGCCTGACGTCTTTGGCATTAGAGACATACTCATGAGCTTGGCTTGAACCCCCGCAGGGTGGAGACATTTTTGCATGGGCGTTAGGCTCTGCATCTGGGTGCGGATCACCTGCGGTCACGCACCTGCAAACTGCGTCAGGGCGGCTGTAGGGTCGGAGCCCGGGGACAGCACAAAGATAAGGGGGGCTGTGGGGGAGGAGTCGTTGTAGCAGGCCTGCAGGTCGAAGGGGGGTGGCTCCACGTACCTGCGTGCACACGCGCACACATGCCCATGGTCGGTGGCGCTACAATGGCAGAGGGACAATGATTTTTGTTCATCTGTGCACTTTTATTCGTGTGTGTATGTGTGAGTGTATGTGGCAGAATGAAGGCTACCCTGACCATTCAGCCTATAGCTCAAGCAGAGGGGCAGCAATGTGTATGTGCGTGGGAGAGAGGGGAGCATCACGCTGGATGAAACACAATGCGGATGAACAGGTTAATGCCAGATCGGTCTGGCCTCTTTGGCTGTTCGGGTGAAGAGGGTCGCCTGCCTACAGCTTTGCCCATCCCTTCAAGACCATGCCGTTATGGGTGGGTTCAGTGTGCCCCAGGCATCCGCAGCACCACCATCGCAGATGCCCCAGGCATCTGCAGCACCACCATCGCAGATGCCCCAGGCATCCGCAGCACCACCATTGCAGATGCCCCAGGCATCCGCAGCACCACCATCGCAGATGCCCCAGGCATCCGCAGCACCACCATCGCAGATGCCCCAGGCATCCGCAGCACCACCATCGCAGAAGTGCATTGGCCGGGACCGAGTTGGGATCCGCATGGCGATGCCACCGCAGGTTGGCCCTTGTAAGGAAGGGCGCCACTGCAGGTCCACACAGGTCCACACACAGGTCCACACGCAGGTTCACACACAGGTTCACATACAGGTTCACATACAGGTCCACACACAGGTCCACACACAGGTCCACACACAGGTCCACACACAGGTCCACACACAGGTTCACAAATAGGTCCACACACAGGTTCACACACAGGTTCACACACAGGTTCACACACAGGTCCACACACAGGTCCACACACAGGTCCACACACAGGTTCACACACAGGTTCACACACAGGTTCACACACAGGTCCACGGCAGTGCCACTGTAGGTCAGCCCTTTGCTCGTAGTGACTCACTTCTTGCCAAGGTTGGCCTGCACAAAGTCCTGGATGGCAGGCAGCACCTTGTCCGGCCGGAAGCAGCGCAGGATGAGGAGCTTGCGGAACGGGTCAAGGCTGTTGTACAGGCCTGCGGGGCGTGCAGGTGCGCGCAGGTGTGAGTGCGTGGCTTTTCGCGCACACGCGGGCGCAGGCGTGCATGAGCGGGAGCGTCTGTGCGCGCATGCGCATTCAAGAGCGTGCTAGTAGGGCAGGGTGCACACCTCAGCATGGGCCCCTTCAAGAGAGCCTGAGCAGTGGGCGCCCCCCCCACTGAGCATGAGAGGGCAGCCAACATATGGAGCATGGCCTGCACAAGGCTGTTCAGGGTGGCCCACACACACATGTACAAGCACACACGCACGCACGCGCACGCTCCCACACACACATGTACAAGCACACACACGTTGTATGCACAAACATGCGCCTGGAAGCTGCATGCAGAGGCGTTTCCTCGCAACTAGCACCACACGTGCACACACACACATCCACACAACCACACACATTCAGACACACATGTGTGCAAGCGTGCGCCTGCACGGCGCCCTTGCATGGGTGCCTGCGCACCTGGCAGGATGACCTTGTGTGGCTCAGGGGCATCGTACAGCTTCTTCCACCCATCATCTGCCGACTCCACGCTGTCAGCAATGCCCATGAAGGATGGCAGCTGGTTCAGCTGCAGCACCTCCCGCCAGCCCCTGCGTGCGTGTGTATGTGTGCTGCTTAAGATGCAGCAACCCCTGCTCATGCGTGTGCGTATGTGTGCAGGCTCAGCTGCAGCACACCCCCTGCCAGTCCCTGTGCATGCGTGCCTGTATATGCGTGTGAGCCTTTGAATGCCGTGTGAGGCGCATGTGCACATGTGCTCGTGTGTGCATGCATGTGTTAACATGTGGCTTTGAAGGAGAGCAAATCCTCTGGTGTGTGAACGTGCATGAAATTGGTAATCCATAAGCTCTGCAGGGCCACATGTGGGGCAAGAGCGTGGAAGGTCTGGCATAGCGTTTCTAAACGACATCCAACATGCAGTCTGGACACCCCCTTAACAGCAACAAACGCACAGGCACGGGTTTTGCTCTTGTCTGCATGCCACAAACACACAGGCACAATTTGTGCATTTGTCTGCATGCCACAAACACACAGGCACAATTTGTGCATTTGTCTGCATGTCACAAACACACAGACATCAGGCACGGTCTGCGCACTTGTCAACGAGCCACGACGTGGGGTTGGGCCTGGGCTGGACAACGCCTAGGCCCCCCGTCAGCAGGAACATCCACTCCTCTGCGTCTATGTTGCCCTGCATGCACGCACGCAAAAGTGCACAAATGTTCTGAAGTCGTGCTCCTGGGCCTGCAGGTGTGCCTGCACAACTGGCCGTGAGCCAGCAATGGCATGCATACCGACATGGCAGCCTCACAGCCACCCCACATATGCCTGTCCTGTAGCTGCTGCAGCAGCGGCTATACTATGGCCTGCCCACAAGCATCACGCAGCTCGCCCTCCTACTGCAAGATGCCTGCTGTATGGCAGCAGTTCAGTCTGGTCAAGGACAGGAGGCTGCCCGCACTGCACCTTGCACAGCACCAGAGTGTTTTGTGGGTGCGCTCAGGCCGGACCCGCCACCCGCCATGAAGTCCATGATGCGCACGCACAGCAGAAAGGCAAATGTCCTAAAAATGTTGTGAAAAAGAAGGGGATGCGTTACAGGCAAGGCCCACCTTGAACTCCATGATGCGCACACACAGCAGGAAGGCAAACAGGAGCTTGTCCTTTTCAAAGAGCGACCTGCGGAAAGGTTGGGGAGGCAAAATGGACAAAGGGACAACTGCGTTGGCCGCTTTCATAGAAATTGAAGGGCTAGGCTGTTGGAAGACTGGAGTCCATGATGCTCCACAAAAAAAGGTTGGTGTCCATGGTGCCCCCACAAAAGAAATATCCACGTTGGTGACCATGACGCCCCAGAATAAAACCCCCCCAAAACCATGTTGACAGTTTTTTGTGTCCCCATCTCTCTCGCTGCTTGCACACAGCCACGCCCTGTGGAGAAGTCACCACTTTCTGGGTGGAAAGCAGGACAGACACATAAAACATAGATCAGGCATGTGCGCTCCTGTCGCTCACGCCAGTTTTGTCATACTTATCAACCTGCACCCTTCCAAAGCAATGTTGGCTCCACCTTGCAGGTTTTTATTGTTTTTGGTAGGAGCAGAAAGCTCACTTCTGAGCTCCCCTTGAAATTCACGCACCGGCAGACGTTGCAGTACAGCGCGTAGGTGAAGTGGTCGTAGATGTTGGCCAGCCGCTGCGGCACACGTGCATCCTTGGCAGCCGCATTCACGCTGGCCACAAACAGGTTCACAAACCACGGCAGAGAGTACTGGTACATGGGGTCGATGTTGGCCTGCAAGGCAAGCGCGTGGGGACACAGGGATGGTAGGCACGCACATTGGTGTGAGTGGACACAGGCAGGTTTGTGCTACATGATGAGGGGTGTTAGCACTCTGGACTGATGCTGGCTTGCCGTGTAGAAGACGCAAGATCAGCTGCAGACAACGCAAGCGGCGATCTACAGCAAGCGAGGTGATTCAGAGATTCTTTAGCAGTACAGGTAGGAGTCCTTGCCATCTCAAAAGATGCTGGGCAACCCAGCACCCTTTACCCCAAGGTTTTGCACACAGGAAGACATGGCCAGGTTAAGCGCACACCTCCGTACCCTGAGCAATCAAGAGGTCACAAAGTCACACACCAGGGCGGAGGAAAAGCACTCACCAGGTCGGAGATGCAGAAGAAGAGGATGGATGTGTAGTCCCCGCAAGGCTTGTAGCCAGCTCGTGTCGTGTCGATCTCGGCCTCTGTGGCCTCAGCTGCCTGCAGCCAAGTGATGTTTGATGACCATGTGCCTTGCTTTTCATGTGAACGTGGGCTTGTCTGTTGGTCACTCGTCCATTGATCCATTTTTTCCTGTTCTATCCCTCTATTCTCCAGCCAACCAATCAGTCTGTCAGTTGGGGTAAATACAAACACTCTCCAAAATTGATACACCATGTCACTAGGTGCAAGTCACACAGTGAAGCTTATGTACGCCCACCTTTTGCTTCTCAGCGATTTCATTGCCCAGAAGCTTAGCATCGGTGATGATGTGGATGGCAGTCTCGTCCTCCAGGATGTTCCCCTGCACAGATTGTACAGAACCATGCAGTGTGAACCATAAAAGGAGATAACAAGCAACACAAATCAGCTGGAGCATGGCTGAGATATGGCAGGCTTTACGTGCATGATTCCTTGCTTTTGGACAGGATTTGCTTACCTTGCTGCTGGACAACACTTCTAGGATCTTATCCTCGATTTCCTTGAGCTTGCGGTTGTTCTCAGCACTCATGACCACCTGCAAGTTGGAGGTAACCATGCTCAGTGACTAGAGTTTGCACAGAAATTGTTCCTTTCAGGCAAGCTGGAATTTCCCAGGGACACAAAGCTTACCGCCCAGCTTCAGAAGAAGGCTTCAGGAAAGCCAGCTCAATGGAACTTGCGCATCGGCTGTGTGCAAATGCCAGGAGTACTTGGCAGTGCCAGGGCCCTTGCAATTGCTGGCAGCTGACAACAAGGAAAGCCTAATGGCGGCCCTCCGCTACCACATCTAAAACGTTGCCATCCAAGCGCTATCCCATCGCAATTGCTGAAGCACCTGCCAGCAGACCTCTCTGGCAGCACATTCCACATCATCTGTCAGCAGCGCCAGCCCGCTATGCATCACTGCTAGTAACACCTACCAGCGAGGCCTTCTGCTCCTCCAGGTCAGGCCTCTCCGTCGCCACAGCCACACCCAGCATTTGGTCACTGAGGCCCGCGGGGGTGATCATGAAGTTCAGAAGTGTGACCTTAACCGACACCTCAGGCAGGTAGTGCGGGTTGCGCAGCTTGGTGGTGATGTAGAACCTGAGGGTGTTAAGGGTGGGTGTGTGGGTTGCCTGACTGGTGTGGGAGTGTGACAAGTGACGCTTCCAGCATGCAGGTCAGGCTTTTCTACCTGTACAACACTCTTCTCTGTTTGGTGGTTGCTGTTCAGGATGAGCTTGCCAAGGGTGTGCTTGGAGGCTCAGTGCCATGGTATCGCAAGCATCAGATCGTGCACACAAGCACACTCAAAACACACACCTGAAGTCGTTGGAGTACTCGACTGTGGAATCGCCCAGACGGATGCATGTGTTGCCACCCTGCTTGAAGGTCTGCTTCAACAGCAGCGGCTCCAGACTTGGGTCCAGCTCCTCACCTGCACAGCCACGCGCCACCATTGAAAGATGCATGTGTGATGCAAGGTGATGCGGCCAATGATCATGCCTTGAATGGCGCTTGTAGAAAGAAATAGGGGCGCTTGATTGCAACAAATCCAATACTTAAGCATGCAGAGTCTCTACTTTACATAAGAACCAGACAGCTTGGCAAGGTTTCAGAGGCACAACCACCTGCTTGCAGCTGCATCCACTCACCAACATTCTCCAACAACACAGGGAGCCCAAACTGGATAGCATTCTCAAGGGTGCGCATGTACTCGCCACCCTCAGAAAGCTTTATCACCTGCAAACAAGAAAAGTATGAGACCTATGAGGACGAATCAGGCCAGCACCCCTGAGCTGGAATGCTAATCAACAGGAATGCAATGCCCCCTGGCCTTCATGTACGCTTGAGCAGTGCACAGGCTGCCTCCAATTCTACTTGTACTCACATTCAGCTTGTGAGCCTTCTCCAGGTTTTTGATCCATTTGTTGGCTTGGCCCTGTAGAGCGGGAAGCACAGTTCAAGCACAGACAGGTCAGTGGACTTCCAAAGGATGGCACAGAGTTGCGCAGCAGAAGCAAGGTAGATTTGGCGGAGCCCAAGGTCTCTTATATGACGCTGTGCTTGCTTTAGCAGCTGAGCGTGTTTTGGCAGCAAAGTATGTTACCAATGTCGGGGAGAAGCAGGAATTGAACGTGCATCATTCTCTTGCTAGGACCGCTGCGCGTGTGAATTAACTTTGAATTGTGCTGCACACAGGCCCCAAAAGCTGTGTAGGAGCCACTGCTTGCCTCATCGTCTTTTATGGTTGCACTGGAAGCCCGGAAGGGTGATAAAACCAGTTTTGTTCCTGCATGTCTGACCTGAAGGTCTACACACCAAAACGCGCAAGAGAATACACTGACAAGCCTTAGGAACTCCCCTTCTTGCCTCGGAAACACTCTTGCACGCCCTTACCTGAGGGTCGATGCACAGAGGCCAACGTCGCGCATTTGCTACAATAATGGCATTCTCAATGGAGAAAGTGTCATTGGGCAGGCTAGCTATCAGCCACTCCCTGACCTGCAGGGTATCAGCATAAAAAGGGAGGCCGTTAGAAAGTGGAGGTATGCCTTGGGTTGGAGTGATGTGAAATGTGTGGTGTCATTGCATGCCTGCCGTCTTTTTCGAACATCATGTTCTGTAGATCAGCTTCACCTGGCGCATTCCAGTGCTTTGAGAAACAAGCACATTTTGTCCAAGCCGTATCCTTCCACAGAAATCTTGGCTTATGGCATCTGCAGAGCAGACTGCACATGCAGTCCGACATACCTTGACAGGCTCACCCAGTACTGCTGCAAGACTGAAGCGTGGGTTATGAGGGATACGGGCAACCCTGCAAGCAGAGCAAAAATATTTGCTTGAGTGCTGAGCCCTGCTGCAAGAGCCACCAGGCTGCACTGCATGCCTACAAATGGTCTGGGTATGGAAGCAGCAACCTTGCTAAAAAAAGGAGGGTGGCGCACACGCTAGGCACGCACAGGCTGCCCCGCCACACGCCATCATGCAGCACATCAGTCGCCAGGCTGTACAGCAGCACCAAGCTGCCTGCCATTCCGACGCTCACACATGTCCAGGATCACCTGCACGAATTACACAAGCCACAACACAGCACGCCTCCTTGGAGGCACACAACAACACCACGCCGCCCCCCGCCCGCCATGCACCCACTTGCACATTTCCAGGAACGCGCGCACAATGCTGTTGCGGTACGTAGGCGTGAACGCCCCGGCATACGCCACTAAGCCTGCGCTGATGAGCATGTCCCCTGTGAGGTTTGTGAATTCCTGGGCGAGGCTCTCTGCGGTTTCCGTCCAGCGCGCCTTCTCGCCTCCCAGGCCGCCTGCAATGTGCCACACACCAGCACCAGGGGAAGGAAAGGTCAAGGCCAGCTGGAGCCGCGTGTAGTGAACCAGCATCCGCCCCCCATGCCGTCTCACCCTGCAGCAAGGACATGGTCCAGGAAGCAAGAGTTTTGAAAAGCACACATCCTGCAGAGTAGGCCCATGCACAAGCCTACATGCTGCTGATGTAATCAAGGAGGCCGGACCCCTGGAAACAAGTGCTCTGCTTGGCCCACCCCAGGAGTTATGGACGCTACCTATGGTGCTCGTGCGCACAGCTCAAATACTCCTTTGACATGCGCATCGGCATAACATGCGGAGTGGGATGTGTGGTTGAGCGCACCAATGAGCTGCTCCGCGCGGCCCAGCTTCAGGGAGCACTGCTCAACCTCAGCCTCCAGCTTCTCTTTCTTGCGCGTGTTCTTCTGCAAGCTGGCCTGCAGGGCCAGGATAAGGGTCAGGGGAAGGAAGCAAGGGGTGGGATTAATGATAAACAGTGCAGGTTCAGTTGTAGGCTGACCTGCAGGGTCAAGATCAGGGCAAAGATTCGTCTGCAAGCTGGCCTGCAGGCACACACAGGTTGGGGGAGACTGTGTGGGTGAGCGGCTCTGTTGCGCCCATGGAACTGGGCCGACTTCCTGGCTCTGCGCCACCTCAATCAGGCCCTCAGAAAGTTAGCAGTCAGCAGTCGCAAAGCAGTCTTCTAAAAGAAGGCAAGGCTCCTTTGCGAGTGCGCGGCAGCGAGCCGCCGCCAAGATCAGCAAGGCTCAGGTGCATCACAAGCCCACCTCCATGCCGCCAAGCTTGTCCATGATCTGTTGGAGCTCGTCCTGCTTCTGCCGCAGCCCCACCATGACCTGCAGGAGACAACGAGGTGAAGGTGAGCCAAAGCTAGTGCCTGGGACGTGCCTGCAGCAGACGCTGAAGGTCCAACAAAATTTAGAGTGGCATTGTATAGTGGGCACTTATTCCAGCCTAAGTGTCAAGCAAGCCTAAGACCATCTATTATATAGCTTGAGCTCTACCCATGGAACTTTTCCTGGCCCCACATACATAACACTCCACTACACTGCACCTTAAAGAAGCTCTATGGAGTTCAGGCTCACACCAGTGCGCTCTGCACGCCCCTCCTCACAACCCCTCCTAGAAGCTTGTGAGTGGGACCTCTGCCTACGCCAATCTGATTAATTGAAATTGGAGTCTCTGCACACATTCTCTGCACACGTACCTCCTGATAGCTTCCCTCTGCTTCTGCCAGCTTTGCCTTTTTGGGCGCCACAACCTTGGCCACTTTGTCGTAACTGGACATGGCATGCACCCACCTGCAAGGAGAGTGACCCACGCAAAGTGACGATATAAATTTGAATGCAACACTTGTGCGGCTCTCCATGGTCAGTTTTAGGTAAGAGATCTATAAGCACAAACAGAACTCACGCCGCTCAGCCAAGCCTCCAAATAGCATGCTATGAATGAATAAAGCAGCGCAGCAAACACTTCACAGGCTGCAGGTTGCTGATGAAAAGCGCTGGCACAAGGGACAGGGGAAGGGAGTGTGAATGGTTTTGCAGGCTTTGCATTTGCATCCAACACAGCTTCGATCTCTCACTTGCACATCCCCTCAGCCGCTGGTGAGGCCTTCTTTGCCGTCTCAGGTGTGAAAGTCTCATTAGTCAGATACTTGGACCTGCGCAAGGGTGAGCAAGTCATGAGTCGCCAAACAGTGCCGCAAATAGGCAACAACCATGTTGACATCCGGCTGCAACGATGCAGCTGAGGAGGCCCATGCATGGATGTACGATTCAAGATGTGTGTAACGTGTGCTGATGCAAATAGATAAGCGTCTTAGATAACCTGGCAGTGCTTGCGTGAGGTATGCAAAGGTGCCAAGCAGTTGCAAAGTGTCAGGTAATCTACCTGATGTCGGCAATGATGCGGGGCGGAATGTTGTCCTTGTCGTACGTCTTCAGGCGTTGCAGGAACTCCTGCAGCGTGACACCCGCACATGGCGACAGGTAGGGTGAGTGAGCTGACCTGAGCTCAGCTCAGCTCAGCTCAGCTCAGATCAGGTCACCCAGGTGGTGCGGCTGTTGTGGATGTGGTGGAAGCAGGGCATGGCCGTGATGTCTGTGTGTCCCCCTGAGTCTGTGACACCCACACAAATCACAATGTGAGCTCAGAGAGAGCAGGGGAGAGGGGCATAAGCGGCGCTGCCCAATCAAGGTTCAAGGCACTCAGGACGCTTTTGGCCCCAACGTGTGAGGCATTCAGGTGTCTGCACACCTTCTCGTTTAGGAGCGCCACACTGGGCTTCCAGTAGTCGGCGACCATCTTGCCTGAGTCGTCCTTGATTTTGGCAGGCTTCACGTCCAAGATGACGCAGACTGCTTCCAGCACCTGCCAATTACACACAAGTGCGCCCCAACATGGATTGAAAGTGATAGGTAGCAACGGGGATAGTGCTGCTCAGGCGGGCGGTGAGGATGTGCAACAGAGCAATAACACCACGATGACTCCATCACACTCATGCTTTCTTGTAGCTACACCTTCCTGAAAGTGACTGGCTGGCTCATTGGCACTCCAACACTTCAAACTCTGTGGCCCGCCAAGAGCCACCCACGCCTTTGAGCCATGCGTTGAAAATCAAGGCTTGGTGGTGCTTGCTGGGAGGCAACAAGGGTGTGCACGTGTGAAATGCGTGCACACCCACACACCCTTAGGTACGGCGTACACACATACACATGCCTGTGCAAGTATGTGCGATCAACACTGACACATGCACGCACCAGCTTGATGGCCCCTGGCGGGTTGCCCAACTTCTTGATGTAGTTGATGTCAGCCTCCTTGATGGTGTCCAGAGCGGCCAGTGCATCATTCAGGATGGGGATGGCCTACGCGATGGTGGCAGAATATGGCACTGATGGTGTCCAAGGCAGCCCTACACCTCTACTGATGCCGTATCTGGTAAAAGAAGTCATTATTTACTGCATGCCGTGATGCAAAAGCCCTGCAGCATGGCAAGATACAGCTGCTGCGTAGCAGCCCCCATAACATAAGCTATGCCGTACGCCAAGATGCGGCTGCTGTGTTGCATGGTGTGGCATGCTCCTGCAATCCTTTTTGGCTCACGTGGCCTGACAGACATGCCTCCTCTAGGTCAGCCTCTCACTCTTCCTTGATGGCCTGTATCACACACGCACCTCCTCAAGGTCAGCCTCACACTCGTCCTTGATGGCCTTTGCCGCATCTGCCTTCTCCTGCACGCGCACCTCCTCTTCCTGCATGGGCCAAGGCGTCCAAGCAGGCAAGAATTACAGCGGATGGGGCACTGCATACTCTATGCAGGCACGACAGGAAGCACAGCAAGCATGACAAGCACAGCATTGGAGGATGACAGGGAGCAGGATGACTGGACGCACAGAGCACCACCTGTGCAAGGTGTGGCATGGCACAAACACAGCACGCACCTTCACAACAGCAGCCTTTGGCTCCACCACCTCCTTTTTTTCCCGTGCGATGGTCTCCATCAGCTTTTCCACCTCCGCCACGGTGCGCACCAGCTGCGGCTGCAGGGCCCGCAGCTCAGCTTGCATGCCTGCCACCTGAGCACCAGCAGGCAGGCAGGAAGTCTCAGTCTCCTTCAGCGCATGCCATAAGCTCATCCTGACTAGCCGGCAGCTGACTTCTTATACACAGCCATCACTTGCAAGCACCTTTCACATGCTCAGCAGTGAATGGTATGCTTCATGATAAAGGCATGGCTAGGTCAATTAACAGCCTGCATGTGCAGCACAGAACATGAAGGACCCCGCATCACCTGCTCGCCACTGCTGCGCAGCTTCTCTAATCCCACCATGTACCGTTGGCGAAGCTTGGTTTTCTGTAGGGCAAGCACACACAACCAGAAGTTCTTGTGCATGGCCAGAGATATTCTGCTGTGCCACAGTCAACGGAGTGTCTTCCTGTCCATACATTTGCGCCCATCATTATCTGCGTGCACATTCCCGGCACCTTGGTCCAAGAACCGCGTTCTTGTCAAAGACAGAACTGGGCTGCACGCTGCAACATTACCGAGCGCTGCGGCAATAATGCTAGCAGGCAAGTGACACTAAAGCAGGCCCACTTGCGTGCTTGCCCCCCTGTAATTTGCAGCAATAAATGACTGCTGGTTTTGGAAGAGACACGCAAAAAAGATGCTTCTTCCAGAGTCAAGCAAAGTGCACTACTTGCAAAGCAAGCCCGCCCATACCTGTGCTCGCTTTGCTTCCAGGAGGGTCTTGAACGAGGTGATGAGCTCCAAGTAAGAAGTGGGGGTGACATAGTTGAACCTTCCTTGGTCCTGCATCACCAGGAAGGCATGGCATACACAATGCTTGGGCACCATGCGCTCAAATCACATGGATCATGTGATATGCGCTTGGTGAGCAGAATTTTCTTTTGCATTGCTGAACCCCATCATGGCTCTGGTTGCAGTTAAAACAGAAGCAAGGGCCCATGCTGCTGAGCATCGCCGTGGAGCACCAGTGCAAAATCAAAATGGCAAAGCCCATATGAGCACTCACCGGACTGAGATCAGGTCTAAAAGGCACAGGAAAGGTACAGGCTTTTGACCCGACAGGTGATCAAAGAGCCACAGACGATAAAAGGCAGAGCCAATGTCTCTGGAAGGTCAACCCAGAAGCCATACACCTGCCCCTCCTGGAGCACACCTGCAGGAAGTCTTGGGAGACTTTGACGATGTAGCGGTGCATCTCTTGGCACAACGTGACCAGCTTGATGCGCGTGCCGTCCTCCTGTGAGTTCAGCATGAAAACATGGCATCCGTTCAAAATGATGCCCACATTTGCTCCAGCACTCGAGCTGCATAGCGTATGATGCGTCATGGATTGATCAATGCTGGGACGTTGCATTTTGTGCAGGGAACTCGGGCAGAGGGGTGCATCGGGGTGGGCAGCCTATGATGGATGGTGATGCACGGGGGCCAAACACCAGCCCCTGCGCCTGGTGCGCTTGGCTCCCGGCACCCTCATGCAGCACAGCACACTTGGGCGTACGGACCAATGTCAGGCAGGAACTGGCGTAAGCTTATGGACCTATGCAAGGCAGGCACCACGTAACATGGGAAGCACCGCAGGGCATGTACAGAGACGTGCAAAGCTACCACACTAAGCGCTTCACTTTACACCATACTTGCAAGCCTGACTCAGGTCCAGTATCCAGCCATGATCCCATAACAGGTCAGGGCACCGGGCACAGGCAGATGCAAGCACCATCTTGCATGCAAAACCCACCAGGTTCTTGCCCATCTCCTTCAAAAACTTGTAAGCCACTGCCTCCAATGCATCTTCCGGCCACTTTTGGAACCTGCAGTGCATTAACGGAGGGAGATGTGGGAGCAGAGTGTGCTCAAATTGAAGATGGATTGGCTTAGTCAACCACTACTTTGCTTGAACCACATCCAACAAAAGGAACCTCACGCGCAGTAGCATTGTTCCGGTCATGCTGGTCAAGGCACGTCAGGCATTAATGCAAGAAATGTGCAGCCATACGGACCAGTGGGTATTACAAGGCATTGCGCCGGGACAATGTTGCTAATAGGCAAGAAATCAGATCCAAACATCAGTAAAACGACCAAAGAGCAAGAGCCTGATACCAAACAGAACCACAATTTGACCTCCAGCTCATAGCAGCGCATGTGAACGCCAGAGGTGTTTCCTCAGGCACCCTCCAGGCTTTCAGGCGTCAAAGCTCAGCAGCCCTCCCAAACCCCAAGTGACCCACCAGTCAATTGTGCAGCAGTTGACAATGGAAGGGTTCTGCCGAAGTCGCTCCCTGAAGGCTGTGCCGATGGGGGAGGAGCACCACACCACATGCAGGAATGTGCGGCACTGCACAGCAGCACAGCAGCAACGCATGCACTGTCCTTTACTTGTGAAGAGCCTGCAGGACTCTGCAATACTGTAAACAGTGCCACTGCCCCAGCCTGGCAGCCCTGCACGAGTTGGTTAAGCAAAAGCATTTTTTAATCTTCGAAGCTGCTCGTGTTCAAATAGACTTGCTACATAAGGATGCATCAACGAGGTCGCAATTATCCAAAAGAGGGGTTCGAATAGATCCCTCCATGGGTGAAGAAGACGGAGTGGGCATTGGATGCAACTGAATTCAAGGATTTCTATGCATACCTACATTCTGATGAGATGCTTTGGCAAGTGTGTGCCTCTTGCAGGCGGCGCTGCTTTTGACTGCTCGCACCTCTTGCAAGCATCTCTTGCATCACTGCTCTGACTGTTAGCATATCTTGCAAGCCTTGACTGCAAGTTTCTCTCACTAGCAGCGCTGCTTTTGAACACTGGTATTGCTGGCAGGCAGCGCTGCTTGACCGCTAGCACCTCATAAGCCTTGCAATGCCCTGCCTATGCGCTGCAAAAGCAGCTTTTGAACTTTCACAGTATGCTCCCAACAATCGCCAGGCCTAAAGTAGAAGTCAATGGAAGGAAGTTTCTGCCTGAAGAGAACCACCCATGCAGTGTGAAGGTGCCCTCTTGTGACCCAAACAAGCTGCCTAGGTTGCATGGACAGCGCAGGCAAGCAGCTTGAGGGAGGACACACGCACTGATGGGGTCAGCGCACACATACATGAAGTCCTTTACAGCTTTCAAGTGCCTGCTAGAAGTGAGGTCCTGCACAGGCAGGCTAGAAGGCAAGGCGCCCCCACCTGCTGCACAAAGAAGCCCCACAGCTCCAGGGGCGTCTCCAGGCCCAGCTTGGAGGCCTCCGGCCGCACGGCCTCCAGGATGGCCATGCGCTCATCGCTGGGGAACATGTTAGGAACTTCGCCCGCGTTCAGCAGGTTGTTGATGTCCTCCACGAATGACTCCTCCTTGGTCTGCGCAAGCGGCAGCAGAGCACGCGTGCTGTGCTGTGCTATGCTGTGTCTATGGGCGTGTATGTATGTGCGTTTGCATGCGTTCACGGACGTGGATGCATGCCAGTATGCATGTATGCCATGGAGTTGCACTTGCGTGGCATGCTCCAGGTATGCACACATAAAAAGGCACGATTGATTACCCAAAAAGCTTTGGTGATGCTCCAGGCAGTACAAGGCAGGAGAACTGCCAGGCTAGGCAAATCAGGTCATTGTAAGTGAGGCACGCAGCATGCAGGTTAAATAGTCATTCCTTTCCTGCATACATGCACACTGCAAGCACAGACTGCTCACTTGAGCATCGCTAAAAAGGAAGACTGTTGGTTTTGTCTCAGCCCCTGCACGGCGCAGCACTTTCTTCAAATCCTCCCGCCACTCTGTGCGCCCATAGTTCTTTGTGATTTCAACCTGCAATCAAGCCAAACACATCAGCATTCACAACACCTTCACCAATAAAGCACCCAGCGCAAGCAGCATGGAAAAAATCTTGAGCAGAGCCTTGAATAGCCTTAAACTTATCAATTAAATGTTCGCAGCAAGGCAAGACTTGCTCACCCAGAGCACCAGCATGTGGCCTGAAAGACTACCCCCTTGGTGTTGGATTGTCTTGATGACTTTGTCTTGAAGACTACACATTTCTCCAGGGAGCATGTGTTTGCAGCAAATGCGCATTTAGGTGCAAAGAAAGAGGGTCTACTTGCCTGGAAGACCTGCATGCCGCAGATGTGGGCTGCAAGACGTGCAAGCGACTGCCGGCCGCTGCCTCCCACGCCCACCAGTAGCATGTGTCCCCCCGGCTGGCTCAGCAACCTACACAGCAGTAAAGCAGCCGCGCATGGGCACAGGTGCGTTCAGATTACCCATGGGCTCATGCTGGCACTGACAATGCATCAGCTTTTGGGACGTACACAGGGCACCTTGAGCTCATCCACATAAAAGCACAGCACAACTTGAGCGTTCAAAGGGCAAGCTGCCCAAAATGGTCAGATTTGGGGGAGGCACAACGAAAAGGAGCTTATGGAGCTTCAAGGGCCGGTGTTGAGCATGGATTGCACAGAGCTTGAAGCTTGTCAGCATCAAGCCCTTCAAGCAGCTTTGCTCTACCTTTGAGGTAGCCCTACTCAGCGAAGGGCTGTTATGGCCAAAAGCCCAAGGTGGTCTGTTCAAAATGTCAGCGCAACAGTAAAGTTGAGCTGCTGGGTAGGGACCACAGCGTGCCTGATTGCTTGCACAGGCATGCGCTGTTTGCTTGTGCTACGCATGGCAGCCAATGGCATGTGTACAGGTATGCCTGTCCCATAGTGCTCACCTGCAGATGCGGCTGACATGCTCCACCGCAAATAGGAACATGGCCAGGTTCATGGGCCTCTTGCTCGTGGCGTTGAAGTCCTTCAGGTAATCCTCTACAACCGCAATCAGCTTCTGTACATCTGAGATCTCCGTGTAGCTGCAAGCATGCGTGGCGGCATTCGCAAAGTTGCGCGTGGATGAGCAAGACACGTGCCCGGAATGGCGTGCCGCATGAAGCTGCACATGAGCGTGGCGGCAGGCCCATGCAGGCCCATGCATGCGGGTGGCCAGAAAAAGACACCCATGTTTACATTATGAATTACTTCAGCCTGAGCCCGCTCTTGAGCGCGGTTTTTGTTCATACCCGGCTGAGCTGCCACTTATTGCTCCACGCGCCGCGGCCGCGCCGAGTGACCCATCTTTGCATGCAGAGGCTCTCACCCCACATGCTACTGCTGCTCGACAGCACATGATATCATGAAAAGGGATGGGTTAACAGGATCTGGCAGGCCATCACGATTCATGATGCATGAATCACATCTCACATGCGATCTGGGATGTCCACCCTGGGGTCCGCAAAGTTGCCAAAGAAGCAGCGGCGGATGTCGTCAGCGACAAGGCGCTGCGCCCCCGCCCTGCTCTTGGGCAGCAGGTGTGCCATCAGCTCCGGCAGGCTCTCCACCTCCAGCGTGGACTCGGTGATGTCTTTGAGCTGCGGACACATCATTACAGGCAGGTTGGCGGGCCCGAAGTCCCTGCGGCAATGGCAACAGCTCAGGGGCCATGCTCCCCCTGCACTCTGCTTTGGGCCCAAGAACAGCTAGCACCAGCCTGTGCTGCACAAGCAAGCAAAGCCGGCACTTTCGGGCTGCACTGCACATTGCTGCTGCACATGCAAGCCAAGCTAGCATCCTCGGCACTGCCCACTCAGCCCAGCTGGGAGCTGCAGGGCACAGCACGCCAGCGATTTGTGCACGCATCTTGTGAGCAAAAGGTGAACGCTGGCCTCATAAATGTGGGCAGCCTGCTGGGTGCTGCACAAGCGTGGCCATCTAGTGGGGGAAGAAAGGATGGCAGGATCAGGGGAAGTAGGCCACTGTTTGAAGCGTGCAGTGAGCGACTTCAAACTGACTGAAGGAACCAGCATCCAGGCGCTGCAATAGCAGATGTGTGAGCACAAAGCCCACCGCGGCATGGGCGCGGTGTCAAGTGGAGTCGACGGCGCACACCGGCTCCGCGGCACAGTAGGTGCTCTAAGCCTGACACAAACAAGGGTCCCATAAGCAAATCAGCGGTGCAGTTGTTTTGCTGTGGATTGCGGACCTGATCTAGCAGCCACTCCCGGTCTTGCTCGTCCACTAGGCGGTCGTAGAACACGCGCAGGGCCTCGTGGATCCACAGCCGCTTGTAAAGGGCGGTGGCATCGGCGGCATTGCCAGCAGGCAGCGCTGTCTTCGGCATCATCATCACACCCTGCAGCACAGGTTTGCCCAGGTGTGCGCGGCAAGACGCATGTGATGCATTCGAGTGCGTGTTCGGGCTTGGTACGTGCTTACTGGTGCGCTGCCCACATCAAGACATCGAGGTGGTCGCTGCACTGACGGACGCCGGCAGGGTGGTCCACCACACCTGTGGTCGTCTTCAGCCCCTCTACAGCCACAGAGGCACCTTTTGCTCTACATTTCCCCCTTGTGCCGTGATGGCAGCCGCTTGCCCTGCACCATGGATGCCTCAAGCTGTCACACACCCTGAACCATGGATACCACATGCTGTCACACACCTCGCACCACATTTATGCCGCTGTCGCACACACTGCACCATGGATATGTGCCGCTGTCACACACCCTGCACTGCTACTGCCATGCAAGTGCTAAACTCTAACACTGCAGGTGCCTTTCTAGCTTGTGCCCTGCTCCATTGTAACGGTGCAGATGCGAATGCATTTGCGATCCAGCACAACCCTTGCTAGATGCAAATGCAGTCACGCACCAGCACAACCCTTTTGCAAAGTCCCTGAGGTTGAACACACACCTGCACAACCCTAGCAAAGTCCCTGAGGTTGAACACGTAGTGGCTCTTGGTGGGCGTAGGCAGCAGCGTGGAGGTCGACTGCGGGCAAGAACAGGTGGCAAGCGCAAGTGCTGGGCCTTCCACCAGCAACCCACTGTGTGGATCACACAGCAGGTTGATGGCTGGAGCACAGAGGCACGCATGCAAGTTCCAAAACCAAGCAGCGTGATTAAAAGTGCCACCAGCTTCTAAGGAGCCTGTGCTGCAAGGATGCATCACAAGGACACAGATGCCACACGCACGCATGCGCACCCACAAACACATGCAACACATTCACGCTTAACTAACGCGCACATACACTTGTACTGTCCATAACCCTTCGGCACCATTTTCAAGGTCCTCAGCCACCACCACGACACAGCAATCAATGAATAGGCCGTGGCACCCTCTGCCCCGTAGCAGGGCACACAGCAGGGGCGCAGCCTGCTGCCACATGCTAGTACACCAAGGTTGGCTAGGTGTGTGGGGTTGTGAGTGTATGGTGCACTGAGGCTGACCAGGATGGCGCGGGCACTGCATGTTAGCATAGCGCAGGCACTGTATGTTAGCATAGCACAGGCACTGTATGTTAGCACAGCGCAGGCACTGCATGTTAGCATAGCACAGGCACTGCATGTTAGCATAGCGCAGGCACTGCATGTTAGCACAGCGCAGGCACTGTATGTTAGCACAGCGCGGGCACTGTGTAAACACAGCGCAGGCACTGCATGTCAGCACAGCGCGGGCGCTGTGTAAACACAGCGCAGGCACTGTATGATTTTCAAAACAGCGCAGGCGTCCATGCGTGCCGGCACCTGGCTCCCCTCCCTCTGCCCAGTGCCTGCCGCTTGCTCACATTAGAGTACAGCTGGAGGGTGGCCTTGATGATCCTGGGTGCAATCTTGCGGATGTAGTGAGGGAAGCCCTTGGTGTCTAAGTGCCAATCGAGGATGCTTTGGAAGATGTAGGACAGGGAGTCATCGGACACCTGCACCAGTGATGAGGCAGACATAGTGGGGGAGAAGGCCTTGACGTCCAGGCGCCAGTTAGGGATGCCTTGAGAGATGTGGAATAGAAGGCCATGAGACGCCTGCTTTGCAAATTGTGAGGTAAACTAAGTGATGCACATGCTCGGGCTACCCTGATTCTGCAGTCCCCACGACCCAATCCTTCACAAAAGTGGGAAAGCACCCCCCCCACCTGCACGTCCCAGCAGGTCAGCGCAGAAGAAGCTGTAGAAGAGAGCATAGAAAATAAGCCATGCATGCATATGCTATGTGGCTGGCACAGGCTCAGCACTTAGCAGGCAAGACAAGTTGCTCATTGCAGTACCAAATCCTGGATTGCGCGTCCGCGCTGCAGATGCATGTGTGCTGCGAACACAAGTGCGCGCATATCCATGAGCACATGCATGGTGGCCCACGCTCAGCCATATACACATGCACGCATGTACACGCATACAAACTTGAGGAAACACCAAAACAGAGCCGTCCTTGGTGCATGCACACACACAGTGAAGAGAGCTGTGCACGCCCACCTGCCCACGCACCCACTAACACACGCAAACACACACTCGCAAAAACACACCAAAAAAAAACACATTCACACAAGGACACGCACCTGAGCTAAGGCCAGGACATTGAAGTGGCGCAGGAAGCGGTTGCTCACAAATGTCCTGCCCCCCCCAGGAGGCCCCATGGCCGCCAGCGGGAGCACGCCAGACATCGCGCGGAACACATTGTCACGCCCTGCATGCATCATTGCGCGCGTTGTGTTGTGGGAGGCACCGCAGCAGGCACAGCACTGCATTCTGCGTTGTTGGTTTGGGAGGGACCGCACTAAGCGTGGCTGGGCTTGTGTGAGGGGGGGAGGGGGGAGAACTTGCCGGGTTTAACCATGCATTGGGTTGGGAGGCATGTTGGTAAATGGAAGTGTGGTCAGTCTGGAAGAGCTGCTGGCTTGATGTAGAAGCGCTGCTGGCACAGGCGCGCTCACAAAACCAGCCCACAGCGGGACTGATGCGTCAGGCCTGCACAAAAGCTGCAGAAGGGGGGGGCGGCACAGGGGACAAGGGCACTCACCAAACCAGCCCTCGTAGTCCATGAACTGGCGCAGTAGCTCGATGGGAGGCTGTGCGCCGTACACCTGAGGGGTTGGCACACCGTCCAAGCAGCATGGGTTGAGGGCGCTTGTGACACATGACACACATGCAAGCAGGTGATGTGAGTGAACATGGGCAGGCCCGAGTTGCTGGCAAGCTGCCTGCTCACTAAGGCCATGCTGAGCCCAAGCACCTGTGCAGCTGGCACTGACAGATGGACCCCGCCTGCCTCTCCTGCCCCAGCCTCACCTCTTTGGCGGGCATGTTGAGGTCGTCCACAAACAGAACTGCCTGTTTGCCAATGGGCGGGCCGTACAGCCCTTTCCTGCGCTTCTCCAGCCGCCCATCCACCTGCGGGCCGGCGCATCGTGCGAGGCAAACCCTCAAGTACCCTCAAGCTCACAGGCTCCCCTATTATGGTATGGTATTACAAGAAGTATTACAAGATGTATTACAAGAAGTATTACAAGAAGTATTACAAGAAGGCCTCCAGTCAAGCTCACAGGCCCCCCTATGCCACCTGCTTATCCCCACGCAGTGTGCTGCGCCCAGAAGCTCACACAGCGCAGGGCTCCCAACATCACTTGTAGGCTGCTGTTCCTGCTTTTGGTGCCTGCACTGAGTTGGGTGTGCGCGTGGGTGCGCGTGCGTGCATACCTGCGTTCCGCTGGATAACGGCCCCCCCTTCACATTCACACACACACCTGCTCCTGGGTCATGTTGGCAGTGGTCCTTGCAGAGAAGGTGATGAAGATGGGGGTCCACTTGTCCTTTGGCAGGCCGGAGGTGAGGTGCCTAGGATTTGCAAACAGGCGCCAGGTGCAGCTCAGTTGGATCCACATCGAGGTGTGCGTATCCACAATAAGTTGTGTATACACACAATGACGCAAGCATCGTGTCTGCGGTGATTTCTTTTTACATGGGCAGGCGTTTTGTGTCCACGGTGAGGTGTGCGTATCCACAAGGAGCTGAGCACCATTCACACAGTGAGCTGTGTGCATCCACAGTGAAATGTGCATATCCATGGTGAGGCAAACACTGTATCCATGGTGAGGCAAGCACTGTATCCATATGGCGAGGAAAGCACTGTATCCATATGGTGGGGCAAGCACAGTATCCATATGGTGGGGCAAGCACAGTATCCATATGGTGAGGCAAGCACTGTATTCATATGGTGAGGTGAGCGCTGAAGCCACAAGCCATGTCACCACACTCCTGCTTTGCTCTGGGGGCACAGAGCGCTCTAGACATGCACTGCATGCCTCAAACTCGTGCTGCTTGATGGTCAAGGCACCAACTGCCTGATTCCAGGCACAGAGCCTGTGGGGCCGTGGCATGCATGCAGTGTGGCATGCCCGATCATGTACAGTAAGTAGTCAACAGAGCCCACAGCTTGTAAAACCCCAGCACATGACACAGGAAATGCCCTTAAGCAGACAACCTATAGCTGGTACGCCTGGTGGCGTGTGCACTCTTGCCTGCGCATGTGAGTTAAAAGGGAACACAGCTTCACTGTTGATGCCAAACTCATGGCGCGCAGCTTGCCCACCTGGTGATGTACACGCTCTTGCCAGTGCCTGTAGGCCCCACCAGCAGCAGCGGCTGCCTGTGCTGCAGCGCCAGGTCCATGAGGAAGGTGTACCTGCGCTTGTAATGAGCCAGGTCCATAATAAACATGCCAGGTCATAACCTAAGCTCATAACCTGCCCTCATGACATGCCAATCCTCATAACTCACCAGGTCTGTGAGAGAGGTGTGCCTGCGCTCTTAATACGCACCAGAAGGATATATTCAAAAGCGGTTGCTCCGCATGCCAGGTTTGCACCTCGTGCACAGCATACCAGATGCGCTGCACCTCGTGTGGCTCGTGTTGTCCAGGGAATGGTAACTGTGCTTATTATGCGTGTAGGCGCTGTGACATGCTCCATCCAAAGGACACTTTATTGAGGAGAATTCCATTTCTTGCTGTAGAGCAAGGAATATGGGGCCTCACGTGTTGCAGACTCATTCATCTTCCTGTACACAACCAGATGCCGCGTCGAGCTTGCCGCCAGCGAGCCTTTGCATGGTTATCGGGTATTAACAGGAGCACTGCCCTGCTGAGCTACCGTACCAAGTTGACAAAGGCTTCCCTGCATCCCTGCTTGCTCGCTTGCTTGCGACCAAGTCCGCCCCGCACCTTGCAGAGTCCTTGGTAGGGATGATGATATTGGAGAAGTGCGCGTCAGCGGGGATCTGTAGCTCAGGGATGGTGTCATCCCAGAGCTTCCAGCTGCACATCCAGGCACACGCCCAAAGCAGGGGGGGCACATGAAAGTCAGGTGGTTGGTGCCATGGGCGCAAAAGCAGGAGCGTGCAGGCTAGTGCCACCAAGTGTGTGTGGCAAGGACCATGTCGCACAATGTCTTCTGGGGAAACTGTTCAAATTGAAGGTCGGAAGAGGTCAGTGCCTTGGTAGTAACAGCCTCAGTGTGTGTGTGCGCGTGTGTGTGTGTGTGTGTGTGTG
>LFCJ01000581.1_pt1 | contig 23374 bp, 26 predicted proteins | sample 643141 | NCBI WGS metagenome assembly LFCJ01 (sample SAMN03766243, study PRJNA286221) | soda lake metagenome | biome: soda lake; feature: Kulunda steppe; material: water; isolation source: sample B1-Br-g2 brine of Lake Bitter-1 | place: Russia: Kulunda steppe | collected 2010-07
CGTGGTCGCCGCCGTGATTATCAGTACGTTTTTTATCGGCTTCGGCGGTGGCGTGATTTTCCCGATATTGCCTAATCTCGGCGTAATCCTCGGTATTTCGCCGGTGCTCGTGGGAGTGATCCTCAGTGCAAACCGGTTCTCTCGACTGCTCGCCAATGCGCCGGCAGGAGTCATCGTCGACCGGATCGGCACGCGAACACCGTTCGTCTTCGGGATGATTGTCCAGACCATCGGCACGAGTGGCTACCTGATCGCCATGCTCGGGCCGTTTCCTGCGGGGTGGTTTCTCGCCTCGAGACTACTTTGGGGGGTCGGCAGTGCGTTCGTCTTTGCAACGGCCTACACCATCGCGGCGGATGTCAGCGACACCGATTCCCGTGGGACGAGTATGGGACTGATTCGCGGGGGTGTCCTCTTTGGCTTTCCAACTGGCGTCGTATTAGGTGGCGTCATCAGCGAACTTGCCGGAACGCTCGAGGCGTTCGCCGTTGCCACCGCGTTTGCTCTCATTGCAAGCGTCGTTGCCTATCTGCTGATTCCGGAGACCCACGTTGAGGAAGGAACGCGAACGTCGGTCAAGCCGTGGGATGTCGATACGAGCGTGCCCGCACTCACCGTTGGCTTGGTGAATTTTACCGTGATGTTCGCCTATATTGGGGCACTATTTGCAACGCTCGTGCTCTTTCTTGGCCAAAACGAGTTGGGAGTCTTCGGTTTCGGTGCGCAAGCCTCCTCTGGCATTTTCATGGGCGTCACGGTGGTTGCCGCCGGCGTGTTCATGTTTCTTGGCGGCTTTTTGAGCGACCGCTTGCACTCACGGGTTCCGACGCTAATCGGCTTTATCGCCATCTCGTTCGTCGGCTTTCTGTTTCTCGCGTTTGCAGACTCCGTTCTGACGCTGACAGTCGCCTGTCTCCTCATCGGGGCCGGCCAGGGGGGAACGAGCGGGCCGCTGATGGCACTGCTCGCAGATCTGACACCGACAGCGTCGATGGGACGGGCTGTTGGCACGAACAACGTGTTAGGCGATGTCGGCGGTGGCGCAGGCCCAATCATCTCACTGCCGTTGATCGACCTCGTCGGCTTCCAACCGATCTATCTGGCGTGTGCGGTGCTCCCGGTGCTTTCGGCTGGCGTCTTACTCGTTGGCATCCACCGAGAGACGGGGCAGTTCACCCCAACGGTAGACTAACGCTGACGGCTGTCAGTATCCGACTCCGTCGGAAGAGACAGCCAGTCGGTAACCATCGCCTGCAACGCCACGTGGACCAATTCGGCGACATCCTCGCGCTCGAGGGTCACCTGATAGATTCGACAGCCGTTGATCACCGATAATAACAACACCGCCGTCGCTTCAGGGTCGATCGCGCGAAACCGACCGCGGTCAATTCCCTCCTCGAGAATCGCGATTACCATTGCTTCGACCGTCTGAAAGTTCGTCGTCAGTTGGCGTCGAAACTCCCCATTGTACGGCGCAGCGGAGCGAACCTCGAGCATTGCAACGACAAGGTTCCAATGGTCGAAGTCGGTCTCCCCTCGTCGTCGTTCGGGTGAGCCAACCAGCAGAATCTCGAGCAGTTCAAGCAGCCGTTCGGCCGGGTCCGCCTCGGCTCCAAGGGTCATCATCGCCTCGGTGTCGACGGTTCGACCGAAGTTTTCGAGGAGATACTCGAGGAAGGCGACGAGCAGGTCCTCTTTCGTGTCGTAATGATAGTGAATAACGGCTTTCGATTTGTCGAACTCGTCGGCGATCGCCTGCATCGTTAGGTTAGCGTAGCCACGGTCACAGAGCGCCCGATAGGTCGCGCGCATGATCGCCGCCTGCGTCTCGTGTTGGGGAAGTGTCGTGTGTCGCTTGTCCTCGTCTTCGTCCCCGTCTGCTCCCATTACCTCGAAAATGAAGATTGGAAGTAAAAACGTTTGGTTGCTAGGAAGAAGGCAACTGTTTTGCCGGTCACCCCGACAGTGAGCGATATGTACCGATTTGGCGTCGATGAAGCCGGCAAGGGGCCGGTGTTCGGCTCCATGTTCGCCGCCGCCGTCTGGGTTGGGCAATCGGCGACACTCCCCCCAGGAATCGCCGACTCGAAGCGGCTGACGCCAGCCCGACGAGAAACGGTGGCGAAGGCCCTTCGAACCACCCCGGGCGTCGAAATCGCCGTCGCCGAAATCACTCCCGACCGAATCGATGAGCCGACGACCGATATGAACTCCCTGACTGTCGAGGCTCACGCTCGAGCGATCAGCGACGTCCTCGAGGGCCCAAACAGTTCCACGATCGGCCTCTGTGACGCCTGTGATACCGACGCCGACCGCTTTGCTCGCCGCGTGGGCGCAGCCTGTCGCGTTGAGGGCGTCACCATCGACGCCCGCCACGGCGCTGACGACGACTCGCCGCTGGTCGGGGCCGCGAGCATCATCGCCAAAGTCGAACGCGATGCACACATGGCCGCTCTCGCCGACGAATACGGCGACATCGGGAGTGGCTATCCGAGTGACCGGACGACCCAACAGTTCCTCGAGTCTTACATCACCGACCACGGCGAGCTCCCACCGTTTGCCCGTCGGTCGTGGGCGACCTGTAAGCGGGCGCTCGCCGAAACGAGCCAGCGAGGGCTCGAGGAGTTCTAGACTGCGTCAGTACAATAAAAAGCGCTCAGACCGCTTAGCGCTCGGTCATCAGATATCGCAGGATGTCACCGTAAGCCGGCCGAGTGACCAGCACCCCGACGAGCACGCCGAGGATGGTGATGATCGCAAACCCACGGAGGTCTCCGAGGCTCAAGATCGCCAGCGGGCTCATCGCGACGATGGTCGTCGCAGCGGCGACCCCGATAACCCAGAACGCCTTCCTGAAGCGAGATTGGAACACGCGCCTCGAGTTGACATCACCTTCGGACATCACCTCGTCGGCGATGATGATAAGATCGTCAAAGCCGGTTCCCACGACCGCGATGAAGCCGGCGATGTGAGAGAGGTCGATCGGCATGCGTATCGCGGCTGCAAAGCCAAGCAGGATGACGACCTCGGCGAGGCCGGTTACGATCATCGGGACGGCGACACGGGCGTCGGCGTACCGGAGGTAGATCATGCCACTGACCGAAAGCACCGCGAGGATGCCGACGAACAGCGAGTAGAGCTTAAACTGGTCACCGAGTGCCGGATCGAGCTCAAAAGTCTGACCGCTGTTGAAGTCCAGTGGGGCAGGCAGGGCACCGGCACGAAGGTTCACCGAGAGCTGCTGGGCATCCTGCTGGGTTGGCGTCAGCATCTGGAACTGTGGATCCTGTACCCACGTTCCCTGATTCATGTTCGCTCCCAGGTCCGGGCTCATCGAGTGTGAGTCGACGACTTCGCCGTCGACGACGGTCAACAGACAGTAGTTCTGTCCAGCAGCGCCGTCGTCCTCGAAGGCACACTGACCGGCACCCGTCGTTGTGAACCCAAAGTCGTTCATATCGTCTTGGAACCCTGGGGCTCGTTCTTCGGTAATCGTCACGGGAACGTAGTCACCCGACTGGTCGTTGAACGACGCCGTTCCGATCGTCGCAAAGTCCTCTTGGACGAGGACGGTGTCGTTCTGTTGGCCGCCATCACCGTCAGGGTGGTGGGCAACGACTTCGACGACACCCCGTTGTTCGATCAGTTCACGAAGTTCGTTGGCGCTCATATCGGGGACTTCGATGACGATGAAAAACTGGCCGCCAACATCTGCCTGACTGACGCTGGCCCCCGAAAGGCCCGCTTCGTTGATTCGCAGGCTGATCGTCTCGATGATGTCATCACGGGTGGTCTGGGTGACGCCATCCCGGATATCGTCCTCGGTGGCATCGACACCGGCCTCCTGGAGTGCGCCCGCAAACTCACCGTCACTGACGTTATCGGTGAATATCTCGGCGGTCGCGAGGCCGCTCTCTTCGTCGTAGCGGACGGTCGCATCAGCCGTATCGAGATCGAGTTCACTGTATAGCGTCTGTTCGATTTCGGTTTGGTCGTCCGGGTCAATCTCGAGGTCTTCAGCAGTGCTCCCAACAACCGGTGCCGTGAGTCGTGTTCCGCCGTCGAGTGTGAGTCCATAGACGAGGTTCGTCCACCCCTCACCTACCTCCTGTTCGTCTTCGCCCTCGAGGCCGCCGTCTCCTGCCAATGTGTCGTCGGCTAACAGCCCACCGGGCACAAATAGCGCATACAGAGAGACGCTGACGAACAGCACGAGCAGCATAATCTTCCAGTATGCTTTGAGGAACTCTTTGGGACTCATCGGCTCACCCCGCGGAACTTGTACCAGCGAAGGAGGCTGAGGTTCAGCATGTAAGTGTTCATCAGGTCAGCAGCGAGGCCGACAAAGAGGATGAGCCCAATGTTCGTGAGCAGCCCAATGCCGAAGAACCACGCCGAGATAGCCATCACGAGCATGGCGACCATCGACGTGACGGTCATCGTCACACCGGTTCGCATGGCGCGATGGGTGCTCTCATAGAAGTCACCCGACCGTCTCAGTATGTGATTGTTTAAGAGAATATCCGAGTCAACCGAGTACCCGATCAACAGGAGGAGTGCGGCGACGGTTCCGAGCGTCAACGGAATGCCAGCGAGATTCATGAACGCAAGCGGGATCACGATATCGGAGAACGCCGAAATCACGATCGCAATCGAGGGCACGAATGTCCGGAACGCAATGAACGCAATGAGACTCATCCCGATAAACGCAAACGCGACGCCAAAGAGCGCCGTCTGCTGGAGCGCCGCACCGAAGCTCGCGGAGGTGGAGGTTACCGACTGGACGATACTCGCCTCGCCAGCCGGCTCGAGGTTCGACTCGGCTTGCTCGGACAACGCTTGCTGGTCGTCGGAGGCAAACTGGAGGATATACTGGTCATCGGTAGCCTGATTGGCCTGGACGGACTCGGGCTCTTCCTCAAATGCGTCCGGAATGTCTGCCCGGTCGGTTGAGGTTTCGACTGTTAGTTCGCTCCCACCAGCGAACTCGATTCCAAGCACGACCGGTGTTCCGAAGACGAGATACCAGCCGCCCAGAATCATCAATGCCACCGCGAGGACCGCAAGCGGGACCGCCACTAACTGGCGGTTCGTATACCGGGTGTAATCAATCTCCGGTATTTCGAAATAACCCATATAAATCGTCCGAAGCAGTCAGGGTAAGTAAGCTTTCTCAATTCCCTTGCCTTCTCGCTCAATCTGGCAAGTACCGAACGCTCACGATTCCATCCTCCGGCACCCGCCGAACCTCGACCCGAACCGCGCCAACGCGAGCGCCTCGAGCGACCGTTTCGATATCCTCGAGAATCTCGCCGACGGCAGTTTCTGTTTCCGCCGGCGGCACAGCAAGAACGTGAATCTCACCGCGGCCGGCACGTTCGACGCGGTCGACCTCGCCGATCTCGAGGGCGTCGGCTCGTTCTTTCGAATCCGTTGTTGGGGCAAGGTCGGTATCAACGAGGTCTATCGTCCGCTGGTCCTCGATTTCGACGACCTGCCACGTCACCTCGAGTGGTGGTTCGGGTTCGATGGTCGCCTCGAGCACTTCGTGGACGCTGAGGGCGGGATTCGAGGCCAGGGTATGGACCTGTGCGGTTTCGACGTTGCGGATGAGGGCGCTGTCGTCGTCGGCATGGGTAACGACGAAGGTACCCGTCTGTGTGGCTGGGTCGGTCATACGCGCTTAGAGGGACGCGATTGGTTTCGGCGTTTCGTCTTTGGGCGCCGACAGGGGCGGGGGCGAGGCTGAGGGCGAGTCCCGTCTCCCTCGCTTAGCGCTGGCGACGATGAACGCCCCAAATAAGGGCCGCTGCACCGCCAATAATGGCGATCCCGACGAACCAGGGGACGCCGTACAGGGTGGCGGTGATCGCCCCTGCCTCGCTCTGGTGCTCCGGTGGAACGGTCGGAATCATGCCGACGTAAAGTGCGATGATAAACACGAAGCCCGAGAGGGCCAATCGGCGGTCGTACTGGGTATCATCCCCGATGCCCCGCCGATGTCGGCGGGCGACTAACAGGATTGGTGCGAGCAGTGGAACGACCACTGCAAGCGCAATGAGAACGAAAAACGCCCGCGAGATCGCAAGCGTTGCGGAGGTGTCGGCGGTAACGGCGACGAAATTGATGAATCCCAAGACGAAAAATACCCCAAGCAGTGTGGCAACGAGTCCGCCAAGCAGGACGTAGCACTTAAACAGAATCGAGTTACTCCGACCGAACGCGTAGGGAATCGCCCCCGGCAACCCTCGATAGGCGTTCTCATCGACCGTTCCGGACATACTCGAGGTTTGGAGTGGGTGGGAATAAGCACCCCGGTTGCTGTGGAGTCGAGCGTCCCGTGTCACCGAGACGAACTCTCCTGTGACGGAACGATTTTAATGCCGGCCGTCGCCACATTTGTCATGGACGTTGATATCGGCTATGCACTCACATCAGTTGCCTCACCGGGTATCTCCCGTGACAATCTACAGCGACTCGACGAGCGCGTCGCCGCTGCCCACGAACGGATCGAAACTGGGCGGGCGAACCACGAACACGGCTATGAAGCGCTCAACCTCCCAGCCCAGGTCGATCCCGAAGAGATTCGAACCGCCGTCGAACCCGTCGCCGACGCCGAGGCACTGATCACGATCGGCATCGGCGGCAGTGCTCTCGGCGCAAAGACGATCACCGACGCACTCGCCTCCGACCTCGAGACGGCCTACCTCGACAACGTCGACCCCGCGTGGGTGAGCCAACAGGTCAACGGGCTCCCCCTCGAGGAGACGGCGATCAATGTCGTCTCAAAATCAGGGACGACGGCTGAAACGCTCGCAAACTTCCTTGTCGTCCGTGAGATTTTCGAGGAGGCTGGCGTCGATTGGACCGAGCGAACCATCGTGACGACCGGTTCGTCGGGCCCGCTGGCCTCGTTGTCCGAGAGTCACGACCTCCCGCGGCTTCCTGTTCCTGATGGCGTACCTGGCCGCTTCTCGGCGATTTCGCCGGTCGGCCTCGTCGCTGGGGCAATCGGTGGCGTCGATATCGAGGCGCTCCTTGCGGGTGCGGCCGCCGAAGCCGACAGCCTCACCGGGTCGCTGTTTGACTGTCCCGCCTACGCCTACGGCGCGATCACCTATGCCCTCGACAAGCGCGGGGCTGGGATGAACGCGATGATGCCATACGTCGAAGCGCTGGACACCTTTTCGGAGTGGTACGCCCAACTCTGGGCTGAAAGCCTTGGCAAGGACGGCTTGGGTCAGACACCGCTGCGTGCCCTCGGCGTCACCGACCAACACTCCCAACTCCAACTCTACCGTGCCGGCCCGCGAGATAAGATGGTCACGTTCGTCCACACCGAAGAAATCGAAGACCGGGCGATTCCCGAGACCGACATCGAGGATCTCTCCTATCTCGGCGGTGCAACCCTTGGCGAACTGCTGACCGCCGAGTTCGAAGCGACTGAAGCGAGTCTCGCCGTCGAAAACCGACCCAGCGTCCGGATCGAACTCGAGGCGATCAACGCCTTTGAACTCGGTGGCTTGCTGTACGGGATGGAAGCAGCGTGCGTGCTCGCTGGAGAACTGTACGGCATCGAAGCGTTCGATCAGCCAGCTGTCGAATGGGGCAAAAAGGCCGCTCGTGGACTGCTCGGTGGCGGGGACTTCGAGGAGGCTGCGGCCGTCGCGGAAAAGACGACGCTCCGTATTGAACACTAACCCAGCCGAATACGGTGGCGTTTTGATCGCTCGGCCAAACACTCAAGTATGGCAGATTCTGTGCGGGCAGACATGCTCGACGCGGACGGCGCCGTCCTCGCCGCTGGGATCACCCTGACACTCCTCTCGCTTTCCGGACTCGTCGTTCCAGTGGGCCAGGGCCTCGGTGACTCGGTTGTATGGGCTGCACTCGGGCTGACACTCCTCACGCTCACCGTCTTTCTCGCCCGCTATGGGGGCGTCCTCGAGCGCTCGATCGGTGGGCCAGTTGCGGCCGTCTCGAGTTTTGCCGTTGTCTTGCTTTCTGGATACGCACTGAATCAGGGCGTGACTGGGGGGATTGGGCCCGAATTTGGGCTCTCGATCCCGGTCGTTTTCGGGACGTTCCTCACTGCCAGTGTCGTGACGGCACTGGCGATTGCAGACTACGGTGGACTTTCTACTGAGGACGTGTTGTGGCGGCTTGTGTGGTTTCTGGCCGGCTGTGGAATCGCTATTGCCGGTTGGCTAGCAACCATTGTGTTTGGCGTGTTGCTTCTGAGCGTGGGGCTTGTCGCTGTTGGCTCCCTCTCAGATCCACAGTCAGCCGTCGCCACACAACTCGGGATGGCACTTGGTGTGACGGCGGTGACAGCGGCATACCTCTCGTTGAGCGGCCAGTCCACTGACTTTCTGGATATCCGACTCCCGTCGTTGCGGGATTCAGCGTGGCTCATCGGTGGGTTGGTTGGGATTTTTGCCGCCCTGATCGGAATCAGTATGCTACTGGCCGCTACCGGCACGGAAAGTGCGAGCCACACCGCCGAACAGCAGGCCCAGCAGAATCCTGAGGCGCTGCTTATCCTGATCCCGCTTGCAATCTTCATTATCGGCCCATTCGAGGAGTTACTCTACCGGAATGTTATCCAAAAGAGCCTCTATGAGCACTTCTCTCGAGCGGGTGCAGTCGTCGTCGCGAGCGTTATTTTTGCTGCGGTCCACCTGCTGGCCTATTGGACGGCCGGACCCGGGGCCGTCTTGGGAAGCCTCGCCGTCGTCTTTGCGCTCTCGCTCGTCCTTGGCGGGGTGTACGAACGGACGGACAACCTAGTCGTTCCGGCACTGATCCATGGCGTCTACGACGCCGTCGTCTTTTTCAATATCTATACGGCGTACGTGTGAGATCGGCGTTGGCAAAACGGAACTGGAACCGGAACCGGAACCCGAATCTGAGTTTGAGTTTGAGTTCGAGTTCGAACCTGAACCCGAATCTGAGTTTGAGTTCGAGTTCGAACCTGAACCCGAACCCGAATCCGAACGGCCGTCTCAGGATGGATTCTTCCGCGTGAGCCCGCTCCCACAGATCGGACATCGGTCTTTTGACTCATCGAACTCACGGCCACACCCCTGACACTGGAAGACCCATTCGCGCTGTTCGGTGATGCCCTCGCGCGCGATCGGTTCGACTGTGACGTTTAGCTTCTCGGCGACGTTTTGCATTGCGTAATCGTCGGTCACGAGCGCGCCGTCAAGTTCGAACGCCGCCGCAATGAGGCGGATATCCGTCTCAGAGAGTTCCTCTCGGTCACCGGACTCGCCGGCAGCACGGCGCACTGTTTCAACGGTGTCCTCATTTGGAATGTGTATGTGCATGCCCGACCCCTCCATTGCGTCAAAGCGGTAGGCACTCTCGTCAACGAGTTCCTCGCGGACGAGTGGGATACTCGCGGTTCGGTCAGTCGTGTGGAAATCGTGAATAAACGCCGAAGAATCGAGGATGTACATTCCCGTTAGTGTTGGACGACGACGTAGTCTTTGACCGCTTGCACACTGGAAACAGGGATGAGAAATCGGCCGGCGTCATCCCGGTTGAACTCGACGCCGGATGGGAGTTCCGAATCGGGTTCGACGATCAGATCGTAAAGCTGGCCGGTTTTAAGGTCCATTGTGATGTTATAGAGCAATCCAAGCTCGGTTCCGTCTGCACCCATGACTGACTTTCCCGAGAGGTTTTCTGCGAGTATCTCACTCATGGTATCCCGTACTGAGTAGTGGTTAATAAACGCCACGGGGTTGTCTGACGGATGACTGACGTTTTGCCCTGTCTGTTGAACGGTACCACTGTCCACACACTGGCCGCTGTGACGATGGGTTTAACTACTGCCCGGCGGACCATTCGATAAGACCTTCTCGGGTGGTTCACCATGTCGGATTCGGATACAGATACACACTCACCTCCTTCACTCAGAACGCCGATCGTCGCCGTCCTCGGACACGTCGATCATGGAAAGACAAGTCTCCTCGATAAAATCCGCGGTTCCGCGGTAATTGAGGGCGAAGCAGGCGCTATTACCCAGCACATCGGCGCCACCGCTGTCCCACTTGAGGTCATCTCCGGGATCGCCGGCGACCTCGTCGACCCCGACGATTTCGATCTCCCCGGTCTTCTCTTCATTGACACGCCGGGCCACCACTCCTTTACGACGCTGCGCTCACGTGGTGGCGCACTCGCTGATATCGCCATCCTCGTCGTCGACGTTAACGACGGCTTCCAGCCACAGACTCTCGAGGCACTCGATATCCTCAAGCGCTCCCAGACGCCGTTTATTGTGGCGGCGAACAAGATCGATACCGTCCCGGGCTGGAATCCGACCGAAGACTCCCCGATTAATGCGACCTATGAGTCCCAGAGCGACCGCGTCCGGACCGATCTGGACACCAGCCTCTATGAAATAATCGGCAAGCTTTCGGACAACGGCTTCTCGGCCGACCTCTACTGGCGCGTCCAGAACTTCCAGCGAAACATCGGTGTCGTCCCCGTCAGCGCCATGACCGGCGAGGGCGTCCCCGACCTGCTTGCAGTGATGATGGGGCTCTCCCAACGCTACATGAAAGAGGCCATGGAAATCGACGTCGCCGGCCCCGGCGTCGGCACCGTCCTCGAGGTCAAAGAGGAGAAAGGGTTTGGCACGACCATCGATATGGTGCTCTACGATGGGACGATCCGCGAAGACGACCAGATTGTCGTCGGCGGACTCAACAAACCGATCGTCACTGACGTGCGCGCGCTGTTACAACCTCGCCCACTCGCCGAAATACGCACTGAAAACCGGTTTGAGAACGTCGACGCGGTCTCGGCTGCCACCGGGATCAAAGTCGCCGCTCCCGACTTAGCCGACGCAATGGCTGGCGCACCCGTTCGTGTAGTCCGAAACCGCCCTCTCGAGGATGTCGTCGCGGAAGTCGAAGCCGAACTCGCGGATATCGCCGTCGATACCGAAGAGGAAGGGGTCGTCGTCAAAGCCGATACCCTCGGCAGCCTCGAGGCGATGGCCGACGCCTTAGCCGAAGTCGAGTTACCAATCGTTCGGGCGGAAGTCGGCGATGTCGCCCCTCGAGATATCAGCGTTGCCTCGACGGCGAACGATATCAAACAGCGGGCAATTCTCGGATTCAACGTCGACGTGCTCTCTGATGCCGAACGGCGGGCGGATATCGACAATGTCCGACTGTTTACGGACGACGTCATCTACCAACTCATCGAGGAGTACGAGGACTTCGTCAACGAACTCGAGCGCTCCCAACAGGATACGATCCTCGAGAACATTACACGACCGTCGCGCTTTCGTATCCTGCGGGATCACGTTTTCCGACAGAACGACCCTGCGGTCGTCGGTGTCGAGATTAACAGCGGGACGCTCAAGAACAATTCTCGAGTCGTCAAGTTCGACGGCAACGAACCCGTCCGCGTCGGACAGGTCAAAGGCATTCAAGAGCAGGGTGAGGATATCGATGAGATTCGGGCTGGAAACCGGGTTTCAGTTGCCATTGACGGACCGACGGTCGGCCGTCAGATCGAAGAGGACGACGAACTTTGGACTGAGTTGCCGGAAAAACACGCCAAAATCCTAGAGCAGGAACTCAAAAGCGAGATTCCAGCCGACGAACTCGAGGCGTTGAATATGTACTTAGAAAAGCAACGCAAGCGCGATCCGTTCTGGGGAAAATAGCTGACTGTTTGCGCTCCCCTGTCCCACACAGTATATAGCCGTCGACCGCATACACGTGTCAATGCTCGAGGGAACGCTCGACCTGACGCTGTCGATGGTCGACCGCTACGGACTGGTCGTCCTACTCGCCGTGTTCGTCCTCGAGGGGGCGCTGATCAGGAAGATTATCCCGACACGGGCGCTTCTCATTGCAATCGTCCTCGCGGCCGGAACCGGCTTGCTCAACTATGCGACCGTCTTGGTGGCCGCTGTGTTGGGGGCAACGATCGGCCAATCGCTGTTGTTCATCCTGGTCCGCCACTGGGATATCGACCTGGCGGCCCATCCTCGAGTCCCCATCCAAGACCGCCACGTCGACCGAGCAGACCACTGGCTCGAGCGCTGGGGACCGGCAGCAATCGTTTTTAGCAATACGCTGCCGGTCGCCCGCGGCTCGATGATCGTCCCTACGGCGATGGGTGATGTGTCGGGATATAAATTTTCAGCGTATTCACTCGTGGGCTCGGTCGTGTACACAGGTGCGCTCATTGCTCTCGCGAGCGGATTTGGAACGGTTATGAGAGAACACAGCGAGCTGGTAGCACTTTTTATCGGCGGCTAGACGTCGGTTCGTCAGTTTGGGACCACGCAAAACGATTTGAGGCGAGGAGTCAGCGAGCCGTCGGCGTCACACTATCGCCAATCGCCTGTTTGACTTGGAACGCAGCGCTCGCAGCCAGTCCGCGAGCGACTTCGGTCTGTTCGTCGGCAGTGATCATCTGTTCGGCCGTTCCGTCAGCTGTCGGCGAGAAACCGGCACTGACAGGATGGCCAATCGGTGGCTTGACCGCAACCCGAACCCGCGGGCCGGCGACACCTTGAGAGATATCCGAGTCAACAATATACTCGTCAGGGAGATACGCACGCGTACGAGCAGCGATCTGTGTGACATCCCGATGGAGCACCCGCTTTTGTTCACCTGAGAGTGTGGGAACATCCGACTGAGCCCGTTGGCCCGCCTGCGTTACACCCGGCAGTCCGCCGTACGGCGTGTTTCCGTTCATAAGACCTTGCTATCTGTGGTAACAAGCCTCTATGTAAAAAGGGTTCGGTACCTAATAGAAAATTTACACTTAAGAGACGCCTACACGATTGGTTCGCTTTCACCGTACACCGCGAGTACAACGGCAGTCGTGTACGATCCGCTGTCGGCAGTGGCACTCTCAATATGTACTTTCGGCTCGTCGAACGACCACTCTCGGAGCGCTTGGCCGGCAGCGAGCCCCTCGAGAACCCGCCGCTTGACGTCCTCGCCGTCGGTTTCGCCGGCGGCTTCATAAAATAGTCCTGGTCCGAGGGATTCGGGTGAGTGTGGCTGTGACTGTGATTGTGGTCCTAACCCTGATCGTGACCGCGACTGTGACTGTACCCACCCCAACGCCGCACTCACTCGACCGGGCCCAGCAGTTGTCGCCCGCGCCTCAACGACGGTGAGCCGTTCACCGGCGGGGCCGAGGTCCGGGGCACTCCCAACGGCTTCGACATCGACGCCGGCTGGAATCACCGATGAGACGGCAACGAGATTGTAGTTGCAGATTCCCGCCTCAGCAAGTGCCGCGTCATACGACGCCATCGCTGTCGGCGCTGACGCCGTTCCCCAGACGATTCGGATCATACCCATAGTCGACCCTCAGAGACGACCCGCGTAAGATGTTGCGATTCACTATTGGACAGTAACACGAACGAACTCACTGTCGCTGCAAACAGTTCACTGGCTTTGTCCTCGAGTGCGTGTTTCCCCTTCGTCGACTTTCGGTTCGAGGGTGCCAGTCTCTCAGTACCGAATCGGATCGAATCGGACCGGATCAAATCAGGATGGAGCGGAGGAAAGACCCAAATTAGTTGTAGTGATACTGTGCCGTCGCAATCACGTCGGTCGTCTCGTCGGCTTCAATCTTCTCGATTGCCGCCTCGAAGTCCGCCATCCGAACGGTCGTTCGATCATCACGGATCGCAAACATCCCGGCTTCGGTCGTCAGACTCTCGAGTTCAGCACCGCTGTAGCCCTCGGTCATCTCGGCCAGTTCTTCGAAATCGACCCCTTCGTCGACGGTGATCCCGCGGGTGTGGATCTCGAGAATTCGCACTCGGCCCTCGTGGTCCGGTTCGGGAACCTCGATGAGCCGGTCGAATCGGCCCGGGCGCAAGATGGCTTGATCGAGCATATCAAACCGGTTGGTGGCGGCGATAATACGGATATTACCCCGCGAATCGAAGCCGTCCATCTCACTGAGCAGTTGCATCATCGTCCGCTGGACTTCCGCGTCGCCGGAGGTCTTTGATTCCGTTCGCCGCGAGGCAATGGCATCAATCTCGTCGATAAAGATAATTGCCGGTTGGCGCTCGCGTGCCATCTTAAAGAGGTCCCGGACGAGTCGTGAGCCCTCGCCGATGAACTTGCGGACGAGTTCCGAGCCGGCCATTTTGATGAACGTCGCGTCAGTTTGGGTGGCCACGGCTTTCGCGAGCATCGTCTTGCCCGTCCCCGGTGGACCGTACAGGAGGACTCCAGAGGGTGGGTCGATACCGACTTCCTCGAACATCTCGGGCTCGAGAAGTGGCTGCTCGACGGCCTCTCGTACCTCCCGAAGCTGGTCGTCGATGCCGCCGATATCTTCATAGCCAACGTTCGGCTTTGCTTGAATCTCCATCGCCTGGGCTCTGGCATCGGTTTCGCCCTCCAGAACCGTCTGGATCCCAAAGGAGTCGTTGACGGCGACCCGGTCGCCGGCGGCAATTTCGGACTGCAACTGCGGGTTCAGATCGGTCAGCACCTCCTGATTGTTGCCGTGTTGTTTGACGATCACTTCGTCCTCGAACGTGTCCTCGACTGTCGCGATATACAGCGAGGAGCTTTTGAGCGTCCCGTTTTCGCGTTCGACGCGGTCAACGTCTTCGCGTAACGACTGTCGGCGGCCGTCAGCCACCTCGAGTTGCTCTGAGAGTTGGGAGTGAACCTCGAGGATTTCCTCGAGATGATCGTGCAGGGCCTCGAGCCGCTCATCGTCCGGCAGATCCGGGTCAATCTCGCGGCGGGGTCGATCGGGGAGAGACGGGCTCCGAGACATCTATTATATTTCGGTAAGTCACCGACGGTAAATGTGCCTTTGGGTAGCGGTGGGATTTCTCCCGGTTACTCGAGCAACGCTGCAAATTCCTCGAGTCGTTGCCCATACGTTGAAAGCGCCTGCTCGACCGGTTCGGCACTGCTCATATCGACACCGGCAATCTCGAGAAGCTCGAGTGGATACTCTCGAGAGCCACGGGACAGGAACTCGCGGTAGTCGGCAGCAGCGGGCTCGCCCTCCTCGAGAATCCGCTCGACGATAGCAATCGCCGCCGAAATGCCGGTGGCGTACTGGTAGACGTAAAAGGCTCGGTAGAAGTGGGGGATTCGCATCCATTCGCGAGGGATGCGCTCGTCGAGTGCCGCCGGCTCGTAGTACGCCCCTTTGAGCTCTCGGTACAGGTCATCGAGGCGGTCTGCCGTGAGCGGCTCACCGGTTTCCTCGAGTTCGTGGGCACGGTGTTCGAACTCCGCAAACAGTGTTTGGCGGTAGAGCGTCGACCGGACCCGTTCGAGGAACTCGTTTAAGACGCCCATGCGGAACGACTCGTCATCGACGGTCTCTAGGAGGTGTTGTGTGAGCAGCGTCTCGTTGACCGTACTCGCCACTTCGGCGACGAAAATCTCGTAGCTCGAGTAGATGTATGGTTGTTCGTCGGTCGTCAGCTCCGAATGCATCGAGTGACCCAGTTCGTGGGCTAAGGTGTACATCGAGGAGATGTCGTCCTGATAATTCATCAGGATGAACGGCTGGGTGTCGTACGTGCCACCGGAGTAGGCACCGGACTGCTTGCCGGCGTTTTCATAGACATCCACCCAGCGGGAGTCAAAGCCCTCCGCGACGCGAGATTGGTATTCTTCACCGAGCGGGGCAACGGCTTCGACGACGTGGCCGACGGCCTCATCGTAGGGCACGTCCGGCCCTTCGCCACCAGTGAGGGGCATGTAGATGTCCCACATCTGGAGTTCGTCGACGCCCAGCGCTTCACGCTTGAGCTCGGCGTGTGTGTGCAGGTGCTCGAGGTTGTCGTTGACGGTGTCGACGAGCGTGTCGTAGACGGAGACGGGGACGTTTGGGCCGTTGAGGGCAGCCTCGCGGGCGGTGTCGTAGTTGCGTGCCTGGGCCAGCTTTACGTCGGCTTTGACGCTGTTTTTGTAGGTCGCGGAGACGGTGTTGCGGACCGATTCCCACTCGTCGAAATACGCCTCATATACCTGCTTTCGGAACGCCCGGTCGGGGCGTTTGAGTAGGTTGACGAAATTGCTCTGAGTGATTTCGACTGGCTCCCCGTCGGGGTCCTCGACGGTCGGGAACGACATATCGGCGTTCGAGAGCATGTTATACACCTCACCGGTCGCCCCAGTCACCTCGCTCAACTCCGCGAACAGTTCCTCGACCTCCGCTGAGCGCGTGTGCGACTTCATTCGCAACACGTCATCGACGTAGTGGTCGTACGTCTCGAGAGCCGGCTCCCTCTCGACCATCTCCTCGAACGCCTCTCGAGTGAGCGTCTGGAGTTCCGGCTCGAGGTAGGAGACCGCAGAGCGGGCCTCAGCAGCCAGCGCCTGCGCGCGGGCGGAGAGCGCTTGATACTCCTGATCCGTGGTATCCTCGTCGCTTCGCATTCGGGCATACGAAAAGAGCGTCGAGACCTCCCGCATCAGGTGGTCGCGCTGTCGGAGGACCGAAAGCAGTGTCTCGGCGTCCGCCGTTGCCTCTCCTTCATACCCTGCGAGCTCACCGACCTGCTCGGTGATCGTCTCATAGGCTGCCTCCCACTCCTCGTCGTCGGCGTAGATGCTCTCGAGATCCCATTTGTATTCCTGGTCGATCTCGGAGCGTTCGGGAACGGAACTCATAGGCGGTGCTATGAAACGGACGTGGTAAAGCGTGCCGAAAGCCGAAGTCGCGTTAGCTTGTTTGCCGTCCGCCATCAGGACCGTTGGCCCCGGCTACCGAGAAACCTCGAGTGCTGTCCGAATCACGCGCGCAAACCCGAGGACGACGAGATAGCTCGCGGCGATGACGATCCCGACAAATAATAGGCCGCCGAGAATCCGTGCCCCGGCCGTCGAGTGGCTCAAGAACGGCTCGGCAAACCGGGAGCCAAAGAACCCGATCAGTACGCCGGCAGAAACGAGCAGGGAGGCTCGCCAGTACTCGCCGTACTCCTCGGGTGAGAGTTCCATGCGTTGTCGTTTCCTTTGCGCAATCAAAACCTTGTTTGTCTTCACTGCTCTCGTTGCCACGACCCCGTCACTCCATCTCGAATCGTTCTCGCGACTCGAGCGTCGGCCTGTGCCTCGAGTCGCCGGTTTTCGAAGACGCGATGGGCGCTCTTGACAGCCATCTCGTCGCGTTCGAACGCGAGGCTGGGGTCGTAGCGAACGTCGGTGAGCACGAGCGGCTCCGGTGGGGCGGGTGCGATGCCCTTGTGGCCCGGCAACGGCTCAGGGGAGAGGACACGGTCGATTCGCTCACGGTCGACTGCCCCGGTGGCGACGGCGTTTATAAGTGAGACGAGCCGACGGACCAACTCGCGGACGAAGCCGCCGGCGCTGACGGTAAGCACGAGATAGTCGCCCTCGCGGTCGGCCTCGAGGCTGAGCGTCCGCTCGGTGTTGCGCTCGTCGGGCGTCAGGTTGTGAAGGTCGTGGGTTCCCGAGAGTTCGGTGCGTGCATACTCGAGTCGGTCGCAGTCGATTTTTTCCGGCGGCGCGTACAACTGGTAGGTATAGGTCCGTTCACGTGCGTGATGGGTTGCGTGAAAGTCCGCTGGTGTGTCGGCGGCGGCCCACGCCCGGATCGAACCCGGCAGTTCGGCGTTGAGGGCTCTGGGGGTGAGCCAGTCTGGGGACTCGAGCCCGATCGTCTGTGCCAGTGCCGAGACGCCAGCATCGGTGCGCCCTGCAGCGGCGTAGCCAGTCGGTCGGTGGTCGGTGTCGGAATCAAAGACGCCGAGAGAGTCGAGGGCGTCGAAAATGGCGTCCTCGACGGTCGGTACGTCGGGTTGGCGCTGAAAGCCATAGTAGGGCCGACCGTCGTAGGCGACTCGAAACGCACGCATTAATGCGCTCGAGGGCGGCCGGTGTGTTGAGTGCGTCGGCTTGTGTGGAGTGGTGATGGGTCTGCTTGCGTGGCGTGGTGGTATCTCGCCTCGAGCCGCATACAAAACAGCACAGACGACTCACAAACCTACCGCTGGGCGAACACCCAATAACGTGGCTCCCATACGGTCGCCCATGGCAGAATCCGAACTCGCCGACAGAGAGTGTATCGCCTGTACCAGTGACTCCGAACCACTCGAAGGTGAGGACCTCGAGGAACTGTATCAGGAAATCGATACCGACGTCTGGGAGATCATCGACGAACACCATCTTGAGGGAACCTATCCCTTCGAGGACTTCCGGGATGCCCTCGAGTTTACCAAGGAGATCGGCGAACTGGCCGAGGAGGAGTGGCACCATCCGGATATCCACCTGTCGTGGGGTGAAGTGGTGGTTGAGATGTGGACCCACAAGATCGACGGCCTCTTTGAGACCGATTTCGTCATGGCCGCGCGGATGGATCGGATGCACGAAAAATACGCCCCCGAGGCCGACAGCTAACGACGAACCCCTCAGATTCTGAGATGGGCCGGCGGATCAACCACCTCGAGTTGCTCGAGGAGCCCTAATCGGTCTTCTTCAAGCCAGATTTCTGCAATCCGGTCGTCCTCGAGTCGATAGATTGCCATGCCGGTCCACTCGGCTTCGTTGCCGGTTGGTTCGATTCCTTCGTATTCGCCAGTGTGTGTCCCGCTGACTGTGTAGCGGACGGCAACGAGGTCGTCTTCGGCTATCAGCAGATCCGTGGTACCGGTGTAGTCGGGGAACGTCTCGAAATGGGCGTCAAGAAAGCTCAGTATGTCTTCGACGCCGTGGAGCTCTTTGTGGATGCCGTGTTCGATGACATCATCTGCGAGGAGTTCTGCAAGGGTGTCACGATCCCGGTCGTTGAACGCACGGAGATACGCTCGGACGAGGTCTGTGGGTGTCTGTGTTGTGGATGCCATTGTCTCACCTGTGGTGTACGCTCTCGGTGGTCTGCCAACTGGTGTGGTCCTGAAGCGCGCTGTGAACCGCTGTTGTCCTCGAGAGCGTCACCAATCCTATCCACGGGCAGATTGTTAATCGTTGTCGTGGCACATGCACCCGTGTCGGATACACTCCACATACTGCTGTGGCGGACTCACTTCCATCCCAGCGTATAGTCCGTCTCCGAGGCCGCAAACGGCATCACCGTCGCATTTCGTTGGGCGACCCACGACAGCCGGAGGACGAACGAGGCGAGGATCGCAAGGGGCGCAAAACAGGCGACCAGTGCGACGATGGTCGCACCGACGATTGCTCCCGTTGGGAGTGCTTCGATCGCCGCGAGGTCGTACACCGCAAGCGTCGAAGCAATGAACAACTGCGCCGGAAGGCCAACGATGAGCAGGACTCTCGAGAGAAAGGACAGTTCCTTGGTGATGTAGACCGTCCGAAAGTATTTGCGAGCAACGTCGATGTGCAAGAGGTGCTCGCGAATCGACTCGAACAACTGCCGTTGCTCATCTGACAGGGCGGCGTCGTAGGTCGTCTCGATTCGGGAGAGATCGTAGAGTTGTTGGGCTTGAGTTGTGCCAAGGGTTGCGGCGATTGCGCCGAAGATTTGTTCGTCAGCGCCGGAGGGATCGAGGGTCTCAGTTACCGTTTGGACATCGGTTCGAAGCGCATCGACAAGCGCAGTGAGTTCCGACTCGAATGTCTCCGCTTCATCGGCTTTTTGACCGCCTTCACCGCTCTCCTGGACCGTCTCACCCAACGCTTGCGCTCTGGTATCGAGGTTAGTGTGTAAGACGAGTAAAAAAGAACCAGGTAGCACCGGGCTCACTGCCTGATCCATCACCTCCTCGACCTGGTCGCGGTACTCGACGGCATTTCGCGTCCGCTGTTCTAAGTTACCCGGAGAACCGAGCTCTCGAGAGAACACGAGTTGGTTGATCGCGATGACGACGGTGATGAGTGTGAGGTTGCCGCCGAGAAAGGAACTCAAGAGGAGATACAGCGGGTCGCCGGGTTCCAGCGGAAAGAGGCCGATGGCGAGCAAGCCAAGCAGTCCCAACAGGATGGCACCGAGGAGGGTTCCGGCGACGACTAATCGGTTTCCGTTGATTACCGTCCATCGAAAGAGCGAGCGCGTCCCGTTTGAACGGTCGGGTGTCATAATCGTCATACCGGAACCAGCCCCCTGAATCTTCCACCGGATCCTGAGTACACCGCTGGGATTTGGGTAGCGAGACCAAAAGCCACAGTGGGTCTCCCGTGGACGACCCCATGGCTATTTTCCGACGCTCGGTGTAGCGTACCCGATCATGAACTACAAAGAATTCATCGGCGCGGTCCAGCACAAACTCGAGTATGCCCAACTCGGACAGGCCGTCCGCGCGACGCGGGCGACGTTGACCACCCTTGGGGAGCGATTGCAGGAGGGGGAGGCGACCGACCTTGCGAGTCCGCTCCCGATGGAAATCGACCGGTTTCTGATTGAGGCCGACCACGGTCAGCGATTCGATTACACCGAATTTCTCCGTCGGGTGAGCGAGCTCGAAGGCGTCGATCGATCGGATGCCAACTACCACGCCCAACAGGTGCTTACCGTTGTCAGTGAAGTTGTCCCACCGGGAAACATCGAGAAAGTCCGTGGACAGCTTCCCGAGGACTATGAGCGGCTGTTTGCGCTGATTGATGCGGAGGTCAAAGCGGAGGGCAACGAGTGAGAATCGCGAAAGAGCGAAGCGAAAAATACAGCGCGTGAACCTGAAGAATTACACCAGTTGGCTCCGTCACTACAGACAGGATGCCGGACGCTGATATCGACCATCCGATAGTCGCTGCACTCTACGACCGGGTCGTCCCCGAATCGTGGCTGTTCGCTCCCCATCGTCGCTATCTCGCCGATGGCCTTTCAGGTCGAATTCTCGACCTTGGAGCCGGAACGGGAGCAATGGTCCCCCATCTCGCCGCCCACGGCTCGGCCATTGAATACCACGGGATCGAACCCGATCCAAACATGCGGTCGCGGGCGCGCAAACGGGCGGCCGATCCCGACCTCGCGGTCACAATCGAGTCCGCTCGAGCGGAGTCGTTGCCCTACCCAGACGGACATTTCGATGTCGTCCTCGCCAGTCTCGTCTTCTGTACGATCGGCGATCCTGACGCCGCCCTTGAGGAGGTTGCCCGCGTGCTGAAACCGGGCGGCGAGTTTCGATTTTTCGAGCACATTCACGCCGATGGGCGATGGGGGACGGCCCAGGACATTGTCAATCCGGTGTGGGAACGGGCCGCCGGCGGCTGCCAACTCAATCGAGACACCATCTCCCGGTTCGTCGGCCACGAGGCCTTTGACGTCCTCGAGGTCGAACGCCTCGAGGGTGGGGCGCTCTCCGTCCCAGCGATTCCGTTCGTCCGGGGGCGGTTGCGACGGCGAAAGTAGGATTGTCAGGATTCCAGCATTGAGAGGTGATAGCCACAGAGAATGTTCTTTCGCTCGCCGTCGGCCGGCGGTTCAGTCTCGAGGGTGGCATAGTCGGCCATCCGGTTGCAGCCATCGGAGTAGCCACAGGTGCCTGCCGGACCAACCTCCATTCCCGTCCAGAGGAGGTCGTTTTCACAGGGTTTGCACAGTCGGCCGTCAACCAACTCTGTGCCCGAATCTGTAGATATAATAAACAATTCCGCGCTTGGACCGCCACACCGGATGCATTCTCCCATAGTTGATCAAATAAAACCACCAATTCAAAAGTCTTTCATCGGTATTGTTTTAACATGTACTAATTATTCTATCGACTCTTCACCGAGCGCACCGAGCGCAGCGAGGGAGTTATCCCTCGGCACGCCACCGTTTGGGTATGACGAGCGACCAACGACAGGGTGAGCCGCTTCGAATGACACCAGGGCCGACCGAGATTCCTACCGCCGTCCGAGAGCGCCTGGCCCAACCGGCCCCGAACCCGGACATCGAGCCGGCGTTTTTCGAGCGCTACCGAGCGCTGACGGCAAACCTCGAGACCGTATTCGGAACTGATGGCGTCGTGATTCTCGGCGGCGAGGGGATTTTAGGCCTCGAGGCAGCCGTCGCCTCGATACTCGAACCCGGCGCCAGTGACCGTGTGCTCTGTCTGTCAAACGGGCTCTATGGCGACGGGTTTGCGGATTTTGTCGAACTGTACGGCGGGACTCCCGAAATCGTTCGGTCGCCCGCTGAGAAACCGTTTGATCTGGCGGCCCTCGAGTCGATACTCGAGACGGAGGAGTTTCTCGCGGCGACGGTCGTCCACTGTGAGACGCCGACGGGTACGCTAAATCACCTCGAACCCGTCCTCGAGTTGCTCGAGGCCCACGATGTGTTGAGTATCGTCGATGCCGTTTCTTCGCTGGGTGGGACGGCGGTTCCAGCCGAGAAGATTGACATCTGTCTCGGAGCGAGCCAGAAGTGTTTCAGCGCGCCGCCGGGGCTGACGGTCGCCTCGGTGAGCGACCGGGCGTGGGAGCGAATCGAATCGACGGAGACGCCGTCGTTCTACGCGAACCTCGAGCCGTGGAAAGACGCCCTCGCCGAGGAGTGGTTTCCTTACACCCATCTCGCCTCGAACGTACTTGCCCTCGAGGAGTCAATCGAATTACTGCTCGAGGAGGGGCTCGAGTCGGTTTTCGAGCGCCACGAGGAAGCCGCGGCGCTGTGTCGCAGTCGGGCAGCGGCGTATGGCCTCTCAACGGTTGCCGAAAAGCCGGAGCTGGCGTCGCCAACGGTGACGGCGCTGTCGGTTCCCGGAGAAGCGACGACGATTCAACACCGGCTGCTCGAGGAGCACAACATCCTGCTTGCAACCGGTCTCGGTGAGAGTGAGGACGACATTCTGCGGGTTGGCCATATGGGCCATAATGCTCGAGATGAACTGGTCGCCCGGACGATGGACGCCGTTGGGGAGGTCCTCGCCAACTAACTGAGGGGACGGTTTCAGTCCTGCGTTGAGTGCTACGCTACTACGTGCCAACGTACACGCAGAGAGAAACCCGTTTAGGCACGCTTAACCGAACACTGGTAATGAGTTATCGGATCGGACTGGTCGGCAAACCCTCCGTGGGCAAGTCGAGTTTTTTCAATGCAGCGACGATGAACGACGTCCCCGAAGGCGCGTACCCGTTTACCACGATCGACCCCAGCATCGGCGAGGCGTACGTCCGCGTCGAGGATGCCGCCCCCGAATTTGACGAGGTGTCGACGCCGACAGTCGGCTTCCTCCGTGGTGACGTTCGCTTCGTCCCAACCAAACTCGTCGACGTCGCGGGACTGATCCCCGGTGCACACGAGGGCAACGGATTGGGCAACCAGTTTCTGACCGACCTAAACGAGACCGACGTGCTCATCCACGTTGTCGACTTTTCGGGAACGACGGACATCGAAGGCGAGGCGACTGAGGGTCACGACCCACGGGAGGATATCGAATTTCTGACCGAGGAACTCGACCAGTGGTATTTCGGCGTCTTGGAAAAAG
>LFCJ01000582.1_pt1 | contig 23369 bp, 18 predicted proteins | sample 643141 | NCBI WGS metagenome assembly LFCJ01 (sample SAMN03766243, study PRJNA286221) | soda lake metagenome | biome: soda lake; feature: Kulunda steppe; material: water; isolation source: sample B1-Br-g2 brine of Lake Bitter-1 | place: Russia: Kulunda steppe | collected 2010-07
CTGACTCTTCGACAGCCACCTTTAGCCACCGCTACTGCATCTTCTGTATCCAGAATACCGCTTCTAACGCCATGGCTCGCCGAATTACTGACCCCGCCCCTATGCCGTCTTGCGATCAACAGGACATCTTGCGTTCCACATTGAGTGATGTAGAGCTGTCTTATGATTTTATCATGGGTTGAACGAGGTTGTAGTATGGATTGTGCGAGATTGCGGCCACGTCAATAAACAGTAGAGCCGATCCTGTCCAAATGTCTCGGTAGAGAACTGTATCAATGATCTCTAACAGTTGCTGAAGGATTCAGTAAAGCCAGAGCAACCACGTTCGACAATCGAGGACTGGTTTTTATATAGTTCACCACACCTGTATGCCATAATGAGTAGCTCGTCGGACGGCTATACTGTCGAAGAGGCACAAGAGGATATTGGGATCCTTCGCAGGGTTACTGACGAAGTCGTTGAGGCGATCGAGAACGCAGAGCGCGAAGAGGTTCTGGAATATCTCGTCGAAGACCAAGAGCTTGACCGGGCCCACGACGGCGATCGTGGTCTTGGTCGAGTTCGTCGTGCCGTCCTAGAATCGCCATTAGCGTCGGATCGGCTCAAGCGGATCGTGAGTCTGAGGGGGGACGAGACACCCGAAGAGATTCTTGTCCCACGTGATGTCCAACGGAACGCGAAAGTCGCTTTAGAGGCCGGAAAGCCCGTCGTTCTCTACGGCCCTACAGGGACCGGGAAAACCACCTTCGCCAAACAGCTCGCTCGGGAAACGAGTATCGGCTACAGCCTCAATACTGCGACGCCTTCGTGGACGCCATCAGACATCATCGGTGGGGTCAGTCCGGATTATACCGGTGAATCGCTGAGCTACCGGACCAAACTCGGCTGTGTCTCCGAAGCGGTCGAACGCGCCCGGGACTTCGATGTCGAATACGGGGTCATCTTGGACGAAATCACGCGGGCGGACATCTCGAAGATTTTCGGTCCCCTCTACACGGCAATCGAAAATCCTCATCAGACGATTTTCGAGACTGACGAGGGAGACACGATCGAGCTTGACGAACGGGTGAACATCATCTGTACGATGAACATGTCGGACCGGACGGTGAACGAGTTGGACAACGCGATCACCCGCCGGTTTGCGATGATCGAACTCGACGAGTACGAGGACGACAAACGGCAGCGCCTCTTTGATGACTGGATCACCACTCACGTCACCGACAACACGGATTTGGACGGAAACGATATTCTGCGGTTGTTCGAACGCGATTACGAGGGGATCAACCACGGGAACGAATTGACCTCACAGGGGGCGATCATGCGATTCGGACCGATGCACTACCGGGACGTGGCGGTCTTCCTTGGCGTTGGTTGTCGTGAAGGTGGCGAATACGAGTACGATCAGACGGATGCGGTCGGACAGGCGTTCCGAACGTACATCGTTCCGCGCTTGCTGAACGCCGCCGCATTCCCACAGATCGAACGAATTACGCAGCACTATCGAGCGCTGAACGACGAGTTCGAGGAGTTCGATCTATCACCCGCAGCGGAGCTCGCCGAACGTGAACTCGAACAAGAGCGTCGGCAGATGGGCTCCTACGAGTAATGAGCACCGTCGACGGTACCTATCAGTACGGGCAGGATACGTTCAACATCCCCGAACGAGGTGAGATCCGGATAGAGGGATGTCCTTCTTCGATCACTGACCAACTTCGTCGTGCGTCGTTTACACGGGAGAGTCCGGGCGTATTCACTAAGCGTCAGGAAGCGCTTGACTCAGATCAGGAGTACGAGGTTGTGACCGTCACCGTCGAAGGTGATGACAACGAGGTACTCCACATCGAAGCGACGGACATCATCGGGGTCGTGAGCCTGACCCCTTCATCGAAGGTACAGGTCGATCCGAAGATCGAGTGGGAGTGTATCTTCGATATGCTGTTGGCCGTGTACGATCAGAACAGGTCAGCAGAGTATCACGGAATTCCGCTGCAGGATTTCCTTTCCGAGGACATCCATCTCGACGACGTATTCGTCGTGTTGGCGATCAACTACCTCGACGGATTGGAAACCATTCAACGAAACGGGTACGTTCGTGACCTCGTTATCAGACGGACGAACAGCCTCGAAGGCCGCGGGAACATTGATGTCCAGGAGACACTGCTGAATCACGCCCGAGGAACGATAGAACCGCACTGGATCCACAACGAAACGGAGTACGACAATGCGGTGAACTCGCTGCTCCACTACGCAGGGAAAACGCTGCTTCGGCTCTTCCGTCAGAAATCCCCCGAGAACGATCACCCAGCGTACGATCGCATCTTCTCCGAGGTCCACCGAGAAGTCGAGCGGCTGGAGAGCATGGGCGTTGAGAGTGGGCTCGACCGGATGGACGAATACCGATCGGTCTCGCTTTCCGATCTCCCGACTCAGCGTCAGTACTACCGGAAGGCGTTTGATGTCTCGAAGGCGGTGATGTCATCGTCGCTCGGCCAACAGCTGCGTGACGGGCCACGAGAGCTGGTTGTGGACTACGTCCTGAACATGGAGTCACTCTTTGAACAGTACTCCCAAGTCGTCATTGAGCGCGAACTCAATTTCATCAAGTCTTACGATCATCTTGGGGGGTTAGATGATGTCACCCCAGCTCCGTCCCCATCGGTCAAACCGTTCGAGGGTGAGAGCTCAATTTATCACGCCCCCGATCACGCGCTCCAGGAAGGCAAGGAAACGCTTGCCGTACTGGACTCGAAGTACTACGCTGAAGGCCACGACCCGGTGAAGGAGTCCCCATCTCGATCCCGGCTATTCAGCTACGCGTACCTGTTGCACGCGGACCGGCTCGCATTCCTCTGTCCGTTACTCGAACCACGGCGGCGGCGGGTGGCACAGACCGGAGCCGAATTACAGATTGTCTCGCCGGAAGGGGAGTTCGAACTGGACGCATACGATGAGGTGATCCACAACTATCTTCACAGCGTGCTCGTTGAGAAGAGCCCAGAACTCGAAGCATTCCGGGCCGTTGCAGAGAATCAACTGTGTCTCGATGGCGTCAACGAAAGCGATCTGGACCGTGCGACGAATATGAGTGGTCCCTTCACGTTCAAAGACGCGAGAGATTTCTCACTCCGGATTATCAAAGCGGCTGCTGACGAGTACTCGTGGGAAGTTCGCAATCGATACGATCTGGAGCAAGACGGTGACTGGACGCGGGAGCAAATCGAAACCCGATGTGAACAGCGGTACGAGCATACGACGACGTGTGTGCCCGTCTTCTGTCGTGATGAAGGGCAAGAGTGGATCGATCTATATTTCCTCGATAATGGATCCGAACAGGTCGAAAAAGAAGGGCCGTTGAAGTTACTTTGAATAACTACCCGTTTCCATATACTTACTCGTGGGAATTTATAAACAGCCGATGTGACGTGGTATTATACGATGGACAGGGATGACGTTCAAGGGTACGTTACTCGATCTGAGGCTGTTCTGGAGTCTTCACCGCAGATGGACGAAGCCAACACGAAAGCTGCGATTCTCCGTGATTTCTTACAGCTTCTTGGGTGGAATATTCCAGGGAATACGCAACTTGAGTATTCCGTAGAAGCCTTCGGTCAGACATACAAGGTAGATTATGCGCTCATTCTGGAAGAGACGCCAGTGGCCTTCCTGGAAGCAAAGGGTGTTGATACCACTCTAACAGCCGATCACGAAGAGCAACTGTCGTCCTATATGATGAATAAGAATGTCACGTATGGTATCCTCTCTAACGGGAAGGAATACCGGTTCTTCCAACGTCGAGTTGATGCTTCTAACGTGAACGTCCAGAAGGTCGGTGATGCCTCATTAGGGGAACTCCCAGATAGGATTACGGTTCTGAACGCTTTCGAGAAGGATGCAATCGAATCGGGTGAATCAGGACGAATACTCGGACGAATTAATGAATTACGAGAGGCCCGCCGAATCCTCAAGGACGAAAAAGACGAGATCGCAGACGAGCTCGCTGATGTGCTGTCGAATCGAGTTTCAGATACCATTTCTTCCCTCGCTCAATCTCAGTCGAAGGAACTAGTCGACAGACTTGTTTCGGATATTGAATCCGAGATTGATGCAGATGCCGGTGATAGTGGCGGAACCTCAAGTGGAAGCAGTGGTGGAGCTGTTGAACCAGTGGAAAATCACGTTGTGGGATCGATCAAGCGTGCAGAAATTCGGGGTAATGACGACTCGAAAGTGGCTGTATTTCCGACGCGACCATCCGGTCTGCCATTCCTGAAGGAAAACAATGCGTGGGGGTTTGTTCGAATCGGGAGTGAGTTCGACTATGTAGCGATGTACGTTGCTAGGGATCCACGTCAGGTGAAGTATTTTGCGACCGTCCGAGACGTAGTTCCGCCAAATGAGGCAGATTTGCAACGACCGCCGTTGGAATACTTGGACAGGAACGAGATCGGAGAAGGCAAAATGGTCATCCGGTTTGAACCAGACAGTCTCTACAAGTTAGAAGATCCGGTTCCCTATGAAACTAGATCGCCCCAATCGCTCCGTTACACAACACTCGGAGCCTTGAAGCGAGCGACAACGACCGACGATATGCTGTAGAGTGGACAGCAGGAGATTCGGGGCGAGATTCTCTGCAATCCGTCTATGGGTGATTCAACGCAAACGTCTTATTTTCCAAATCGTAAGGTATGAAGAAGGTTCAATAGGGCGGTAAAACTGGAATTTCGTCCGTCTACAAGCAGTCAGAACCCAAATTCGGACTTATTTTCTTCCCAAGCATCCTCAACGACTATCTCATGTGTCTCCACGGCTTCAACAACACGGTCTACGCATTTTGGGCTATATCCCGGACGTGTATCTCCAGCCCCTAGCGGCAATTCGGATTGATGGAACTCTTCTCGTTCCCATAGTCCCATCTCCATCAATATAGCTTTCAGTTTTGGTAAGGTGAGTTCTTCTTTCCAGTCATTATCTTCACTAAGTTCTGAATTTACCTGTTTTTTGAATTGCATCGGATTGAAAGGGTATCTACCGTGAATATTCTTCTCGGTATATAGGTAGACATCGTCGTCCTCGTCAATCTCATCCTCAGGAATATACTGCGCCGGAAAACCTGGATCGTCGGACCCAAGATTGATGCGAATACCACCACCAGAATCCACCCCGTCTGTAAGGGCAGCGAACGTACTCGGGAAAATATCCTCTAAATCTTGGTCGTCGTCAACCGATTCTAACTTTGCGTTCAGTTCAGAGAGATCGGGTGTGTCACCGTCATCGGCTAATCCCCGTTCGACGGAGTCCAAGGCTTTCAATTTCTTTCGCGCCTGATCGGTAGCACCCTCGTCCATCAACTCTTGTATCTCTTCCATCTCTTGGTCAATCACCGTCGCAATATCTGTAGGAACAGTAGTCGAGAGAGGAAGCACTCGCTCTGGAAGATATTGCGACAGTGACTCGTCGAAGACCCGGGTAAGGATCGCCTCAAATATGTCTGAGCATTGTCTGGATTGAAGATAGAGTTGCTGTTCCCGGACAGTAACCTGCTCATGCTGTGCATAGTCTCTGAGATTGTTGAGCGAGAAAATGGCGGCAGCTTCGGATTTGGAGAGACACTGCATCCGTTGATTGTCACGTGTCCCATCCCGGCACCGCTTCACACAGGTTTCCAAGGAGACCGTTTGACCCGACCCGTCGTCAGCACGTATCTCACCACCTCTCCGGAAAATTGCTGCCTTCAACAGCATTTCGAAGCTATGGTCAAGTAATATCAGTACCCCTTCTGTTCGACCACTTTCGTAAGGGCGGTTAAATAGTTCGACAGCTAATCGGAATGAGTTTACAGCAGTCTGCTTATATGCTCCATACTCCGTCATTATCCAGACCACAATCCCCCGAGTTGAAAAACCTGCATCAAGACTCTTGGAGTAGACACGATGAACTAAAACAGATGATTGCTACGACTGCATACATCCTCTGTATCTCACATACCATCGATATTAGCTTCTGAGGATTCCAACAGAAGCAAATATTCAGAACGGCGACGTAATCCAGTCTCCCTTTTCTCTCCGTTCGAGCTGTGGGCCAAAGATTTCCTGAAGTGAATAAAGCTCACCGTCGTATCGAAGATCGTACGTTTTCCCTTGGCGATGGAACGACCCCTTGACGACGAACTGGACTGTCGGACTCTGATACTCCAGATCGTCGGCCCGCTGGTCCATTTCACGAGATAGCTCAGTAACAAACTCCTCATCGTCGAACGTGTTCTCCAATCCTACGACACTCACCGTATCGGGTACGTCTTCGTTTTTCAGCCGCTGGAGAAACTCTTCAATTGGCATCTGGTGATCGAACGTCTCGTACTCCCCAGCCACGATGATATTGTATTGGCCGGGGATTTGTCCTGGTCCTGCCATTGTTAGTAACTCGTAATGTCCCGGTCACCAAGAACCCGGGTGTAGGTATCGTCGCCGGTCACGTCCGCCAGTCGCCCGGCGAGTTCGCGTAGGTCATCATCGACACCCCACTTGTCGACGTAGTTCTGGACGGCTTGGCCCTTTTCGTAGCGGTACCGAAGGAACTGCAGCTTGTCGAGGTTCGAGAGGTGGTCGCCGCTGTCACCGTTGGTTCGCTCCTGAATGTAGGCCTGCCGTTTCTCGTTGTCCCACGTGCCGAGTTCGAAGCCCTCGTCCTGGTTGTAGAGGCACATCTCTTTCAGCTCCTCGGGAGTGGCGTTCGTGCCCCGGCAGAGCTTATTCACGTCGTCGAAGGACGGATCGTTGCTGTCGAGGAGATCGATGAATACATCCTCAACGCCGATGTCGCTGGCCTCTTGTATGATACCGTAAATTTCCTGGACGACTTCCTTGGCGGACATAATCTCGCCGTCGCGCTGTACCTTGCGGTGGTGCTTGGAGTACTCGCGGAAACACGCACCCATCTCCATCACGCCGATGTCACCGCGTGAGAGGTCGCGGTTCTCTTCGAGTTGCTTGCGGGTGCGGCGGGCTGTGCGGTAGATGTCCCGGCGAAGTGAGTTCCACGAGACAGGTTCGGTTTCGCTGATGGGACGGGCGACGACCACGATGTCGAAAGAGACTGCCTCTCCTTTGATGAACTTATTAATGTCGGCGGTGATTGGGTACGTCGCTGTCACTTCAAACCCGACATTACAGAGTGATTCAAGAAGTTCTCCCCAGGATTCCGAATCGCTGTGATGGTAGGTAAACGTGAGCGTGCCATCGTCTTTGAGTGCCCGCTTTATTACTGAGAATGCTTGGCCAAGTTCCGACTCAAAATCCTCGGCTGTCTTATTTAGGTAAGGATTTGTAACGATGGACTCTCCACGTGGTGTTTTGTCCTGATCGAACCCAGGGTACTCGTTTTTAAGAAGGATCTTCTGCCAGACGTAGAAAAAGTCCGAAACCTCAGAGTATATGATGTTATCATAATAGGGGGGATCAGTGATAACCGCATCAAATTCGTTTTCATAGCTCATCTGCCGCATATCTCCTTGGAAGACTTCAGCGTTCTCGCCAACAGGCTTTGAGAATTCTCCCGTTTCCACTGTCTCACCACCATCCACATAGCGTTCTGTAGGAGAAGAGGCGTACTCTACACCTTTGAGAACCATATCCCACATTGAGGAAAACGTACCAGTTCCGTAGGTACTTCCCCAGAGATTATTCTCAATTGGCTCTTTTGGGGGCGTGAACGAATTGTTTTTGAATATATTGGTGTTTTTATTATAATTTGGGTTATAAACGTTCATCATTGTGTTATAATTTAATGACTCAGAGAAGGCGAGTAGAAGAAATTCACGGGTATTTCTATTTTCTATTTGCCCTATCGACTTCAATAAACGAGATAAACAAAGCAGCTGACGTTCATTATACATATCAGTCCACTTTTCATATTTATGCTGAAACAAGTCATTTCCAGATACGGCAGACGCAGCGGTTATCGCTCCATCTGGAATCTGTTCGTTGGGAATGTAGTTTTGCAGTCCGCCCTCTTGTCTCCATTCTTCTCTTGCATTATTTAATAATTCATAGTCGGCATCGGTAGCAGACTTGTATGCTTTGTAATCTCCTTTCGATTTTCCGTTATTATCACAAATATGGCAGTAGTATTCAACGGCATAGAGTTGTAGATCATATCCATTTTGTTCATCAATTGCATCTACAATACTATACTTTTGCCCACAGTCTGGGCAAGTATACTTTCCGCCTCTGCTGGTATTTCCTTCTTTGGGCACCCAGTTGTGGCTACAATTCCCACATCTCGATTCCTGCTTGTAATCTTCTACGTAAACTACCTCTTCACAACTGGGACAAAAAACTGCGTCCTCATCATCGTGGTCATATCTACCGCTTGCGAGTCTGAAGTCATTAAACAACGGAACAGTATGCCCACAGGAGACACAATCCAACTCCTTTACCCAGAAGTTGTACATCACATCGGCTTCGTGATCGCCGTTCGGACAGGGCGTCTTGTAGTACTGGAGAATCTCGTCGGCAACGTCCTCTTTGACCTGCTCGAAGGCCGCCTCTAGTTCCTCGACATCAGCCTGACCGGCTTCGAGTTCCTTCTTCGTGACGAACCAGGCGACAGGGTTCAGGTCGTTGCCGACGACCTCGGCACCGAACCGCGACGCCTCGACGAGCGACGTGCCACCGCCCATGAACGGGTCCAGTATCTTCTTGTCCTCAACGCGAACATCCTTCGGATACAGCTCCCAGAGGCTTTCGGGATCACTCATATCGACGCGATCGATGAGCGATGCGATGTCCGTCTGTGTCTCGTCGCCCCACCCAGCGAGCGTCTCGTTGTCCTGTCCGGGCTCGAAAACTTCGACCTTCTCCGGATCGTCGAGTAACGTGTACAGCGAGATTGCCCGGAAGACACAGCCGAGTCGCCGGGCCCACCACTTGTGCATCGTGTAGATCGGCCGGTAGTACATCTTCGCCCGGCCTTCCTTCTCTGCGATCTCATTCACGCGCTCGATGGGGAATCCCCGCTCGATCGGAAGTTCCGTCCGTTGGCGTTCATCTGGGGGAGATTCGGATTGTTCAGACATAGTTGAGTATGTAGTAGGGATTACGGACGAGCCTTATAATTGTGCAGTCTGGGTAAACGATATTCCACTGGGAGTGGAGCGACCCTCTCGTGGGCGTTCTTCGGGGGATCAACTATGTCGAAGCGAGAAAAGCCGAAAGCAATGAAGACCGAAAGTCAGTTCTGAAATTCTAACAGGTCGTATTATAGGGGTTGAAAAGCCAGTATGGGACAAGATGCAAATCGCGGAGCAAATCCGACCCAAGGAGATCGGGGATCTCTTCAATCAAAACGAGCGGTTGCGCATTCCATCCTACCAGCGACGATACTCGTGGGAAGACGAGCACTTCCAGGATCTCTGGAATGATCTGAGCAATATCGACTCGGGTGGGAGCCATTTCTTCGGAACGATCGTGTTCATGTCCGGGACACACGTCGCCGGGGGAACGAATGAAATCGACGTAGTGGACGGTCAACAGCGGATCACGACTATTTCGATTCTACTCTGTGCGATCCGCGATCACCTCGAAGACAACTACACAGAAGACGAGATCGGACAGCGGATGGAGTCGATCGAAGAAAATCTCTGGATCATCAACCGAGACGGTGAGAAACGGGGAATGCGTCTCACTCTCGGTAACCTCGATCACGACAGTTACGAGAGTCTCGTCAACGGCTACATCGACGAGATCGACAACGGGAAGATCGAAGCAGCGTACCAGTACTTCTGCGAGAAACTCGATTCAGAGTGTGAGACGCTCGATGCGGTCAAGTCGCTCCACGACAGAATCCTCGATCAGTTGATCTACGTGTCGATAACTGCGAAGGGACACTCTGAGGCGTACCATCTGTTCGAGACGATGAACAACCGCGGCTTGTCGCTCTCCCCGATCGATCTGATGAAGAACTATCTCCTGATGAAAGCCGACCAACGAGAAGGAGTCGGTGAAGACCGGGTAGAAGATCTGTGGGGAGAGATCATCAAAAACATCGACAGTCTTACCCATATCAATGATCCCGGGCCGACGTTCTTCAGACAGTACTTCATGTCGTCGAGTCTGCTCGGAATCAATCAGAAGATCACGAAGAGCAAACTGTACGAGCCGACGTTCACCGAAATCATCGACGAAATCGATGATATGGAAACGCTGCTAACGGACATCCGGGAGAAATCCAACCTCTTCCGGCAACTGTTACAGCAGGACATCGATCAGTTCTCTCGGAGTGAAAACGCCGAAATCAACCGACTACTCCGCGATGCCGAGATCGTTTCCATCACTCCCTTTACCTTCTTTCTCCGCGCTTTTTCCGAATCGGACGATGTCGATCTACTGAAGGGAGTCGTTCGAAAGTCGAACGCGCTACTCATCCGAAGACAGATCTGTGACCGAAATACCGGTCCGCACGACACGATCTTCAATCATCTAGCCCAGAACGCGTTCGATGCTGAGGATCCGCTCCAGTATATGGACAACTATCTTCGATCCGAGGGCCGATTCCCGACCGACGAACAGTTCGAACGGCATTTCACCCAAGAGGACTTTTCCCGGTCGGATCGAACCAAGTACGTCCTCGGCAAAATCGAAGAAGACCATTACGGCCACGGCGGAAAAGAGGTCGTTGAGAGTCGTTACCAGGTCCATATCGAACATATCCTGCCGGAGCATCCAGGAAAGAATCTGGCCAAACTCTGGCTCGAACCGTTCAACATTAGCGACGACGAACACGCTGATTTCAAAAAGCGGATAGGGAATCTAACGCTCCTCGAAGAGGACCCGAATATTCGAGCCTCGAACAGATCGCTGAAGAAGAAGCAGCAGTACTACGCCGAAGACAGTACCGATTTCAAGATGACTCACGAGTTGCAAGATCGAGAGCGATGGGGCGTTTCAGAAATCGAAGAACGAAGCACACAACTCGCTGAAATCGCTACCGAAGTGTGGGACCTCTAAATTGGAGCTGGGCCGACAAAAGTGGTCTATTCAGTTCTTTAGCCCCTGACGCCCTTATCGGAAGTCAAATTCGAAGAGGACCCCGGAACTCTCATCAATTTATTATGTTGTCTCATAATCTCCCGTATGAGTTTAAACCCCTTGGCAGATATGAAACAAGTAATTGAATTAGTGACAACTTCTACAAGCGGCAGAGACTTATTCGTTTCAGAAGGTATTCGTCGGGGCTCAGGACATCGAAGAAACACTGCGAGCGAGAGTTTATACGCTCTCAGAGATTATCCATAGTAAGGCTATGAGTCTTGATGAGGAAATTGACGAGGCGCTCGCGGGATACAGTATGTCGCGTAGCGAAGAGGCCGAGGAAACGGGCCGAACAGTCGCTACTCTTCAGGACTAACGAATCTCGTCACGTAAGCACGAACGAGCCATCAGACGCCTGTTCAACCGCGCCAATCCGGTCTAACCATTCGATACCCGACGACGCAGTCTCCTCACCAACGCGTCGCTGGATAGCCGTCTCGGGAACTCCTTTGTAGAGGTCGTCGTCGTATTCCGTCTCCAGAAGCGATGTGATCGCGTTCCTGACCGCTTGTCCATCTTGGACCCGACCGTGGAGCACGTTTATCTTCTCATGAATATCGAAGACATACCCTTGTTCACGCAATCGATCCAGTTTGTGTTTCATCGCCCCGATGAACTCGTCTCTCCCGAGCAGTTCGAGTTGGGTGTGGACTTCCTCGACGATTACGTCCTCGTCAATACCTGTTTGCGCGATCCGGATCATATCGTCGACATCGTCCTCTCTGTTGGCGACGGCTTTGAACAGGAAAATGTCGTTCAACGAGACCGCTCTGACGGTGAGATGACCCTCATCGAATAGGTGACGACTCCGACCGACCATCGGCTGCGTCAGTCGAATGACGCCGGCGACCTGTTCGTGAAACACATCGAACCGCCGTAGATCGTTTTGCAGAATGAAGGCAGCCCCGAGTTCGTCGTATTCCTCTGAAAGCTCCTCTTGAGGTTCGTATCCGGCAGCCGTCAGCACCTGCCACATCCGCTTGAGGTCGGCTTGTTCCCGGACGATCAAATCGATGTCCTTCGTGGCGTTTTTGAGATCATCCAGTGTGAGCGCACCGCCCCCGATGAGGTACACGGTTAGCTCGTTTTCGAGCAGGCCCGCAAGCTCGCTGAACTGTCCCCGAATTGCATCTGACCCGAAGGTAGCTTCTCTGGTCATAGTTCGACCCCGTACTCATCGGCCAGCGATTCGAATTCTTCCCACCGAGGCGTTGCTGAAGACGACTTCTCGCCGTCCGTCTCCAGAAACTCCAACAGCGGATTGACGATGTCGGTAATCCCATACTCATCCGCGACCGTTTGGAGACGCTCCGGTGAAAGATCCGTCTTCACAGCTAGCAAGAGCGCGTACTTCCGGTGGCGAGAGTCGTTTTCGATGAGGAGCAGATGGCAGAACAGATCTTCCGGCGTGAGCGCTTCACGATACTCTGAATAGAAGAAGTACTGTTCGGATGTTGTGTGAAATTGGAGCCCGTACTCGGCAAAGGCATCGAGCCCCGTCTGGTGATAGTCTGGATGTTCGACAGCAGTATCGGTGCGGACGAGGAATTCCTCGTGGGATTCCCAGACGATCGTTCCGCTTCCAATATCCTGTTTGATACGGACGAGATGGGTGTGATGCTGGAGTTCGTACGCAAAGACGTGAAGCTCATTGAACGCATCCGTGAGCCTGTATCGACTATGCTGCTTAACGGCCATCGCTCGATTCGTGAGCGTCCTGAGTCCGCGATATATCGTGGCTCTAGCGTGCCCCGTTTGCTCTGCTAATTCGGTTGCCGTCCACGCGTCGTCACTACTCAGATAGTACAGGATATTCAACATCGAAGGTGTGAGTAGATCCGGGAAATCGACGTGGGGATTCGACTTTGTGAGTGACTGAAGCACTTCGACACAGCGCGCATTACTTGGCTTGGCGATGATTTGGTTTCCCCTTCGCTCTTTATCGATGAGATCCCGCTGAGCCAAGTCGCTGAGAGCATCGGATACTGTGTCCGCTCGGTAATTTAGTTCGTCTGCCAGCTCCTGACGCCCTTTTGCGGAGTCAAGTACCGAGAGAACCCGGATCTCTCGTTCACTAATCATATTGTCTCATAATCGCCCGCACAGTATTTAAATAGCTTGGGAGATTTGGGACAAAAGATAGGATTATTTATACTTCTTGGTTAGTTCGATAGGATCTGATTGCCCCATCTCTTAGCAGATGAGCATCTTTCTGCTCACTACTTCTGGAAGCTGATCTCGACTTTCAGGCTCGACGCCTCGTCAGGCATTCGTTCGAACATATCCTGCACCTTCGTGTAGTCCTGCTCTGACCGTAATGTCAGGCTCACCTGCGTTCGCTCGACATCAGCCGTCCCTTGTAACGTTCCTGGGACTCCTTCCCTGTCGGGCAGCATGAACGTGACATCGCCGTACTCGACTGTGCCGGTTTGATGCTCGTCTCGCCACTTCTTCCGCATTGCCGCGACATCGTCGCCGTTGTACTCGAAGCGCCACGTATCGGCCTCAGTATCGGCTTTCCGGAACGGATACCCAGGCACCCAATCCGATGCTTTGTCTGAACCGGTCGTGTTGACGACGTATTCGGGCTCTTCGTCCTTGCCGATATTTTCCAGCAAGAACGTCCGAACCATATGTTCCGTAACACTGCTGTCGAACCTGTCCGTCACCTTGTTCACGGTGAATTGATCGCCTGGATTGAGCCCCTCGATATACTCCAGAATCTGGCCGCCAATTCGGTCCTGAACGGTCGGCACGATCTTGACTGTCGTCGGGTCACGATCGCCGAGTGATTCCAGGTAGCGACCACCGGCTTCGAGGACGTGGTCATCGACAAGGAAGTCGTTGACCGCCTCGCGGGCGACTGTTTCGGTTTCGTCTGGTGGCAGGAAGACGGCCTCGTCGCTCCGAACCTCTCCGATAATCGTATCAAGGTTCGCGTATCCGTCCTCGTCGATCGATTCTTCGATCGTATCTATGAGGTAGGATGCTCCGACGACCGTCGCGCTACCGACATCCCGCAGGGTCGCGTCGGACTGTGGTTTGTCGAGGATCTCGTTCCCACGAACGATGACGTACTGATCTTCACGGTTGAGTCGGCCGATAGCCCGCATAATGATGTCGTGGCTATCCCCATCGATCCAGATTTCCCCGTCTTGGACGAGTTCGAGTTCGAAATCCCCAATGTCGAGAGCCGCCGTCCCGCTCCCGAACCGCTGTCGAAGCTCCTGTTCGACATCGTCAACGCCCCAAACTCCGACGGCATCTTTGTGAACGAGGACAGTATCGAGCGAGCTCCCCGAAAGATCGTCGCGGAAGCCGCTCGAATCCCGTGCGAGGATGGGTTTGTCGTCGAGCGCTTCGACAGTCGCATTCAATACGTCGTTTGCACTTCCGGGAATCGGCAGTTCGGGATCCCGAAGGAACTGCTCGTAGATGTCCTCGATCGAAATTTCACCCCGCCGCTCTAGCAGATCTTCGACGATGGACCAGACGTGAGTCTGGAGATCGAACGGGTCTGCCGCCGCGGAATCAGCGATGTTGGACGCGCTCAGTTCTGGACCATCGATGACGTAGACATCGAGATCCATCGGGGCGGCCAGGTCGAACTCGTTCAATAGGTCATCGCCATCGATCACCTCACCGTAGAGCAGTTGAAGCTCCTCTTGCAACTCACTCACTTCCTGTTCCTTCATATCCCCGATGGACTCACGGATCTCTTCGTCGAGAGACTCGTCCGCGAGCACCTGCCGAGCACCCTCTATGTAGCGAGCCTTGTCGATATACCGCGTGCCGGACTCGATCGACTTGTCCCCAGAGGGCTGGACGAATACGAGTGTGTTGCGCCACTCACGCCCCCGTCCGTCGTTCGTGATGACGCGCTTGACTTCTTCTTGCGTCCACTGGCTGTCTTTGACGACGACTTTGATCTCACGGGAATCGGGGATGTCCCGGATGTCGTTCGTTCGGAAGCCAACCGGATGAGCGTTGGATCCAAAGATGTCGGTGATGAAGTCCGCGATTTCGGCCTTGGCCGCCGTCTCAGACACATCTGTCGCTGCGTTCCGAATGAGCGCGTTCGGATTCTGCCGGTCGCGGATCGCGTACTTCCCGTTCAGCTTATGAAGGTGCCAAGCAACCCCGTGTAGCCGTTCGAGATCAAGCACGACATCAGCGACGAGATCCCCGGTCTGATACGCACCCATAACGATCTCCGACACGTCCGCTCCTTCCCCTTCGCTCGGTTTCAGTGAATACAGGAGAATCGTGTTCAGCACCCGGCGACCATGAGGTACGTCGTCAGTATCGACGCGGTTCTTGATGTCGCCTGTGGCCGCGTTCAACCGCTCGTAATTGATCTTGGCTAACTCGTCTTCGAACTCGATGGCGTCGATGTCACCGTGAGTGATCAGATCCGTCTGGTTCTGCATTTCGAGGAGAACCTTCGAGAACAGATAGATCATCCCGCGCGTGTTCTGGTTCCCTTCGTCAGCGTAGTAACGGGTTTCGAGCGCATCGAGAAGCACTGGGTGGAACGGATACAGATCGTGCATGTCCGCCAGGAGATCATCTGGGAGCGTGACGTGGTCAGATTGGTCGTAGGCGTCGAAGTAGCCGTTGACGATCTCGCGGGCAGCGCTCTCGTCGATGTTGTCGATCAGGCGGTGGCGAAGGACTTCGCGCTTGTCCACCTGGTTGTTCATATTGACTTCGACCGCCTGTTCCCGGTTCAGGATGTCGTGAACCTCAGAATCCTCACGGAGAACAGAGACGATCGTGTAGAGTTCGAGATCCGAGAGCGCGGTTGATTCGAGCAGCGACTGCAAGAACGCCTTGTTGGAGCTCTTTCGGTCACCCTGCAGCGTGTCGAACCAGTCTTCAAGTTCGTCGACGAAGAATGCGACCGTGTCGTCGCCGACGGCATCCTGAATCGTCTGCATGTCGGGATAGCCACCGGATTCGAACGTCCCTGGATCGTAATCCAGTGCTTCGAAGAAGGGCTCCCAGAGATACTCGTACTGTTCGTTCTGCATTGCAACCGTGATCGGGATTGCGGATTCGGGAAGGGCAGATCCGAATCCCTCTACGGAATCGTCCGCCCAGTCAGCTGCGGCAGCAGGATCGTCGAAGCAGTGGTACAGAGCGACCATCTGATGGGACTTCCCGCTCCCGTACGGGCCGTAGAGGATGTGTGTTCCCCGTGGGTCGTCACCGGTCAACGAGTCGCGGAGAATCGACAGGGCTTCTCGAAGCCCTTGTGTCATCAGCGTCCGGTCGAAGAAGAGTTCAGCATCCGATTCGAACTCGTCCTCGTTCTCCACGTTGTAGAGTTTTACTTGTCCGTCGATCTGCCCGTCCTCTCGAAGCTCACGGCTCAGGGTGACCGTGTCATCGAGAGTTTTGGGCAAGGGCTCGGTTTCTGCCATCTCTGAATACTTACACACTGCTTGGCAGGAGACAATAAACGCTAGGGTAAGCTTATTCCCGGCCAGTCGTGGGGAGAATATCGCATAACGTATTTGGTCGTCACCTTAGTCTACAGAGATATGGCTGATTATGACCTCGTTGAAACAGAGGTCATTCACGAGTCTGCGGACGACCTTCTTGATGCAATAGACGACGGATCTACTGGCGAGAATCATATTCAGACCATTCAAGCAGTTCGTTTGCAGGCCGGACAACCAGACTCGGAGCTCAGGTCCCTCAAACAACTGGATGAGGACTCAGTGAAGTTGCTGGAGCATCAGGTTGATGCGGCCTATAGAGCGCTGTTCGAGATGGACGGCAAAGCACTCCTCGCTGACGAGGTCGGTCTGGGCAAGACGATCGAGGTCGGGATGATTCTCAAAGAGATGCACTTCCGTGAGACTGATGACTCCGTCCTCATCCTCACGCCGGCCCAACTCGCCAAACAGTGGCAAGCCGAGCTACTGGAGAAATTCGGGTTGGAGTTCGTCTGTAACTACGACGATGAATTTGATGGATTCGACCAGCACGACCACATTATAGCGAGTATCGACACAGCGAAGAGTGATCGGCATCGGGCGACGGTTCTCAACCGTGACTGGGATGTTCTCGTTCTTGACGAGGCTCACTACGTCAAGAACGAGGAAACAGACCGTTACGATCTGATTGGCGGCCTCTCGTATCAGTATGCCTTCTTCCTGACGGCAACGCCGATCCAAAATAAACTTACAGACCTGTATAACATAGTTTCCCTGCTACGGCCCGGGTTGTTCGGGACACGTGATGTCTTTCACCACTATTTCGTCAACAGCAATCAGGAGACTCTCGTTAACCGAGACGAACTGCAGGATCGACTGAATAGGGTGATGATTCGAAACCGTCGCGCAGATACGGATATTGATTTCACCGACCGAACCATCGATACCCGAACCTTTGACCCTTCTCGGGAAGAACGAGAACTCTACCAGGCCGTCTCAGGTTACGTCAGAGGTGCGTACAGCGAAGATCAGGGGCAGAAGCTGGTCCTGATGCTGTTACAGAAAGAGGTCGTCAGCAGTCCTGCCGCGTTAAAGGGAACTATCGAGAAGCGGCTTGACGATCAGTCTGAGCTCACCCATACGGAAGAACTGGGATCGATTCTTGACCATATCGACAATATCGAGACGGTCACGAAACAGGAGAAACTCCTCAGTATCGTCGAAGAGGCTCGTGACCACGTTGAGATGGGGCGAGTCATTGTTTTCACACAGTTTAGAGCAACCCAGCGAGAAATACTTGACCGGTTGGTCGAGGACGGTTATACTGTCCACTCGTTCCATGGGGGCCACTCCAGCCAAGAGAAAGAACAGATCGTCGAAAGCTTCGAAGAAGAGGGTGGCGTGTTAGTCTCTACCGATGCTATGTCAGAAGGTAGAAACTTACAGTTCTGCAACATAATGGTGAACTACGACCTGCCGTGGAACCCGATGCGCGTAGAACAGCGCATTGGCCGTATCCACCGAATCGGGCAGAAGCGAGATGTGTACATCTTCAATATGGCTTTGAAGGATACAGTCGAAGAATACGTCTTAGAACGCCTGTACCACAAAATCGACCTCTTCCAGCAGACTGTAGGAGAATTGAGTTCGATCCTGACCCGTCTAGAGGAATCCGGGACCACGTTCGAGGACGAGATATTCGAGCGGTTGGTTAACGCCGATTCCGAGGTAGACCTTGAGAACGACTTCGATGCGATGGCCATTGACCTACAGGAGCAGCGCGACCTTGCAGAGAAACTGGAAGAGTTCAACAGCGGCGTTTTCGAGGGATTCGATCTGGGGGCTAGCGATGACTGACGCAGCCCTGTCGATCACACAGTCGGCCGTTGAGCAGTTTGCCGAACAGTATCTGACCGTAGTTGGCTGCACTGTCGAAAAACACGGCGAACGATGGACTGTTACCACTTCGGAAGACTCTGAAACAGATGTGCTGGATGGAGAGGTTTCACTGCTTTGCGGGGAGCCCTCGTCGGAGATAGGCGAGAACGAATACGAGCTTCATCCAGAAAGTACGTTCTTCCAAGAACTGATTGCTGAGGCGAGTGAGCGGAGTCCGACTGGCAAGATCGTACTATCTTCAGAAAGTACACAAATTGAGCTGCCACCGTGGATACGGGAAAGTGACGTTGACGTGATTACCGCCACGTTCACCCCCTACTATGATCGTACCGCAGTAGTTCTCCTGTATCGAATCAGCATTGAGACTGTCAGCGAGTATCAGACAGAATTACTACGCGCTGTTGCTGTTGACACGCGGTCGATGGACTCACTCCCGAAGCTCGAAGACACATTTCTCCAAACTGTGTCTTCCCCAGCATCAATCGAAAGTTCTCCAGTCAGTTTTGATCGATCTGAAGCGCTTACCCTCATTGAGCAAACTCGTGAAGTCGTGGTGGATCGGATTCAGCCGAAGATTGACGAGATACATCAAGAGGCATCTAGGGCAGCAGATGCTGAGGTCGAGGAGTATCGGCAACTGCAACAACAGCGAATTGAGGAATTAGAAGAGAAGACCACTCAACTGTCGGCACAGATCGACGACCTCAGTAAATCCATCCAGGAGAGCAACACTCAGGATGAGCGTATGCAGGCTCTTGAGAAGCGAAAAGAGCTCAAATCCGAATATGAAGACGTAGAATCAGAATTAGAGACGCTTCGACATCGTCGTGATCAGGGATTTCCCGAAAAGCAACGAGAGATTCGTGGAAGACACGTCTTAGAGGTTGTGGTAACTCCACTCACGGTAACACAAGTGGAGTATGAACGAGGAGAGCTTGAACTTGAATTGGAAACACAGGGGGTATCACAGTCCCTGACTATCGGATACGGGGATGGAGTCGGAGTAACCGAAGAAGTTCGCTGTGAGACCTGTAATCGACTACTCACAGAAAACAATCCGATACGAGCCATACATGATGGTATACGCTGTTCACGATGTTAGAAAGGCAGAGTACCTGTATGCAGAGGAAATTGTATTATTCCACGGACAAGTGGATTGGCTCGTTTTGTGCTCTTTCAGATACAACCTTCCCTGCCTCAGTTGGAATTCCTTAAGCTACAAGGATCCACTGTCAGAATTCGCCGTGTCACTAGACCCCGTTACGTCTGGCGGTTTTGGGAGCTGTAGTTGCTAAAAGCCAAGGTTCCTTAAATATCCACAAAACACCACCTGGTGCGATGCAACGAGTAATCAACCGCAGGCTCTACGACACAGAGCAAACTGAACAGATCGCCCGATACACGCCGCTAACCGATCGTGGCGATTGTCAACTACCTGATCAAGATAGCCGACAACGAACCACCGAAGAGACGGGTATGTCAACAGACGATGTACAAGTCAACTTCATCTCTGCTCAAACGCAGATAACGGACGCTCGGCAGACAATTGAGACTGTTGACAAGTTCGCATCATAGGTGATTGAGACAATGAGTGTTACAGTTCGAGAAGCTGAGATACCGCCAGGATCTGGGCAACAGATTGAGATCGTAGCCTTCGGATACGAGAGCGAGTGGGTCCCGTCTTTCCGCCGAATCCCAGACTATTATGAAGGGATCGAGTCAGTATTAGAGCCATGGCTAGTTGATCGACTTGGCCTGCCTGAAGACCCAGAGAGGGCGGTCGAAACAGACGATCGTGTGATCTCTGTAGGGGATGGTTTATTTGCGTCGCCAATACTTGACGCCGAATATGCCGCCACCGTGATGTTCGACGCCGACGAGAAGGAGTGGATTGTCGAGATAAACGAAGACCTCGAGCCCAACTGTTGATTTCGGTTCCTCTGGTTACTGTGAATTTAGTCGAGTGGTTCGTCACTCCAGTATACCATCTGCATCGGCAGATCTTCTGAATCGTACCGTGGGTTACTGGGAAGCGTATACGATTGCTCCCGTGTTTTCCACGCCGTTACCGCAATCCAAGCGCATCAACCACGTCGTCGACAGCCACGTCGGATGATTTCCCAATGAATTCTTTACAGAGATCCCTGAACACGGTTTCGGGAGCGTCAAGATGTCCATCAAGTGCTTCGAGACGCTCACCGACGCCAGCGGCAGTCTGTTTCGAATGCTGAAGTTGCCGACCGAGAAAGCCGCGAAAGCACACCTCTGGATGAGATTCGGCTACAGTTTCCCTGGCTGAATTGTTAGCTTGCAAAAAAGAATCGATCTCAGCGATTCCCGAGGAGATATGGTACGACTGCCGTGATAGTCCTTTGCCAATTTCATCTCTATTTGTTTCGGATACCTTCTCGTACGAGTCACCGTTGTACGCTCCCTCACACGCTTTTCTGGACGGAACCGGAAACACGCTACTGGAGCGTCCAGTTACCATACGTGCAAGTGAATCGAGCTCTTCTCGGTTCGAAAGCGTCTCTTCGTTCTCTGGGAGTCCAATCGGGACATCAATCAGCACATGATCAAGGTCAGGAACGATTTCCCATAGTGCTTCGAAGCTGTCCTCTAGAGCACATTCTGAATATGAGCCACTCTGGAAGACAACCGCGACCCACTCTCCCGCTGCCCAATCAACGCCAGCTACGCTATGCTGATCCATGTATCTGGGTTTACTCTATGCTGTGTGATGATAGTCTAATCAATCGCGTATGCGTCACCCAACTCCGAGAAATGACTGACGAGCGTATCTGCGGTCGACTCGATCTCGGCAGCGGAACTGACATGCTGATAAAAGACGATGTTCGAGTCATATGGATTGTCAGATGTCTCCAACGGCCAATCTCCGTCTCGGGTCTGTTCAGCTACTTTGTCATCGATACTCTGGTCTGTGTTCTTGATCTTGTATCCAAACGCCCGAAGTGCGCCGTCAATGTCGGTCCGGTTGTACTCAGTCGGCGGCATCCAGTACAGGTGAACGTTCAGATTTTGATTGCTGTCTGCGGACTTGGGCCCACTCATCGAATAATGAACTCGACTGAATGCTAATCCACTACGGGGTGAGCGTGCCGTTTTCACACGAGAGTTGGGGTTTTGACCAAACAGGTCTGGTTGTTCGTCGATCATCTGCCGACCGACATCGATCAAGATTGCCTCGATTTCACTCTCAAACTGGTCGATCAATCGGAGCGCCTTCAGATAGCGATCGTTCTGAAGCCCCATCGTGAGGAACTCGTCCGTCATGAATCCATTATCGCACGGAGATACGTTAGTTGTTCCTCAAGAGCGTCCGAGAGCTTGATCGGTTGAATCGTATCGACAACGTTTCCGGGAGCTGCGAGCCGCTCGATCACCGGCTGTGGCTGGAAGTTCATGAGTTGTTGCTCTGCAACCGCACAGAACAGGTAGGCGTTGGCTGCCCAGTGGTCATCGACGATCTCGCCTCGGAGCAGGATTGATCGAACCACTTCCGTCACGTCGCGCCAGTACACTACATCGACAGGACGCGGATCAGCCCACTGGATGGTAGGGTGGTTACCTTGGCGGGTAAGTGGGGGACCAACGATGGCCTCAAGGCGGTCCTTTTTGTGCTTCGGTAGAAGGAGAGTATGGTCCCACTCTCTGTCAACATAATGCCGCTCGACGAGCCTCGCGGTGTCGGCTGTCTTCCGGTAATTCTCATCTCCGAGTTTCACTTCAATCGAGACCCCTTGGTTCTCATATAAGACCAGTATGTCCGGTCGTCGGAAAGATCCTCCTTGCTTCGAAAGTTGGTCTTCCAGGATGATCTCACTCGGGACTTGATCCGCTGGTGCACCGAACAGTTCTGCTGGAAGCAAAGCAGAGGGGCGTATCAACTGTGCCAACCACCGCGACCATTCGACTTCGTTACTGGGGTGAAGCGGTCCCTGATGCAGTCCGTTTTTCACGAGGTCCGCAGCTAGTGGGTCTGTATCGAATGGGGAGTCAGAAGTCTTCCACTTGTGGTTGGACTGTTCGAGCAAGTCGGAGATGTTTACTGCTGTTTCATGGCCTATCTCAGAGTACCTGTCCCACCATGGTTCGAGTTCGCCCCAGGAGTCAGCAAACTGTTCCAGGTCCAATATCCGGGGTGTGGTAGAGTCACGTGTGACAGAAGATGAATCTGTGTACACCTGCCACCAGGGGTCAAGTGTATCCCAACTGCTCGGGAAATCGCTCATCCACGGTGATACTGGGTCCGACGTAATTAATCGTGTCTGTGCGTATGTAGCCCACCACGAATCGAGCCAGTCCCCGTCGCCGTGCTCTACGTCTATGTCCACGTCTCGTTAGTGGACACAGACCGCGTATAAAATTACTATTGGGGTAGGGTATTTCCACTATTGATGCTTTGCTGGTGGTCGAGCCACTACTTATTATGGCGCTGAAAGTGAGTCGGGCCGAAACGGGAAAGCGCGGATTTCGGAAGCAAGATTGGCAGTATGCAGCACGGATTGTGGGCACGACCATACCGGGATGTGGTGGTTAACCAATTCCGGCCTGTTCAGATTGAGGAACACAGTTGCACTCGCACCGACCTAGGTTTGTTGACATCCATCACATTTTTATCCATCTGGGACGACTCAATATCTGGACTCCCGGACGGCGGTGACCCGCGTGCGAGAGGCGGTTGGAATCACGAAAACTCAGGCCCACGAAATCGGCCCTGAAAATCACAATCCCGTCGGTAGAAGGCCTGAAAGTCGGAGAATACGGACTATTACAGTCCGTACGTAGTACGAATGGGTCGGGGCGGAGTTGAACCGCCGATCTCCGCCGTGTGAAGGCGGCGTCATAACCGGACTAGACCACCAACCCGTGTATTTTCATCTATCCGATTCCGGGACTTAAGGGTTGCTGTGTCGGC
>LFCJ01000583.1_pt1 | contig 23317 bp, 21 predicted proteins | sample 643141 | NCBI WGS metagenome assembly LFCJ01 (sample SAMN03766243, study PRJNA286221) | soda lake metagenome | biome: soda lake; feature: Kulunda steppe; material: water; isolation source: sample B1-Br-g2 brine of Lake Bitter-1 | place: Russia: Kulunda steppe | collected 2010-07
ACTAGTTGGCTTCAGACCAGAAACCATGGCTGTTGGGTTTTAAGCCCAAGCAAAACACAAACAACACACAGCATTTCCGGAAGGTAGTGTCTGCGAAGCAACCATTGCGTCAGCAGTTTGGGAGCAATTGATGTTCATAGCCAAGCCTAGCTACGGGAAAGAAACACGTTATAGCTGTGTGTTCACGTATGTCACAATCATCACGCACCCCATGCCTAACCTCCTGGTTGAACCCTCCTCCTGAGTTGCCCCCCATGTGCTCATCATACCACCTCTTCATCTCCTCATAATCCTCATCTTGGTATGGCTGGACTGCACCATCCATTCAAAGAACTCTCTGGGGTTCCTTGTTGGATCTGGGATTATAAACCGGTGCATGGTGTTTTTTAAAAAGTATGTGTATCTATTCCACGAATTGGAAACGTGGGTAATGGGTAATTTCAAAAATAGAAATTCATTCGTGGTTAATTCTAATTCTATTTCTGAATTACCCACAACTGGTTGGAAACGCACCCTTAGGGTTTAAGAGTGTAATTCTTATCGTATCGCCAAATCAATTCATTATTTATATATTCAGATTAATACAGGCAAGGGTTTAGATAGAACAAGGGGCCCACAGGAGGATGCTTAACTGCTCTGATGTCTAACTGCACCACATTTGAACTGCCCCCAGTTGTAAGTGCTCACAGCCACTTTTAGAATTTCAATCTTTCTGGGAAAGGGAGCTATCATGTCATCTTGCTCTGCACTCCCTCCCTTGCGCACGCAGGAGGTCGAAAGTCATCAAGTACGAGAAGTCCTGAGATGTAAGTAGCCTGTAGAGACTTCCATGTCTGGCTCTTATCGGGCATTTGCCCCATCTCTGATTCGCAACCCGCTTTCTTACTTTGATGCGCTCCCGTCCCAGCAGGTCTGCTGCATACCATCATTTTCAGCCGAGCTCTGGGTTTTGTGAAACCCCAAGATGTTGACAGTGAGCTGTTGAATACGACGTATGTAAGTCTCACAGCCTTGTGAGGCTTCCCTAGATCTCCCATTCACTGGCAAAACAGCAAAACAGTGGGATCACACAGGAAAGAGCCCAGTATTGGACCCTTGTAGCAACATCTTTTGTGCAGTAGCCATGTATGACAAAGGAACTTGCTTTTTTGTGTTTGATGGGTCTTGCAGGTGACAGTTTCAGACCCTGATGTTCATGCCCTGTTGGAACAACGAATTGGGGAGTTCAGCTCGGCAATAGAGAAAAGGGAGAAGTGCGCTGAGGTTGTTCAGGTATGAAGATGGCAGGGGGTAAGTTTCTATGTAAAGATGGTTCCCAAATGGCACTAGTGACCAAGTAAGCTTGGTTCTTGTTAATAAGTACGAGCTGAGAGACGGTGAATAATCTGCGCTTGAGACACATGGTAGGGGGAGCGTACAGTTCCCCAAAACGTTGAATTTATTTTGAGTATTCCACCTCAGGTGCGTCTATCATTCTATGAGCGCCGGCAGCGCCAAGCCTGGTTCACTGCCAAGTTTGCAGAGGAGCGGCGGGACTGGGAGCAATGGTGAGCGTCTCCTGCCTTGGCCATGCAGAATGATTTGTGCAATGCAGCCCAGTACAGATGAGGAACAGGCTGTTGCTATACCGCATCAGCCGCCTCTTGCCCTCATGCAGGTGCATAAACCTGGTGGTTGGACCAAAGGGTCGGGCACTGCAGAGGCCAGATGACATAGACAGTCTTCAAGAGAAGACACAACCCTTGCACTCTTTGCAAAACAGCCAACTTGCAGAAGGTATTTTGTCAGGTTATTGTTGCTGAGCGGCAGACAGAAGAGTTTTTAGACTCCATTCGCACGCAATGCGTATCCCTGCAGTCAGAGTTGCCTCTCCTTATCCGTGCAGTCATGGCCCTCCCTTCTTATCAATAAGTAGTCCACTCCGGTAATGAATGTCTTTTGCCACTCGACTTGTTGCATGCGTCTGCAATGCCAGTCTCATTCGGTCCCAACACTTCAATTTTTTTGAAATGCAGCGCCTTGCCAATCTCAGCTGCCAACCCCTGCTGTACCTTGCTCCTCCTCCTCCTCCTCCTCCTCCACCTTTTTGCTAGACCCAAACCATGCCTGGGCCTCACGCCTGCCTGCCAGCTTGGAAGCAGCACGCCTCATGATCACACGCTGCGTGAGCGATAAGCGAGACCACATCCCACCCGTCGTGTCTGCATCAACAGTTACCTTTCCCTTTGACATAACCTCATCCATTGGGTAAGGCAGCTTCTCTCTGGGGTTCATGTGCGTGTGCTTTTTTTGTGTATGTGTGTGTGTTTGCGGGTGTTGTGAGGCATGTCCACCACAGCTAGCAGAGGGCCAGGCCAGCTGTACCAGAGGCAGACCCTCATCCATCTGCTAGGCTTTTGTGGTTCCGCATTGTTGTCTGTGCCTGCACCTGCACAAGTCTTCCAAGTATTGTAAGACTTAAAATCCAGGAATATGCTCTCCAGCTTAGCCAATGCGTAGAATCCTTACCTGCATGGCCTTCAAGCTTACCCTTGTCTGTGCCGATCACTCCTGCACAAATCCATCATTTCTCAATTATCCAAGATGGGACGAAACAGCTTTTTGCCAGCTGTGTACCTCAGCACGTCTTTTTCCCCTGTGATAAAAAATCATCTCTGCCTGTTGTCAATATTCTATGCAGGACACGCTCACCCTTCTCATTGAATACCGTAAAGCGTATGCTGTTACACACCAGTCCTCCTCCGATGCTACAATAGCTGTAGAACTTGCAGCGTGCGTAAGAGGGACCAAGAGCTTGCAGTTTTGTTATCTATTGATCAGCATGTAGGGAATGATGGGCCAGTTCTGGCACTCATATGTATAGTAAGATCTGAGAAGGAGTGCATGCAGCTTTGGCGTGTTTTGTTTTGGTATAATCTATGCAGTATTCCAGTGGCTCCTTTACGTCACAACAATCATCCATTTCATCTCACTACAATCACACCAACAGAATCCTCAGAGAGGAAGGGATGTCCACTCGGAATCCCCTGATACCCATTGAGTCAGGTAAATTGTCCTCTTGTCATGGTGGACGTCTGCCTGGTGCTAGCACCAGGTTGTCACACAAGATAAGTGCTATGCCAGATTTGTGCTGCATTGTGATCCGGAGGTTAATTAAGTCAGTTGGTGGAGTTTTTTATCCCTGTCAGGCTGAGAGTCTGCTGCGTGCAGAACAGCCTATAGACATGACCACAACATGAACTTGCAGTGTAGCACACTTCTGGCTGCAGCACGTATCTGGCTTGACAGCTTGTCATCAGTTCAGCTATAGCTATAGCACATCAAAATCAGACATAAAGTAATAGCTTGTTTTTCTCTAGCGACTCCCACTAACGACCCTCTTCCTTGAAAAAGGGCTTTGAGTATAAGCTTCAGTCAAAAAAGGGCGATGTAAGGCTGCATATGGAAAGCTTTGTACACAGCATATGTTTTGAACCAAAGAATTTCTGCACCTACCAAGAAAACCTGTAACGGGGAAAAAAGGTGCATCACTGCATTAAACATCTGTGAGCACTAACCTACTGATCGTATCTGTGAAAAGACCCATTAAAAAATGGATGAAGCAAATGTGTCACACTTGGCTTCACTCCTCAAGCTTGTGGTCTGCTGAACCTCACTGGCAGGCTATGATGCGTTCTGCCAGGGAAAACAGCAAGTGAATAACTTATTAACTTCTTGAAGGCTAAGAAGACTGTCAAGCCTAGACCCAAGTTACAAGTTAGGATTAACCGCCAGCCTGGTCACTTGCCCTGAGCAGCAGCTCCAAGCTGCCCATGCTCAGCGTGGTCACCTTAGACGCAGCATTGCAGGAGACCATGTTCTTCATGTCATTCTCTTAGGTGTAGGAGGTGTTATTTACATTCCTCACACCTTGGTTCCTCTGAAGAGTCTCGGCCTTGATTCACAAACAATGAGTCAAGAAACTTGCTCTCAAGCTCCATGCTCAATCTGTGCACTATGCTCATAAGCTTGTTCGTACCAGACGTTCTCTTGAGCATTCTCCTCACCTTCAAACCAATCAGGAGAGGTCTGCTGGCTTGTCTGCCAGCAACCCTCCTGATCCTCACTGACTGCTTTCTTCTTTTCTGGTGAAGGGCTTTTCTTCCCAAATGGCCCCTTTTCCTTGATTGATGTTAGGAGCTTTTTGCTGCTTGCGTAGTCTTTCTTTTTGGGGACCGAAGTCCGATTGAGCGCCTCCTCGTGGTGGTCCCTGGAAACGGTGATGTTTACCCAATGAAGGGTCGCACCGGCTAAAGCTCATCGGCCCAACGGTGTTTCTCAACACCAGGATCGTGGAGCAGCAGCAGCTTCAAGGTGGCTCGTGGCGCGGAGCGTGCGCGGGCGTGGAGGACGGGCCCGGGCTGTGTGCACGGTGGCCTGTGCTGTTTTAAGGAGAAACGGCAGGTTGTGGAGCTCAGTGGTGGGTGGGAGTGGGGGAGCTGGGCCTTGATGACGCCGTGATGATGGCCACCATGAGCCTTGCGCGCCACACCTGCTGGGTGGGTGTGGGATCTTGTGCTGGCAAACAGGGGCTACTTTAGTCGCGCGGAGGAACACGCTTGGTGGTGGCTGCCCTCCTTGGCTCGCCTGTGCCCCTAGGGGCATGTCTCCTGCACTAATTCGGTGCTGTTGTGCTGCAGTAAGTCAGGACTTGACCTGAGTCTGTGGGTTGGTGAACCTGTCCTCTCTGCTTTGGACGTGTGGGTGGGTGTGTGGTTTCTTGCCCCTGCACTTGTTGTGTGGAAGCGTGTTGTGGGGTTTTCCAGACGTGCTTCTCTTCCTTCTCTGTCCTGGTGGGGGTAGACATATGGTACTTCGGACCAGAGTGTCTCCTTTTCCTTAATTGATGTAGGGGGTGTTTCACTGCCTACGTAGTTTTTCTTTTCTTTTCTTTTTTCTTTTCTTCTCTTTCGCCAGCCTGGTCTTAAGGCTGATTGGTCTGTTGCTGGTCTTCGTCAGCCAAAAAATAAACCATAATGACTGAGATAAAATGGCAGACTTTGCTGTGCCGTTGAGAAAAGAAATCATAGTGCAGTTTAGGCTTCATAGCTTTATCAGCCGAACGAGGGCAGCTGAGCTGAAACGTAGAAGGCCTGCAACCAGGACATAATTTAAAGAGGTCCAAACATAAGAAGAAAGGTAGTGTTTGAAAGCTAGAGGTTTTGGCAGAAAGCGAAGCTCAAAAGAGTCAAACTAGAGGACACTTGAAGGGAAGTTTAAGAAAAAAAGGCTCCTCAAGCAAGGCAAGTCTAAGGGCACGTGAGGCCAAGGTCAGGACACAAAGAGCAAGGCTAGACAACTAGCTACCTCAAAGCCAGCAGCTGGAAAAAAGGAAATCGAAGACTGTCTTACTAGGCAAGGCATGCAAAATATCAGGGTCCGCCCCAGGGCCTCCACAGAAAAGGACTGGCAGAAAGGGAAGAAAAGGAACGAGTACTTCTTTCTGAGAGAGCACACAAACAAGTGTTGACAGTGAAAAAGAACATGCACCTCATTTTGAACAGCAGCACATGTTCAGGAACACTTGTCAAAGTGGCCAATTCCACCGCGCCAGATGGAGTAATGTCGCTTTCCAGAGGCTTCATGTCAGTAATGTCCCATACTTTCCTCATCCTTAACCTCAGGTCAGCAGTGAAATCTGAGTAACAAATAGGATGCCCCCTAGACCCAAGAAACATGCCCCTTAGACAGATATGGTGGCCCCTATACAAATAGGGTGCCCCCTAGACCCAAGACACATGCCCCAACTTCCCAGAAAGAACTTACAAGGCTTGACAGCTCAGACCTAGCATCCTTGGAACTCCAAAAAGTTTACAGCTGCACAATTTAATTAATGACCGAACAGAAGTATTGAATCGTTTAATTATAATCATTTAATTAGATGCCATTATCATTAGCACTTTTTGAAGGTTCTAGAATGGAAAGAGTATCTAAGAGTATCTGGAAAGAGTATCTTAGAGTATCTAAGAGTAACGGTTATTGAGAAAACTGAAGGAGCACCAAGTCAAAAACAGTACTTGATACAGTACAAGCCTCTGGTAGTGGAAAGATGGGCATTGCCAACTATAGAGAAGGCCAGAGATATTCAAACAACAAGCATAACAAGCATACCTAGAAGTTGCTATGGAAAGAGTATCTAAGAGTATGTGGAAAGAGTATCTTAGAGTATCTAAGAGGGTTATCATAGGGTTATTGACAAAACTGAAGGAGCACCAAGTTAAAAACAGTTCTTGATACGGTACAAGCCTCTGGTAGTGGAAAGATGGGCACTGCCAACTATAGAGAAGGCCAGAGATAATCAAACAACAAGCATAACAAGCATACCTAGAAGTTGCTTTGAGGATGCCAGCTGTGAAATATGCAGTGATCTACAAATTAAAAAAGAGCAGGTTGACCCCACAACAGACATGTATCAGTGCAGAAGGCTCAAACGAATAAGTCGAAATGTTAAGGACTCACACATGCGAGCCTTACCCAACCAGATACTTGGAGCACTGCAAGCATGGGCTATGGTGGCCATGGACAGATCAGCATCCGATGCAAGCTATGGCTCTTCATTTGAAGAGGTATGGAGCAAAAGGAAGAGAGATATGGTCTTGGATCCCACTTAAATCCTTTGGCTAAAAAGGAAAAATGGTGTCATGCTACATGGTGCGTCATGCAATCCACTCATCCTTTCCACTGAAACTGCCACTGCTACCTTTTTGCTCCGCCAAGGTTGGAAGGGCCTTAGTATAAATGCTTACATACAAATTATAAAAGAACATTCAGAGCACTGTACTATCTTAGAAAACATTCCCCAGGCATGAGTGACCTACCGCCGACATGAATTATGGATTGGAAACATTGCAAGCACTCCAGCTCCTCAATGGGACCTTAAGATAATTGTTATATGGAACAAAGAGGCACAATACGTGCAATTTGATAGGAACCCAAGGTGGTATGCAGCCCTGACTAATGCTACACCTGAGGCAATCTAAAAGCCCTGCCCACATCCACCCATTCCTAAATTCACGAAAAAAAATCATTTAAGGAGAAGCTGCGTGACTCAGCTCTAACAAAGAAACCTAGATCTACGAATACAGCCCCTAACCTCACAGCGCTCACAAACAGTAACCTAAGACTGAAGGTTCCAGACTGGCGTTTGTGGGCCTACAATGACTGTAGTTGCCTTACTTATCAAAGTCAAGAATGCATTGGAGCAAAAGTCTTTATACCTTCAACACAAACATATGTCTATGTTTACTCTGGCGGAGTTGAAATAAGCAATACCAAAAACAGAGCAGAACTGACTGGCATAGCTTCTGCACTAAGGGCAAAGTACACACATAGCCACAGGCAGTGCCTGATCTCTATCTCAGATACGGAAACAGCTCTTATTTCCTGAATTACATAGGAAGCACGCACATGTCAAACTCTTGGAGCAAATCGTCTCCTTGATCAGCAAATCAGACACTCCTATACACCTTAACGAAGTTTAAGCCCACACCGGTGTGTTTGGAAATGAGTTTGCCGATGTCATAGCAAAACATGCTGCTCTCCATAACCATAATATGACGATAAAATCCTTCCACCCTCACCTGGTAGCAATCCTTTCTCCCTTATATACTAGCTTGCAGAAGAGGAAAATGAGACTACCCACCCTACCACTAGAACCAGCCTTACTCCACTACAAAACATGGAAGAAATTAAAAGATCACATGAACAAACATCACAGACTTGGAGATGCTAATACAGACTCAGGTTACTACAATTATATTGGATGAGAATTGTAGGCAGTTACTGGCCCTCTGGAAGCTCAGATGATGCCCTCACATGCAGAAACAAAACGCAAGAGCAGATCAAACCTCTCCTAAGCTCACTCAGCAACTGTAACCCCCTCATTGTTGGTGACATGAGCACCACATCGTGCAACAACGACCGTATCAGTGGTGCCATGTACCCATCTGACAATAGCTACCTCAGTTTCCTCTGCTAAGCCGCATTGATGACGCTATCCTGCCCAATGACCTTGCCATGCAATGTCCTTTGTGTCACATATGCAAGCTAGGATATCTCAATGACCACATACCCTTGCTGGTAACTCTTCCCATCAATACCCTCAAAATTCAAATTCCCATCCTCAATGATATTTGAATCCACAAACCTTATTCCCATAAAGTTTTATATGGCCCTATCAGTGATTCTGACCAGTTCGGGCAGGGAAGACTTGACTGCAGCGGTCAAGCTTGCACCAACTTGAGTGCAATTCCTAAAAGACCCTGCATTTGGGGTAGTCCAAGTTAGAGGATACCCTTACTAAAGGTAAATGTTAGTAACATTCTTAAAACAATGTACGCAGGAGCCAGTGCCTTTCTGAGTAACTTACATGATAAAATGCCAGAAATACTGCAAAACTCCACTCACACCGCAGCAAGCCTGCCGCAATAGCTGTTGAAGACATAGCCAGTAGCGTAGCTAATATCTAGTTGCTTTGAAAACCTACAACACCAAAACTGTCTCCTCTGATCACAACCACTACATTCCACGTTCTGTCAGCAAAAGGCGCTGTTCGCTAGTTAAAGATTTTGGCCTCATCAATCTATACAGGCTCAGCTCAAATTAAGCTCTGCCAGCCCGAAAGACAACTTAGCCACTGTGCTTGACCAAAAATAAGAAAAATCAACCTCTCTGCAAGACTCTTGTGGACCTCAACCATCTTAAACACGACCTTCCCCTCAATAAACAATTAGAAGAGCTGTACTTAAGCACCAAAGAATCCATAAGTTACATGGATGACACATGCAACAAAGAATACAACACCATTTCTTATAAGAAACAACAAAGATTAGTTAATGCCAACCCAAAACAAGCACATAAGGACATACTCAAAGACAAAAACACAGCCTCAAGCAGGCCTTCAAGCCTTACGGGACCCAGAAGCCAACACCATTGAAACTGAGCCTAAACAGGTCCAGATTGCAGAAAATACTTCTTGAACTCACTAAAAGCTATCAACATCAAACATTTTAATCTTCCAGAAGAAGCACCCATAAATTACCCTTGGTAGCCAACACGTCTTCACCTGTACCTGACCCCTTCACCCTTCAGTCACAAGTTACATAGGATGAATCCCAAGGAATCATGCAGAGAGTTTGGCTTCACTACAAGGCCCTGGATAAGGATGCTTTCAATGAATGTATCTAAGTTTTAGCAACAAAAAATCTTCAGGCCCAGATGGCGTGGCCAATGAGGTGCTCAAAATGCTACCTTTTGACATCCAAGACACCATTCATAAACTCTCTGTCATCATGTAGGGAACTTGTATCACCCCTGTCTCTTGGAGAACCAGGGACACCATACTCATAGACAAGAAAAAGGGAAACCCACCAATAGAAGCAACACCATGATCATAGAAAATTGGGTACTTCCTCAAAATTGGGTCTTTGGCTTCACACCTAAGAAAATTCACCCTGTAGCCCGCCATTGAGTGCGCATGCTGGGAAATTTGCTTCTATAATTTTGGCCTTCGCCCTGAAACAAATGTACCCCCCTTTAATGAAAAGAATAACAACTGGGCTTGCCTTGGCTGTGCTCACTTCAATGATGCACAAAAACAAAAAAGACACTGAATTCTTTGATGAATAACTCATACAGGTCACCTGGTAACCCTCCTGGGAATCGGAGGAGCTAAAAGACACGTTACCAACCCTTATCATGCGTATGCAGGAGTTTGAGGCACATAAGGATGAGCCTGGCATAGAGGTCAAATACTGTGAAGACACCAGGCCTAGTCACCAGCTGGAGGCCTCTAGCAAACAACACGAGACTCTATGCAGGCGCTTGAAAGCCAAAAAGGCTACACTCCACACCATCCTTCTTGGTGTAGGAGGTCCATTCTATACCTCCAACACTTTGCATTATCTTAAAGAGCTCGGCCTTGATTCACAAAGGATCCTCAAGACTGCCAAAACAAAGTGCTCTCAAGGCCTTAATCTGGAGCAGGGGGCTGCCAGCCACCCTTCATATTCCCACTAGTTATCTCTTCCATTGGTGACGGAGAATCACAGCACTTCGGGCCAATTTGTTTCCTTTTCCTTTATTGATGCAGGGGGCGTCTTGCTGCCTGCATAGTTTTTCTTTCTTCTTTTATTGGATGAGAGTGCTTGCGTCAGTGAACCCTACATCTAGCAATTCGTTTTGGAACATTACAGGGATAAATGTATCACAGAAAAAGGAATGTTAAGAAATTTAGAGCACTCTTTACACTCAGAAATTGGCCCACCTTTATGGCAGAGCCACTAGTCATCTTCCCTGTTGTGTCATTAGCCAGATAGCCAAATCTATAAGCTTTCTGGCTGACAGAATACTTGCATTCAAAACATGGTGACTGAAAGATATAGCATTGCTTCCAGGCTAATCATGAAAGCCTTGATTAAAGGTGAATTTGAAGGAAACATCATTTCCAAAGATATTGGAAGTAAAGCAAGGATGACTCAAACAAGTCTGGCTTTGCTGGTACATGTAGCCAACAGGACTTTGCCCCATTGGTTTCTACCAAATCTTTCAGCATGTGAACTTCGATCTTGTTCTAGACCAGGTGCTACTTGTATACTGCCAGCTGGAAGACAGAATGACCACCAAAATGACTTGCAGGCTTTACATCCTTTGGGATGTGCACCTCCATGTTTGAGTCTTCAACTTTTTGCTCGTTTGTTCATGAACCTTCAAGGTGCATTCATTTTTCGTATATTAGGAAAGGAGAACTAATTCGGAATTCAGGTCCTTGTGTGGAGGCATGACCTGATTGTGATAACCTAAATCCCATGCATTGTGGAAGGCATTTGCTAGACCTATGCGTAACTTAGTGCTCAGCACACCTACACATTTTCTATCAGGGGGTATATATACAAGCCCTTGTAGCATCTGAGGCTTGTAAAAAAGTTGCATGGTTTGCTGGGCTTATAGGACTTTCTGGATCTATGCAGTGGGCTTCTGTCCTTGCCAAGTAGACTTGAGCAATGAGGTTGACCTCTCTGATCCAGATTTCGAATTTCCCAGTTGGTTGAATTTCAAGTTCAGGGTTAGTAGGCTGCACATCAAAGACAGCTTTTTGCATGATTATATCAGCTTGTGTGGTTTTCCAAGTGTTTAAAGAAATAGGATGAAGATCAAAGCCCTGGCAATCCAGGTTATCATAGCTGGTATCATCTGGTGCTCGTGCTCGGGACTTACACTCAGATACCCTTCTTTTGAGGCTGCTCCATTCATTTGATAATTTTTCCGGCTCCCAAGTCGGACCCACGGTAGCTGTTGCTCTGAAAAGTTTGTTCCTTCCTTGGGTAGGTCTTAAATGGCTACAAGCAGGGCATGCCCAATCATTATCTGTCATGGTTTCACCATGAAATCTCATTGGGTACCAGCATAGCACTCTAGGTCCAAGAGGCACAGCCAGTGGTAAGTCCTGTTACAGACACAGCACTGATACATGTCTGTTGTGGTGTCATCCTGCTCCTCTTAAGTTTGTGGACCACAGCATATTTCACAGCTGTCTCCTCAAAGCACCTCCTAGGTAAATGCTTAATATTCGAGTATCTCTGGCCTTCTCTATACTTGGCAGTGCCCATCTTTCCACTACCAGTTATATCAAGTACTGTTTTTGATTTGGTGCTTCTTTAGCCTGGTCAGTCATTCTTTTCTTCTGGGGTAGACACTCTTTACAGCCTAGCATACTTCTAGCTTGGAAATGGTAATGATATTGGTATTTGATTTTTCTGTTGGGTCGCCATATTGTTCTGCTTTATTCTTTGTATACTCCTAGAGGGAGGATGCTATCTAGCCCTAAATGATGCTAGCTAGCCCTATAGGTCTGAGCTTTCAAGCCTTGTAAGCTCTTTCTGGGAAGTCGGGGCACACTTCTTGGGTGTAGGTTTGATAGTCTTGTTTGCCTTGTTTACTTGCTATTTCTCAGGGCTCATCACAGGTTCAGCAGACCACAAGCTTGAATCATGAGTTTGTGTCCTCAGGACACAACCAGGCTGTGGTTTTAGCATCAGCAAGAGGGCCCTGCATCAACAGTCACGGTCATGAACTTGGTCCGCGCAACCTTCTGCCAATTAAGGGGTGGTCGTATTGAGTTGGTGCATTATCTTGGTTGTCTAGTAGGCGTGAAACAAAAGAAAAGAAAAGAAAAACTACATAGGCAGTAAAGCACTCCCTACATAGATTGAGGAAAAAGAGTCACCTAGGGCTTAAGCACCGTATGACTCCTCCACCAGCAAAGAAAACAAAAGAAGCAGGCATGAATATGTATCACAATACTGGACTTGGGTTGTTTGTATTTTTCGTCTTTTTTCCCTTTCCTATTAGTTATTTACGTAGATGTATGGTTTGTTGCAGGACTTGATAAGGCTGAGATTTTTCTTGAAGATATTTCTAGCTATTTCAGGTGTTATGTCCTGAGTGGGCGAGCTGCTGAGCAGAGCAACCAGGCATGTAAATGCATGCGTATGCTTATCCTTCCAGCTATTTCTGTATTAGTCACAAATGAGACGGTCTCGGAGAAAGGTCAGTGATATGATTTGGCTATTTTCATTCTCTTTAGTTCTGTAAGGCTGTTTACTCCTTGGGATTTGAGCAAAGCTGCCCTTGTTCTGCAAATATAGCTTTGTAACTTACAACTTACTGAGTTCCCCCATCAGTTGTTGAGAGCGCTTCAATGCTGGGATGGGAGCAAGGGGTCCGGTGGGCTAGAGTGTTCTTGAACACACAGGCTCTAACAGAGTGCGCTCCCCCTTTGTGTATACTCTGCGTGCGTCTGTTAATGTGGGCTGGGATGGGCTTAGCCTGTAGTTGGCCGTAGTGTGCTGGTGGGATGACTCAGCAGGCCGTTGGCCATGGCTGTGCCTGTGGTGATTCACTGGTGCCCAGCTACGTTCGCCTTTTGCTGTAGGCGGTGCGCAGAGAGACTACCAGGGCAGGGTTCAAAACATCTCCCAATGTGCATGCCTGTGTTTACCGCTCCCTATTGGATGTAAAAAGGTCACAATTTCTGAGCACCTTCCAACAATTATTGTCAGACCTCAATTGTACCCTATTGTTGGGCAGTCTGGCATTGCTTTACTGTTCTTGAACTTATACGGGCTGTCCTTTTTTGGACATGCTCATGAGATATATATAGAGAGAGAGAGAGAAAGAGAGAAAGAGAGAGAGAGAGAGAGAAAGAGAGAGAGAAAGAGAGAGAGAGAGGGGGGGGGAGTGAGGGAGTGAGAGGGAGTGAGGGAGTGAGAGGGAGTGAGAGAGAGAGAGAGAGTGAGGGAGAGAGAGAGAGTCTCCTTTATTTAAAACTCCTTTACTGTTTTAACAAGCAGGCCAACAGTCAAACTTCTTGCCTGAGGCCTTATCCTTGTAACCTTTTAACTTAAAACCTAACCTTACCTAACCAAACCTTAATCCTTGGGACTTGAGGAGATCAGCTGTGCTCACTATCAAGTTCTGAATAGTGAACACAGTTTTCTTGTTAAAAACAATGATGCAGCGCTACGTCCATTCACAGCTTGTACTTTCCGCATCAGACAGTTCATATGGGAACACGACCTTACTTACAGGTTACACATCTACATATGGCTCCTTAAAACGTTTGCAATTCCTGCTGGTATGTATGCAAGCCAGGTTTGGGCCACCCTTGGACAATCCTTTACAAAAATGGCTGGTGACGGTGCTCAAGAGGATTCTGATGGTCAAGGACACAAGCCCTTCATGGTGCGTCCTGCGCGAGTGTGGTCTAGAGCCTCTACTTTTTAACTGGCTCGGGGCGGCAGTGCGGCGGTACAATACTTAAAATCAAAGCAAAAGCTCCACTGCGAGAACTTACAAGCTGACATGCAACTGAGCTCATGGTGCGATGATTGCTGGTCATCCCACATCCTGTCTGCTATGAATGGTCTTACACAACCCTACTTGTTCAAGGAAAGGCTGCAGAAGTGTGAGCCCATTGATCTTAGTCATTTTGTTGTGGACCTCAGGGAGAGGCACTTGGATTATTCGACACCTTGTTCTGGTATGCATCCACGAGAGCGCAACATCAAACTCTACTTACCATCAATGGTGCGCCCTTCCTACCAAGAGGGCCCTGGTCACACTGTGTGGCACATTCGCCATACACCCTTCCTAGATACATGCTCCTTGATCTTCCTCGTGACGTTATTTGCAGCATGGCACGCTTCAGACTTTGTGCCCACACCCTTTAAATTGAAAATGTGACCTGGAGTCCAGGTCCTGGACTCACAATACCTCCCCTACTTTTGACTTGTACAACGCCAATGATGTACAAGATGAGCAGCACGTTTTTCTCTGCACCCATCCACACGTGGTCTCTCTACAAAGGATTTATGCGTCCCTATTTACTCCCGTAGGCTTCAACAACATGTCTGCTTTTCTGGGCCAGGCAAACAATAAGCTCTATTTCTTCCTTTATACACTGACAGTTTTTCATGAGCAGGCTAGCAGTCGCACTTCTTGACTGAAGGCCTTGTCTTGTAACCCCTTGTAACCCATTGTAAAAACAAGCAACGATACTAGTGTGCTTGTCTGTGAGATCCTCACTCTTTTCAAATAAGATGTGCAGTTTTGACCTTTGTATGTTCAGCAGCTGGCGCACTCTCACACTCTAGTCCAACTTGGTTGAACTGTCTCCACATGGGCAGCAAAGAGGTTTTATCGGCTGTGATAAGTGCATGAGCTACCAGGTTCAGGCTTGTAATTTATTTGAGCAGTAGTGCCTTGTTATTTTTGCATGTCTTGGAGTTGTATAATTCACAGTCACACTAGGACACGGTGTACTATTCTTCATCATCTAAAGAGCTGTTGGGTGTGAAACGAAGCACAAATACACACTGCCTAATAAGAGAGACGGGTTAGCTGCCCCTGTATTTCTGCTGGTTCCGCTGTGTTGCTCGCTTCTGGAACAGCCTTTTGACAACCAACAATGCCTTGCTGAGCAAGATCAATGAGACTGATTTAAGGCTGGCACACAGAAAAGGAAGCTGGAAATTTGAAGTCTTATCTGCTCTTTACGAAATACCTGGGGCTGATGTGCACATCTCTGCTATTACGAGCTGTCCCAAAATTAACACGAGTGACTTTGAACTGTTACTGCGTGAGCAAACCATTCGAGAATGGAGATCCCTAGAGACTTGGACCAGATTCATCCACATGATGCACACATTTCCAGCAGAGACTCTGCTGCAGAGTCATGAGAACATATCACACCCAGTTTTGAGTGCCCATAGGGAGTCAGACTGACTGGTGGGACGATCAGAAACGCACAACCAAACCAACTCTTCCTTTGTACACTGTGGCATACGACAAAACATCCCTAACCATCTTTCACGCGCTCTTTCTAGTCGAAGACTCTCTGGTCACAGCTTGAATATCGAGCGTCTCCGGCGTGAATAGCACAGAGTTCCTTATGAGCTTAGAATCTGCACTAAATGCAACTGGCACTGTGTGCAAGATGAAGAGCATGTCCTTTCAGATTGCCCGCGTGCTGACTAGAGCATGTCCACTTAGACTGCCCGCATGCTGCCTGCGTGCTGCCAGCCAGTGACTTAGATTGCCCGCGTGCTGACTAAAAACTTGTGGGTCGAGCACCAACATCTTTTCTGCAACCCATGTAGTAGCTCAAACAGGCTAAGAGACTTTATTAGCCAGGCAAACACCAAGGGCCTGGCCTCCTACGTGCATGAGTGCCTAGAATGCTGTGCCTAGATTTCTGAACACTACCCGGCTTGCCTTGGTTTCGGTTGCAGGCCCGTTTGGCTTCAGCTAAGCTGCCCTCGTTCAGTAGGTACAGCTATGCAAGCTGACCTATTTTTCATCTCATTTGTTCGATTGGAGTGCATGGTACCACAGGGAAGGAGTTAGTTAGGCTTGGTGCGATAGCAGAACTTATGATATGTTAGGTTTGGGATGGGGACGCATACAATTTATTCAAGGCATTGAGTTTATGAGAAAGGTTGTCTGTCATACATTTGTGTCGGTAGCTCCAATCTAGGCTCATGTTGAGTGTGGCAGTACAAAAGATTGTGCGACAAGTGTGATGAAAATTAGGTCCAGGATGAAAATGCGTGTTCTGTCCACAGATCAGTGTCCAGAAGCGTGTGCCCCAAAAATGAGAACATCATTTGCTGATATGCAGCAACACAGGATTTCTGCTCATAGTCATCTTAGACTTAAATAGAAGGTAGTTTCTATTTTGATGACCAAGATCAAACACATAAAGCAAGCAAGAAAGAAGATACCAGTCTACAAAACAATGCAATAGCTCCTGGCCCAAATTGCAGGGTGACAACAACGAGCCCAGATTTGGGAAAGCTTACAGCACACAACAAATTTGACAAATGTTGCTAGCGCGTTTGGGGGCAACTTGTACTGCATTTCCTATGCGCATAACGCAACTTACAGGAGTTAACCTCATAGTACAACTTACAGGAATTAACCTAATGCCAACTGACCAAAAAAATAAAAAAAGAAGTCATAAACCTAGCAAATTGTGAATGCCATTCATGCTAGGCTGCAAAACAAAAGCAAAGCATTTCAATTAATCTTGGTAGAAAGGGAGTGGACGCTGCCACATACAACCTTTGACCAAGCTGATCATGATGCATATACATTGGCAAGTGCAACTGCAAAGAGGTTGATACAATTTTGTACACAGTTAAGAAGCTTGGCTACACATCTTAGAATAAACAGGCCCGTGGTGCCTTCACCATTGAGTTTCATGCGAGAGGTCGTTGCAAGAAGAGAGCAGGTCATGACCAAGAGGTGATCTAGGTAGCCAAAACACCCTAGCTCGGCAAATTGCACAGCTCGGCGACTTGTGAAGAAAATGCTGGATCAGCACTGCATGCTTTTTGAAGCTTCTCCAAGGCCTGGGAAATGATGAAGATGCGCAGGGTGAGGAGGAAGCGCAAGGTGAGGGGGGGTATACACTAGCTCATGGCACTCATGGCATTTTCCATGAGCAACAACTACCATTGCAGGTACTATTGCACAGCTGCAATCTGTCCGTTGTTTAAATGCAAATTCTTGATGCTATTTGGGTAGCAGGACATTTGGCTTGGATCAAGGACCACTACGATCCACAACTGTACAAATGCAAGCACACACCCTGCTGGGACACCTTAGTGCTGACATACCTTGAAGTAGATTTGGGAAACCCTTTGATGAGAAATCCCCAGCTCATCCGCTATCTGTCGCTTGGATTGCTTCCCGCCACTGCTTCCATTTTCCTGCAGGGAAGGACAGAGCATCTCATATCAGATATTATGGAAATCAGCTGACAAAATACCAAAGAAGAGGAGCGACAAGTTGATGCCCTGAATCCCCACAAAGTTGTAGAGATCCCTGCTTGACGGTGGACATGGCTGACCCTGGTGCAAATTTGACCAGCATCATTTGGCCTTTTTAAGGCCTGGATCCAACCAGCACTTAGTTTTGTACGTGTTTCTAGAGGAGGTCTTGCGCTGGCATTTGTGATGGTTATGCAAACATATGCAAACAAAGTGCAGAAATGCAAATAAGAGGCAATACCTAGAACACTTAGCACTCTAGGTTAGTTTGGGTAACCCGGTAAATTTTGCACTCCAGCAGAGTGCTAAGTTCTTAGGAACCTAGAGAGTAAGAAGCTTAGACCATGTGCGCAGTTCAAGACCATAAGCAGAAACTTGTGAGAGCACAAAGTCTACGCAAGACTTCCAGTCTGGAATCCACTTGCAAGACACACAGAAAAACCATTTACGCAAATGATGATGTCATCGTAGTCGCACGCACCTCCAGGCCCATTGTCCGCCAAAGGACCTCTAACTCGTTTTGATTTAATACCCGAGCCAGTGTCCCCTGGATCACGTCAATGCATCAGGATCATCAGTGTGCAAAGGTGGTAGAGCAAGCTGTGACCTGTGGTCTCACCATAAGACATGTTCCCTGCCTTACATCAACATCGGACACATACGTGCACATGTGCAGAGGTCCAAGAGACGTATGCTGACACAAGTTGAACACCTTGATGAGCATAAACAGCTGTATGCAGCACTTTCAGAGATGCTCCTGCTTGTGGGCTAGCAATGCTACAAGATAGGATACCAAGCATGTTAGAAAAAAGTGACGGTAATGCAGTAATACATCAACAGTAACAGTGACAGTGACACTACAACAGCATGTGAGCATTCCAGTGCCTAATTGATTGGCAACACAGAGTTATTGGCAGCATCACCTGCAATGCATTTCCTTTGACTTCTTGATCTGCGAGTGCTTCAGTGCCGGAGTAAACAGCAAGAGAGGAGTCGTTCTCATCCTCATCCTGCAGTAGTGCATCAAATGCATTGCAAAATTAAGCTAGATTACAGCCCAAACACAAAAAAGTAGATGAATAAGTACCCTGTCTTTGTGATGCTTCGTGTGTCTTTCTAACTAATGGCCTGCATGAGAACCTGCTGGTAGCATTGCATAACTCTCATGTACACAACTGTGGTGCCTGCTGCTAGTGCCGATCCTTAACTGCTTAAACAAACTTTCTGGGGTCTCACCTCATTCCCGAGAAGGTTCCGTGTCCCGAGGTTGTATGCCATGTCTGCAAAATCGCCACTTTCGTCATCAGTGCCTGCCCCACTTCCAACAAAAGACAAGCCTGCCATGTGGATGTAGTCCCGCACAGCCTTGGGAGCGACACCTGTTGCAAAGTGGCAAGCAGCCAAGTCGTACAAGCCTCGCCCCCAATACAAGGATCTTATACCCCACTCGCAGTGCGCAAAACCGCCCATCCTGGCATCAGAGAACATCAGTGCATATTAGGCCACCATGCTGCGAGGTTTGGCCACAGCCTTAGAATGGGACTGGTCTGCTCTACGCAGCTGTCAAGTTGGGTGAACACCGCTCTAAGGAACTGGTGCGATCAATCTTTAATGAATTTAGCTCAAAAACCTTACCATGGATCAGTCCATCTTCTCACCTGCACGAGCTGCAATAGCGCGCATGGAAATAGGAGGCGGAACCTCACTCGAGCGCTGCCTTGTCGTAGCCTTTCCCTCTACCTCAAGTTCTGCTAAGGCTTGTTGGATGCGTAGCCTCATGTCTGTAAGATACCTGCAGGCATGCAGCAGGTCATACATGGTTATTTCTTTGTGATTCTGTGTGATTTTTCCATCAAGATCACATGAAGTGTTGCTGACATGATTCCCAAAATGTACCTTCTTCCTTCAAACAAGCTCGCATCTGCATCTGCATGTGCGCGCACTCACACATGCACACTCACATGCAAACAACACACGCGTACACACACATACATGCGCACGCGCACAATTCTTTAATGGTTGTGCCTTTTAATTTTGAAGAGCATGACTGATACATGCTACACGCCTTTTCTCTCGTACACGCATACACCAACATTAATCAAAAGGATTTGCAGGCCTTGGCCATCGGTGTTACAGTGGGCGCACGTTCAGGGATTTCAAAATTTGCTTACCTAGGCACATAAACATCATTAATGCCATTGCAGGCATCCCTCATGGACTTCTGGATGTAGGCGTGTGCGTAAGACAGGAACTTGGCTGGTCGTTGTCTTAATTCATGCTGCTGCTGCTGCTGCTGCTGCTGCTGCTTGGGCGGCTGGAAGCGTTTTGCTGCCTGGATCAGGCCGCTCACACCAGCAAGTAGCAGGTCGTCCAAGGAAGCTTGCTTGCCGCCAACAATGCGTGCTTGGAAGCGCCGCGCCTGTCACAAATGTCCAGGTACAGGGTGCTAGTCAGGATGAGTGAGCGCAGAAGGAAGCTGAAACCATTTTACTGGCAGTTGGAGATCTGGCGGGCACAAGGCTTCGAGTAGTTTCAATAAAGATCCAACCTCTCTTGCTATGTATGGACGGTGGGCATCGAGCAGGAGATCTTGGGCTTTCTGAGCTTCCAGCTGCTGTTGGAGGGAAGCGCCTGGCTTGTCAGCCTCCTGAAACGACAAGAATGTGCCAAACATCGCAACATCGTGCAGGCGTTCTCACATTGGTGGCTAAAGCAGTGAGAAAGAGCAGAGATACGTGTAAGGCAAACGGTCCCTGTCTACCTGGATCAGGAGACAGCATATCCCCTCCTCCTCCTGGCTCAGGGAAGGCTTTTGGAAGATATGCTGCACGGGTGTTGGTCTTGGCTTTGGGGGGTCTGGAGAACGTGTTCTGCCCCTTCGCCCCCCACGCAGGACTTGCTTGCTGCTAAGAACTCTCTGCTCTTGGGGTAGGGAGAGCAAAGGAGGGCCCGGTGACAGTCTTTCGGGCATTGATGCCCTGTGAGTCTCTGGTTGTTTTGGGGACGCCAGGTCAGAGTGACTTTTGAGCGGTCTTTGTAATAATTCCATTTTCGTGCAAGCTTATTACAATGGAAAAAACAGAGCCTCGGCGGTGTCTTCAGCAAAGGGTTCTCGGCGCTAATCTTCAACTTTCCATCTTAATCACCTTGCAACGAGTCATGTGTATCGTGTCTGCATTAGAATTAACGTGCAGTTCTTCTCAAAGCCAAACGCACCAGGAACCAGTGGGTGCTAGGCTTATCTGTGACTGACGTTTACATTTGAACATCATGCCCTGGCTTGAAGCCAGTGGCCTCCTCGGCATCAAAATACACGTTTGACATTGGGTAAAACAGCTAACCTGGAAACAGCAGCGACACACGCTCATGGATAGGCGCCCTTCTCCTCAACGGTCAGTCTTCTCCTCAACAAGTCTCCCCTTCTTAGGTTCTCTCGTAGGTTCTTCTTAGGTTCTTTAGGTGTGGTCTTCCCTAGGTGCTACAAATAAAAATACGGATCTTCCTTGAGATGGGCCAATCACTATGTCAGCTGGCAAGCACTTTGTAAGCTGCGAGCTGGCTATTTTGTTGAAATGAAGGGCTATGCGCATGCATGCAGTCAGGTTGTGACTCTCAATAAGGAAAACAAGTAAAAATAATGTGCGCACTTACATAGACAGAATTGCAGTGCGTTTCAGGGCACTTAAAACAACAGAGCTTATCTAGCAACTGTACCCTCATGCAGATGCTGAGGCCACAGGGCTCATCAGGCTCGTGCTGAAGCAGCTATCCTCCAATGCCCTCATTTCCTCCTTGCTGTGCACGGGGAAAAACCATCTTAATTTGCTGCATCCAGTAACAGACAAGACCAAAGTAATGAGCTGTGCTGTACTGTGCACTTGCATCAAGAGTTTTGACTCACGGCAATGACAAACCTGTCTGTGTGTGACAAATCTGCAGAATATCAATAAGACTGAACTACAGTTTACAATGTCAAAGCAGGGTCTGGCTCAGATGGGGCAGTACCTTTTAGGACGATTGTGCGCCAGAGACAATGCTCACACCACGTGCAATAGGACAACCAGCTGGGGTTTCTTTGCCCGGGCTTGCTATGCATTTGGCTCAGGGTAACTTTGGTAGCTCTCCAACTTTGAGACAGCCCATTCACTTACTTGTGGCCAAATACCTCCTCCAAATTCTTCTTAAGGCCCCTGGAAAAAAAGGAACGTTGCAAAGAAATAAGGTCAGACAGGCAGTAATTCTACTCTACTTCCCAAGTAGCACCCAGCTTCTTGTAAAAATGAGTACCTAATGAGAAGCAACTCTTCTGGTAAGTGGGAACCGCTTGCCAAATTTCCAGAGCCTCGCTTGGTTTGGAGGTCCTTGGCAATGCTTCTTATTGTTATAACTGTGCAACTCCTCATCATTTCTGGACTGAGCACACAATTTGATGCTTTTTGTCTGCTTCATCATACGTAGGTGTCAGCGTAAAATGTTATATGAGGAAATCTATCACGGTATATCACATTATGTAACAATATACCGTCATAAACTGAAATATATATCTGTTTCAGATCTCAGTGCATCCCAAAGGGCAATGAATTTTACCACCAGATTTTTAAGATAGGTGGGGCAGGCTGAATGCTGCCCTTCTGCAAAATGGCAAGTTAAAAACAATTCAGTTGTCAGCTGCCAGCTAGGAAGTCAGAATATACGTTACACCTAATCTGGCAGGGCACTCCCCATGGCACTATCCATTGCCCCAGTCACCATTCAAGCTCGTTCAAATTGCCCCCTGCTGCAAGCCTGCTCCTTCTACTTGCTGCCTAGCTGTATAACTCCTCTGGCATATCTGCCTTCATAAACACTTCTTTTCTGCTACCTCAAGGCCAAGGCTGTTGCACAAGGTGGTGTAGATGCAGCCCCATGCACTCCAGTTGCGCTCGTCTGCGAAAGGCGTGGCATGGGCTGAAAGCAGCTTGCCGACAGCCACTGCTAGGTAGGGAAACAGGTTGTCGGCCTTGGTTAGCCAGAAGTTGTGCAAAAAGTCAGGCTTTGGGGGGATGATGTGCTGGGAGGGATGATGTGCTGGGTCGTGGTACTTGCTTGGGCTGTCTGAGAAAGCACTGACAGAATGCTTCTTCAAAGCAGCAGGGAGGGTCAGCAGGGAGGGTCATTGTGCCATGGGTATAGGTAGCTACCCATTGGGCTGTACGCATGTGTGGGACTGGATTGCATCCCAATTTCGTCAGCGTCCTCCTCCTGCTCACCGCGCTGCTGCTCAAGGGCTGCTACGCACCCCTGATGCTGCCAATGCTGCTGCTGCTGCTGCTGCTGCTGCTGCTGTGGTGTTATGCTGCCTGGGAGGGGGTGCTGGGGCCGGTATCGGCCTTGCGCCTCTTGTAATCCAGCACACAGGGACTCCCATTTGATCAGCGCCTAAAGACTGCCACCCAATAATTAGGCTTGCCTGATATGAGACTCCTGTACAGCTCTTCAGGCTTCAAGCGCCCATGCAAATTAGACTGTGTGCCATTCTTGACCAATTCCATCCAAGCTTTGATTGGGAATAGGATCCATCCAAGCTTAATCCCCTTTTACATTTCTAAACATCAAAAAGTTGCTTGTGGAGAAGACGGGGGTGTAGAGGGTACCAGAAGGCGATTTGGCCCAAACTTAGCACTGTTATGTTTCTGTAACATCTGTACGACATCTATCGTTATATAGGGTTGGCTCATTTGCTTATTTCACCATAAAAGAGTGCAAATCATTCGATAAATACCGAAAGCGATTATATACGTACAACACTAATGACCCAACCTTAACGTCATTTTGCGTAATATATATATGACGTAATATACAGGGTCGGGTCATGCGTATTCTATCACGTTTTACGCATTGAAAAATAAGGCTAAAATTCGCGAATTGAAAATACCCGGTTTCAACTGCGGGTTCAAATGCGGACCCCC
>LFCJ01000584.1_pt1 | contig 23257 bp, 16 predicted proteins | sample 643141 | NCBI WGS metagenome assembly LFCJ01 (sample SAMN03766243, study PRJNA286221) | soda lake metagenome | biome: soda lake; feature: Kulunda steppe; material: water; isolation source: sample B1-Br-g2 brine of Lake Bitter-1 | place: Russia: Kulunda steppe | collected 2010-07
CTGCCGTACCGAATCACGGATTCGCCACGCCAGCGAACCTGTCGCAGCAGGTTCGCGGCTTGACGCTCCGAGACAAACGTCTTGAATGGAAACATCGTTTGATCGCGTGATCGTATAACTCGATTACGAGGGGGTTTGATCGGTCAACTCTGCTGAGACCAACTCCTTAATGGCTTTGCCGTTTTAATTTCAGATATATATTTAGTAAACTACTTTTACTCCTACTGGTTCTGTCAGAGTTGTGCCGCTTAGTGCGCTCTTTAATACACCCGCGATAAAGTCGCCGTTTATTTCGTCCGGCAATCTCGCTGACGAAGAGCGATTAGTCCACTTTCCGGCCACGACGAGAGTACATGCAGGCTTACTTAACGCGATGGTAGAGCGTGGGCATGATCTCGTCGTCGTGACACCGTCCGACAGAGCCGAATTCCTACACCTCTACGCTCTTGAGGCCCTCTTTGGACCTAAAGTAGAAAGCCGTAATGCGGTGTTTCTGCTCAGTTCCAACACGGCATTCCGCGAGCGGTTCCGGCAGCTGTCTCCGACGTCAATACGGCCGCCACACGACAAATCTTGCTACGCGCGTGAGGAGACTCCGATAGCCAATGTGACGCAAGACGGATCCCTAGCGACCGTAACGAAGAACCTGAACCATCCCGACAAGCCAGCAAGATTTCTCTTCTCGTACACAAGCACGCGTATTCCTTCGGACGATGTCGGGGATCGGATTCGGTGTGTAATCTACGACGACTCTGTGAAGTACGACGAAGAACGTCTCCACCGATTATTGAAATGGAAACAGCGAAACGACGTGCCTGCAATAATCTATTTCACGAGCAATCCAACATCAGACCTTGTGGAGAAACTACGGGGACGAGCATTCCTGTGGTCGTGGCCACCTCAACTGTTGTCCTCCGTAGTTAAGAGTGACCGAGATAGTAGGGACGAGTGGATACGTACCGATGAGGAAGTGAGTTTGACGACTCGCCGTTCCCAGGTCGTTGCTAGGCGGGAGCAGAACCGTGTTTCGGGCCTCTCTATCGACGTCCATACATGCGGTGACGGGGATTTCCTCACAGCCCTGAAACGGGCGAACGACCGACGAGCGAGGTTTGAGTACTTGACGCGTGAATTGGGTGCAGATATCCTCAAGCGAGGCCAGCAACTCGTACGGTACGCTCTGGGGAGTTTCCGCGAGCTCTTAACACCTCTTGACGTAGCTGACTTTCATGCGCGGCGGACGACGATATCAAGCCGGCTCGCGCAACTTGGTCGGTTCGCGGGACGTATCGCGTCTGATCCAGAAGCCAATCCTGCAACTGGCACGTTCCGTGACGTAGTCTCAGCTCTTGAAGAGTTGGAGGATATTTGGGACGATGTGCCAGCAAGCGATAAAAAGCAGGGTGTACTAATTAACAACCTGCTCTACGGTGCGCTAGACAGAGGAGACTCAATATCCGTCGTTACTGCGACAGAGAGTCAACAGCAGGCGCTCACGATGTTCCTCCAGTCTGAGCACGCTTCTCTCTACCGTGACCTGGGTGACGACCTCTCAATACACGACACTCACAGTGTTCGCTCGGCCGACCCCACGGACCACGTCGTCCTTTACGGCGCACTCCGGTGGGCCGACCGCGATCTCCTCCGGACCGATGTCGCAACGGATGCTATCGTCTTAGCGTATCCGATTGAGATGGGGCTCCTCCACTCACAGGTTGACGCCGTGGAGAATTCTTTCAAATCGATTGCGGATGCTCCGTTCTGGAACGTAATCGACAAGCTGACCCGTCTCGCTACGGACAAACCCGCAGACGTTGAGCGTGTGAACATTGACCTCCCCGAGTACGAGGAACCCAGCACAAGCGACCTCGGTACGGACATCTCCGTAGACGAGACTGAAGGAGAAGATTTAGGTAAAATCGTTCGAGGGTACGAGACAGATTACGAGGACAGTGAGGAATTTGACCCGACCGAGTACGAGGTGTCTTCCACGAAACAGACGACCGCCTCCAGCGGGCGGACTGAAACTGACTGTCTCAACGTCCACTTTGACGATAGCTTGTCCATGTACCTCCGCAGAGATACCGAAGTGTATTCAATGCGCGAGGGTCACGACAAACTGTTCAAGAAGAACGCCTCACGTCTCAAGAAACATGATGTCGTCGTCCACCTAGAGGACACCGACGAGATGCGTGAGCAACTGTACGCATTGATCCGTGAACGCGGAGACGTTGGACTGTACTACTACGCGAACCTGTGGAAAGTCAATCTCGAAGCTGCCTTAAACGAGACCGGTGACGACCTCAACGACTTCGTGGAGAAGATGGAGCAACAGGGTCTCAACAAGGGACACAGTACCTACAAGCGGTGGTACGAGATGGAAGTCCACCGGACGCGGTCGAAGAAGAGTTTCTGGGCCATCGCCGATGCGTATGATCTCGAAGGTGTGAAAGAGAATTTCAACCAGGTGTGGAACGCCGTCCAAGAAATGGAGACGATATACAGCCGTCTGAAGAAGGCACTCCGACAGACCGCACTTCGCTCCGCTGCTGACAGAACACTAAACGACGTGATGTTGTCGGAAAGTCCGGATATCCGACTCAGCGACTTCGAGATTGGGAAGTACCTCTTCCGACTTAACGTCCAATCAATAGAGAAGGGTGTTGAGGCCAAGAGTTCACAGATAGGACGATTACATGGCTTCTGACCACTTCGCAGTATCTCGCTAATTGAAGCCTGTCTGAATAATCTGTACCATCCTGGGCCTCACTGCTACGTTCATCTAGTACGAGGCCGTCAGACAGCGACTGAAACGAGTAAGCTGAGTAACCTATTTTGCTCCCAGTTTTATTTATCATCCCAAATTGACCTACCTGCTTAAATTTATAACACTCTGCTATGACGAGAGCGTATGGGCTTTGGGCCGCGTGAAATTCCACCACAATCAGATTCTCGTGGGTACGTTCGACCACCGGACGACGCTTACGAGATAGACGAAGACGACAAAAAGTATCAGCAACACCAAGCCGTCAACAATGTTCTACTGGAACGACTCGTTGAACGAATTACTGGTCGCGGCGAGTACGGTGAAACGGTCTACGACGTTAACCCGAAAGATCAGTTCTTCGCAGGTGCGTTAGCGAGTCAGTATCAGTACCGCGAAGCTCAGGAATCCGACGACGCGTTTGGGAACATCGCCACACGAGTCGCGCCTTTCACTATGGGGCTCCAGTTCAAGATCCCAAGGTCAGTCTCGGACGACGAGATGGTGGAGGTCAGTCCTACTGCGAAGGTCTACTATCGCCGTCTACCAACTTACGAGGAGCAACAGGAGTTCGGTGGGCCGGTCGGATTCGATCCAGAGATAGTCGAGGACGACGCACTCACGCCAACTGAGGAGGACGAAGACTCCGAGGTGGAAGACACCGAAGACGAAGACTCCGCTGGATATGCTGGAGACGACGCATCGCTAGAGGAGCTGCGACCAGTGTACGAACGAGTTCAGATTGATGTCGGCCCTCTCACAGTCACTGCGGGCGAACTGAAGCGTGCGGCGCAATCCGACGGTGAGTTACCCCCACTCAGAGACGACGATGCGTTGACGGATGCGATAGAGACCTACCGGCAAGACGAGCGCCGTTACCGGGAGCCAGACCCGCCAGAAGAGGTAGACCGTCGTAACGAGGACAAGATTCCAGAAACTACTCTGGAAGACGAGAAAACCTTCGAGGCATTCTTAGAACAACGATTCAGTGGAGACACGCCGATGCCGGTATGGGATTTCGAGATATCACTCACAGCCCAATACGATGAGGACGACATCATCGTCTCCGTCTCCTTCGTGAACAAACACGGTGCTGAGTACCCCGACGCGCTTGACCCCAAAGGCGAGGAGTGGCGTGCGTTCTTTTTTGATGTTAATTCCACCGTTTCCGTCAAAGAGACTCCGATTGAACCGTTCGTCTCCGACGAGATCAGGAACGAGTACCACTACGACCCCGAGATGGACGGTCTCGGACGCAACTGTAGCGTTGAACGGACCAATCCCACCACGATAGAGACAGTGACTGTTCCGATTCACGAGCAGCGGAAGTACCGTAGTCGGGAGACGCTGTCAGCTCCGTTTGGCGACTTCGCGTGGGGGACTATCGAGACGCACTTGGACCGCATCTCTCGGGAGATGGAAGAAGCCCGAGAACAGTACGAGTCAATGCGCTCCGAAGTCCTAACTAACCGGAGCGACGAAGCACGCAAGAAGTTCGACGAGAACTTGAGGGCGTTCGAGAAGGAACGACGGCGCTTCGACCAAGGCCGGAAGCTCATCCGAGATGATGTGGGCCACAGTCGAGCGGCGTTCAAGTTCATGAACCAGACGTTCGACCAGATGGGCGAGAAGTATCAAGAGTGGTACCTCTTCCAGATTATCTACATCGTCATGGCCATTCCGGACATCGTCGCCCAAACCGAAGATATCGACGCAGAGGACCATTGCTTGGACGAGGTTGACGTGATCTACTTCCCTACCGGTGGTGGGAAGACCGAAGCGTACCTCGGCCTCGTCGTCTTCACCGCGTTCCGTGATCGACTCCGGGGGAAGGCTCACGGGACGACGGCGCTCACGAAATTCCCCCTCCGGCTGCTCTCTCTGCAGCAACTCCAACGTATCGCGGACGTCTTTGCGCAAGCGGAACTGATTCGCCGTCGTGAGTGTCCCGACACTGACGAGTTCAGCCTCGGGTACTTCGTTGGGAGCGGGAACACTCCGAATCAACTGATGGAGACAGACGAGGACGGAAATCTCACTGACAACATCCGTCTAGTGAAAGAGGAGGATAGTCGATACGCGGAGAAGTGGAAGATCGTGACGACGTGTCCGTTCTGTGGTGAGGATGCTGTTGAGCTGGATGGTGACTACGACCGGATGCGACTCCTCCACATCTGTACGAATGACGACTGCGACGAAGAGGAGCTCCCCATCCACGTGACGGATCGAGAGGTCTATCGATACGCTCCGACCTTCGTGGTGAGTACGATTGACAAGATCGCGGTCGTCGGGATGCAACGTCGTTTCCGTACTCTCTTCGGACGGTTGAAGAAACGCTGCCCGAAGCACGGGTTCTCAGGAGAGAACCGATGCTTGGTAGCGAACCGAGGCTACTCGCGGTACAGCTGTGACGAAGACGTAGAGGACGTTGACCCAGTAGACCCACCCTCTATCCTGATTCAGGACGAACTCCACTTGCTCCGTGAGGAGTTCGGCGCGTTCGATTCCCACTACGAGACGTTCCTCCAGGAGTGGGCCAACAGGGTCGGTGATGGCTGGGATATCAAGAATGTCTCCGCGACGGCGACGATCAAGGGTGCCGAGAACCAAGTTCACGCCCTCTACTGGAAGGACGTAAACACCTACCCCTCTCCGGGCCCACTCCTCAAACAGTCGTTCTACGCATACGAAGATCCTCACCGACTCGGTCGTCGCATTGTCGGCTCGGTCCCTCACAACGTATCGCGGACATACGCATTGGTTGAAGTTCTTCGTGAGTACGCGGACATTATTCAGCACTACCAGCGAAACCCGGACAAACTCTTGACGGCATTAGAACGAGAACACCACCGAACGACACCGTACGAGGAGGTCGTTAACCTTGATCTCCCCGACGACGATTCGGAGAGACGGAACACTGTACTGGATATCTTGGAGTACTACGATACGCAGATCGCGTACAACATCCAGAAGGTGGACAGCGACCGTCTCCAGCGTGCCGTCCCCTCCATGATCAACCCGTGGCTGGAGACACGAGACGAAGAGCGCAACGCGCTGAACTCCGTAGTGATGAGCGGTGAGACGGGGTTCGATGTCGTTCGAAACGTGTTGGAACGTCTTGAATCGAAGGACCCCGACGACCCCGTGGACATAGTGAACGCGACGAGTATGATCTCCCACGGCGTTGACGTGGACACACTGAACTTCATCTCGTTCTTCGGGATGCCACGACAGACGGCGGAGTACATCCAGGCGTACTCCCGTGTCGGTCGTCACGTCACGGGTACCGTCTTTGACCTGTTTAATCCGGTCCACGTCCGCGACCGCTCACACTACACGCGGTTCGACCGGTACCACGATTTTCAGGACCTCCTCGTCGAAGCGACTCCGCTGGAACGGTGGGCCGAGTTCGCGGTGAGTTGTACGATGCCGGGTATCTTCGCTGCGACGCTCCTCCAGTACTACGACGAACAACTCGAATCCTCGGTCGGCCGTGTGTACCTCTACGACTCGTTCCGAGAGGCACAGCGTGCAGGCGATCTCGACAAAGACGAACTCCTTGAATTCGTGAAGCGGTCCTACTGTGTCACGCCTGAACAGCGTCCCGAGTGGGCGGAGGATCGGACAGTCGATCTCTACGAGCGGAAAGTTGAGCGGGAGTTCGAGGACATCTGGGAACGGTGCATGTCCGGACATCCGAAAGACGGATACCAGGGATGGATCGGTAACATGATCAAACGTAGTGAGGACGACCGAGGACCGATGCGGAGTCTACGAGACATCGACGAGCAGCTCCCGGTTGACGTCGATACGGGTACTGCACAGGTATTGAATATGTTCGACAGGAGGAAGTAATGATGGCAGACTCAGAAATGAAACGCGGTCTTGCGCAGGTGATGTATCGATTCGGGCCCAACTCGTTGTTCGATTACGGGATGCGGGGACTCTCGATGAAAGTGTCTCGGTGGGAGACTGACAAGGTCAGCTCGCTGGACGCCAACTACGTCGCGGAACAGATCGCAACTCAAGCATCCAGCTTCCGGAACGACGACGAGGACCCTTGGGTAGACCTCACAGTGGACGACGTGGATTTCCGTCGACCGAACCGCGTCGTCGGCTCGCTCTATCCTCTGACCATGTACTGTCAGAACCGGAGTTGTCACCGGGTCGTGAGTAAGAAAGAACCCAGTCATTTCGTCTACACCAATGGGGAGTGTCCCGAGTGTGGTGGTGAACTCCGCCAACTCGCATTTGTCCTTGTCCACGACTGCGGCAACATGATGTCGATCAACCCGCAGCCCTGTAGCAATCCGAACCACGGATACGACCACATCTACCTCAACAAGCAGAACATCAACGATCCCCTCTCATGGTACTTCTACTGTGGCGAGTGTGGCGACTTCTGTGGGAATATGTCGAAGCGGTGCACGAAGTGTAACAAGGAACGAGTGTACTTCCGGCCGATAGCGAGTAACTCCGTCTACTACTCCCAGGGCGACGTCCTCGTTAATCTCCCAATCGATCAGCGATACAGCGACGACATCGAATACGGAGAGAGCTGGGCCCGCGTACTGATGGCTGCCCACCTCGGTGACCTCGACGACGTCGTCGAAGGGGAGGGGAAGACCTACGAAGAACTCGGCCGGATGACGACGGACGAACGCGACGCGAAACGCCGGGAGAAGCAGATAGAGGAGCTGAAGGAAAAAGTGGGTGCAGAGCAGGTCGAAAGGATGATCAAGAGTGGTGTGGATCTCGGGGACGTTTTCGACGTCGCGGAGGACACAATAAAGGGTTCGACGCGGGAGGAAGTCGTCGAAGAGAACCGCGAACGCGTGGAACTCCCCTCGCAGCGAGGCGGCGATAGCGACGTGGATCAGGCGTACTCAACGCTCTCCCACGAACTCTTCACCTATCTTCGCTCAACTCAGGGATACGAAGGGAATATAGACGCTACGGATGGAATGAAACGGCAACCCACTCCTCTGTCTCTGGATGGCCTATTGGAGCAGGAAGATTTCCTTGAATCGAATCCGGAGGCAGAAGTATACCCTGAAAAACTTCAGAAAGTGAATATAGCGTCGGCATGGGTCGTGGACAATCTACCCCTGCTGAACTACACGTTCGGGTTCACACGTGATCGACCCGAACGGAGCCGGACAGACCTACAACCGTTCCCACATCCTCGGGGCGAAGACAGCACCCCCGTGTACGTCGACCAAACCCCGTCTGAAGCCGTTGTCCTCCAAGTAGACCGGGCTGCGATTATCGAATGGCTGGACGAGAAGGGTTCACTACGCAGTGTCGAACGTCCCGACACAGACGACGAAAGTGACCTCAAGGAGTGGTTTTTGGAGAACGTGGACACCAACGAACTCCGTGACCACTACTCGCCCATCGAAGACGACCTCACACGGGAGGTATACACACTCCTCCACTCGATGAGCCACGCGCTGATGCGGACAGCGAGCGGACAGTGTGGATTAGACAGCAACAGCATCTCTGAGTACGTGATGCCGAGTATTCCGGCGATATTCCTCTATGCGAGTAGCACCGAACACTTCTCCTTGGGTGGAATGCACACACTGTTCAAGACGAGAATTCACCCTTGGGTTGACGAGACAATTGCGGACGTCCAGAAGTGTGTCTACGACCCCGTGTGTGAACACGAAGACGGTGCTTGTCACGCATGCCTCCACATGAGTGAAGTCGCTTGCGAGAGCGCCAATGGGAACCTCGACCGCCGATATTTAGTCGGTGACAACAGAGGACGAATACCTGCGTTTTGGGAGTCAGAGTACGTGTGACCAGTGACTACGATTCGATCTGTACGAACTTCGCGGTGGTACGCCAGTTCGACGATCTTGACCGTGTCCTCGCTATCCGAGACACCATCTTGGCCCTTGACCGCAAAGACGTAACTCGGGCCGACATAGATCAAGGGTTAGAAACACCGCTAGTAACCCTAGAAGCGGCTGCCCTCTTCACCTGTCTTCAGAAGAACGGAGCAGCAACTCAATCGGCGACTGACGAGCGGGGTTTTGCGGCCTACACATTCGAGATTGATCCTCTTGAAGTTGACCGAGTACTAACCCAGCAAGCCGCGGTGATTGCAGCAGGCGGTTGTTCGCCTCAGACGAATCAGGACGACGTCGTTGAGTTCGTGGCCACGCTTCCGGGAGGATTCGAACCAACTTCCACACAAGTCCGTTCGATCCCCGACATCGCCTCTACGATCCGCAACCAAGTGTTCGACGCTAATTCGTCGGTCCGGATCGCCAACCCGTACTTCGACCCATCACTCGAACTTGTGTCCGACCTTGCGAGTCTCCCTCGGCGGGGTGTCAAGACAAAGCTACTGACCCGAGAAACCGCAGACGAGGAAGGCGATACACGAATGACGCTCAACAAGATGTGGGACTTGATTGACGAGGAACACCGTGACAACTTTGAGGTGAGAGACCTCTACCGATGGGACAAGAAACAGGGATCCCAGGCGTTTGCGACTCACGCGAAGATCGTGATCGTTGACGAAAGGGTTTGCTACGTCGGAAGCGCGAATCTGACCGATACGAGTCTCTCAACTAACTTCGAATTCGGAGTCATCGTCGAAGGTGACATCGTCAAGGAAGCCAAGACGGTATTTGACGAAGTGTTTGAGTACTCATACCCAGTTGATCTGCCGATATAGTCGGTGATACTGCTCGTATCTTAATAGTGAAAAGCCGGTAGTGTTCAGCTTCGCATGGAACCAGCTTATTTGAACACAACCTCAACAGAGTCAGAAAAATACTTACGTGAGTAGCAAATTGAGGGTAGTACACTTACTCTCACGTACTTCGTGTCGAACATTCAAACGCCGATTCCCGAGTTAACGCGGTAATGCATCCGAACACCCCACCGGACGAGTCTAACGTCCTTGAAAAAGTTGAAACTGCCCTGAAACAGGCAGTGAGAGAGCATTCTGACCTAAACTGGGAGTACGGGACTCGGATCAAGCGACAGAAATACACGTACCTCGCGGTCAAGCACTTCACTGGTAGCGACGAGGCGTTCCCGGTCACGTATAGCTGGTACAAGTTTGGGGCCGTGATGCCAGCAGCCCCGAAGTCGGGAACGGTCGGTCCGGCGAGCACGCAGATGCCCACACTGGACGCACGCGAATCGGGCATATTCACGGCGGCTTTCGACGACATCGTCAATTTCTACCGACGGAGTGACTTCACACCCGGGTTAGACCAGGACTCGTGGTACGCGAGCGATCTAGACTTCCTCGCGGCATTCTACGAGTCACACGCGCCGGAGGAGTATCGGGACTTGTACCTGGGGAATGTGGCGCTCCGACAGCACCTTGATTACGCCTTAGAGGAGGTTCGAACGGCTCGGCAGGAATCCTCAGCAGATCGGTCTTCCCCGGTGTTCGAAACAGAGCAGTATGAGAACGTCGGACGTACTGCTGCTCGTATCCACCTCGGCTTGGTAGGTATCGACTTCCTGAGTCAGACTCTTGACGAAGTCCGAGAGTTTACGAATCTAGTAGAGGATGCGTTTCTCGTCCTCAGTCAGACGCGTGCCTCAGAAGTCACGGAGACACAGGTGACCGCACTGGAAGAACTGAAGCAGGTCTACGACGAGTGGATCTGGGAGTATCCAGCCCTTTTGATGTCAAAAAAGACTGCGAGGGGTCCGAACGCCCCGACCTTGCGGAAGTGGTCTGCCCAGAAGCACTTCTCTGTTGAGGACAACCTACAGAAACACATCGACAGTGTTAGTCAATCTTGTGTGGATGCAAACCTAGTTTCTAGCTCAGATCAGTACCCAGAACACGACGACGATGTGGAAACTATCGGTCGAACAGTCGCGTTCCAAGCAATGCGTCAAAATGAATGAAGGCGTACCCGAAGGGAACGTAGAGGACGTGTTCACCGATACCTGTGTGTTGTTCGCTTATGCTGTCGAAAGAGAGGCAGATGCAAGGAAACTCTTCGAAGACTCCCCTCACGACAAAGTAGCCAGCGAGCGCATCAAGCGCGAGTTCGTTTCGGTAGCTGATCGGCATCAAGACATCCACCGTGTGCTCTTGGAGTTCGCCGCGACGGACGATCTGGATAAGTACGAGCCTACTGACCTGCACCAAAAGAACGACATTCGGTACGTCATTGACCTATACTCCGACCTCACCGATATGAACGACGTTGAAGTGGTTCGTCGCTTGAACGAGCTGATCAATCGTTTAGAGAAAGCGAGAGACGAACTCTTCGAAACCGATGGAGTTCTTACTATCCTAGCTCTTGATGGGGTTGACGCTCAGCTGGTTGGCCTGCTACGTGGTGTCGTTGAGAATGAGGCTGATATCAGAGTTCTCTGTGACGCAGCCGCGTGGAGCCGAAACGGAGGATCGGGTACATTCCTCACTGAAGACACTGAAGACCTCTTGGGAAGCGATGAGAATAGAAAAAGTGCTGTAGAAAGTGGTGAAGCGGATGAGAGCGGTGATGGTCTCCCCGACTCCTTTGCGGATTTCTTGGGCTCAAAAAAGAAGTCCGTACCAGAGCGAATCAACGACCAGATAGTGAGTCGCTACGGCACTGACTCAGCATTACAGATTCTCTCAATAGATGATTTTCTCACTACTAAGGCCAAGTGAGAGGCTCTTACCGAGACTCAGCGACGATCTGTCTAATCATCTCTTGCGCCTCGTTCTCTGACAGCCCTTCAAGCTGTACGTTCGTCAGTGCGTGATTGAACCGCCGTGTCGTTTCGTCTATGACACGCGACGGTTCGTCTGCGAGTTCGTCACACATAGCTCGAACGGCGGGTTGGTAGCGCGCGAACCAGCGGTCAAACACCTTGTTGACCATCGTCTGATTGGCAAAAACCGCGTCAGTCGTCGAATAATCGTCGCCACGCGAAGTGAGCTCCGCGATCCACCAGAGCCGGTGGATGGCGTTTGAGTACAAGTCAGAGCCTGCACCCAGGAACTTCTCTCTCATCGCCTCCTCAGAGCGATACTCCCAACGGTGCCGAACAAGTTCAGAATATTGGACGACTGCTAGCCAGTGCCAGAGGCCCGGATCACCGGCAGTTCGTCTCGTAATGTCGAGAGTGCGGTGAATTTCTTCAGCGAGTGAACCATCTATGGCTGTCTCGTACTCTGGGTACTCTTCCAGAACCTCCTTTACTGCGGAATCGATCCTGTCAAGGTCGGCCGTCGGATGGCCCGGCATGGGCTCTACGTACTCGTCGAACTGTTCGTCGGTTAGCGTCGCCTCGCCTTTCATGAACGACTCACCCACGAGGCGACGTCCGTCTTCGGTCAGTCGGTGTAATTCTGTCTCGGTCATGTTAGATCTGGAGGCCCTCCTCCATGAGATGGATCAATTGTTCTCGGGGGTCTATGTACTCCTGAAGTTCGCTATCCATTCGCTGTATTACGTGGGGTAGCGTCTGCGGGTCAGAGAGGTCGTCCCTGAGACGTCGAGTAGCTTCCGATACGTCACTAGTATCGTAGAGGTTATGAGCAAACGTCTGGAGCACCATCTCCTGCCACTCGTGTTCCACCTCGCCCTCTACGTCTACAGCACTCCCTGCCCGAACAAGCAGTTGTACCCATACACCGTAGCTCACTTGATCTAGTATCACGTCACGCATCCGAGCCTCGGCCCCGACAGAACCTCTACTCTGGAGTACCTCGGCAATACGGGGATGGTCGGAGTTGATCCACAGTTTAGGACGACTTTCATTCCGAAAGTCAAGGTAGTATAGCTTGTTCCCATCTGGGAGGTGAGCATTTTGTGAGAACTGGACTCGTTCACCATCGATTGCGGCTCTCACTTCTTCCTCGTGACGGTCCACGACGACGTAGTACAGCGTTCCACTGGCGACGCGGAAGTTCTTCTGATTGGCGTAATCGTTCGGTTCTCCTCCCGGGTGAGTTTCGGTGCGAACGAGATACGGGCGCAGTTCGACGGTCCCTCGCACAGTATCTTTCGGAACCTCTAGCCTGACATCGTATTCACCGGGCGTAGTAGGAGTTTCGCAGATGACGACCCGGTCACGGTAGATCGTCTCGTGACAGCGGATGGTGACGTAGAGTTTGGCCGGCGGCTCTGTCCGTTCGTCTTCTGGAAAGACTGCCTGGACCGTCTCCTCCGGTAGGCGAAGTTTCCCGTGAAGAGTGAGGGTGTTCCAAGCCGGATCAACACTACTATCAGACGACGATACAGCCGACGCGAGGTCAATCTCTGTCTGTGACGGGTTCAGTTCGAGTGCTGTTCGATCTCCGTCGTCAACGGTGAAGGAGTCCAGATTGAAATCTATCCCCTTGTCGCGGTAGCTGAACGGAAGTGTAGTAGTACGGTATCGTTGAGAGTGTCTGGTCACGCTTGATCCTCCTTGGGAGTCTGTAACTCTGCGAGAATCTCTAGTTGTGTCGCACCAACATCACCGTGCACCAAGTCAGCGGGTTCGTCGGAATGAGAATGACCCGAGAACGAGAGTTCATCAACGTCTTCATCGGCGATGAGGTGAACACATCCATCGTCGTACGACACGGTTACGCCGGACTGTTCGATTTCGACGTAGTCTATGGGGATGTCGTCGTAACGGGATCCATCTTCACCAACACCGGTAAGTGAGATGTCGGCACTCCATCCGTTGAACTCTTCTGGGAGAACTTTAATTCGACCAGAGATTTCCCATGCGTCGCCGTCGAAGCGAGATGAACTATCGATTTCGAAGACAGGGTCGGCAGGCGACGTCGTGGATCGAGGATTCCCGCTCCCGTGGATCGGGAACCGATTCAGAACGTTGTCGGAGAGGGAGTCGCTGTTGCTACCTTTTGAGATCAAGTGGCGGAGGCCGTCACGCAGCGTTCCGAACATATCGTCAAGTGCCATCCGGAATCCGCGCTGGTACTGCTCACGGAGGTTCTCAGTGGATTCCCACTCGTCGTGTTCAGGTGGTTCGGCGAACCGTAGGAACCGGTCGATCTCTCGATCACTATCTGAGGGGACCCCTTCCGACCGCGCTTCGCCAGCGGCTATTACGCCGAAGAAGTTCCGGTCACCGTAGGCGACACGACTCTGGTCGTAGTACTTCACCACCATCCCCGCCCCTCGGAACAGTGCGACGTTGTTCAGATAAGAATCGTCGTCCGCAGGGGATGCAAGGCGAGCTGACAACCGAACTGAGCCGTCGGGAGTCTCGGTTCCATCGGCACGGGGCGGAAGATTGACCGGGATATTGAGTCCAGCAACGTCTCCAGGATTCACCAACGTTTGAGTGTCTGTAGTTCTCTTTTCGTAAGCCTCAACGAAGGGTCGAATCGCCGGAACGCTTTCGACGTCGGCCGTCAGTGTGTCGTCGGGTGTTTCGACCGTGATTTCGAGATCTCCCCGATAGATAGCTGGCCAGAAGTACTTGACAGAGGCGTCAACGAACTCTTGTGCGAGATCTTCGACGTCCGGTCGTTCATCCCGTGTCGGGTCTTGGAACTCAACGACCATAGCGCTCGTTCCGCTGACAGTGGGTCGTTCTACGTGCAGTTGTTCTGCGAGCCGCGATGCGTGCTCTCCCCAGAAGGACTCTGGGCGGGGGCCGTCATCGGTCTCTATTGGCTGGCAGAGCCACCCCGCACCTTGGTACGTCGTATCGTCTTCTTGGAGTTGGTGTGTGGGGAACTTAGAACGGGCGATGAGACGGGGCGAGTCGTCCTCACGCTCGCCAGCGAGATGCGAATTGAAGACTACTGTTGAAGCACCCGAGAACGTCCAAAGTACAGACTTACCGAGGCCATACGAGCCGCCTGCGGTGTCGTCTTGCTTGCTGCTGTAGAGTTCGTCGCGCACCAAAGCGGCGTAGTTGGAATCTCCGTCCCAGCTTCCAGTCAACCCGGTTGTGTTTCTGTCTTCGACGACAAGGAGTCGGAGCTCGGCATCGGGATCGTTAACTCGTTCCACGACCCGTTCGTAACGATGGCCATTGTGTGTGTCCGCGACCGCTCGCATCCGTTCACCTAAGCCGTCGTCCCAGCCGAGTCCGTCAAGGAACTCCTCTTTCTCGTCACCGGTGAGCGTGACGAAACGGAACGTCACTTTGACTGGATCGCTGTTCGGGAGGCCCTGATCGTTCGCGTTTTGAAGGACCTCACGGACGAATGCCTCTGAATCATGATCTACGGCGTGTTTGGTCGGATCGTCCCCGTAGCGTGGGGCTCCTGGCCCACCACTGAAGAAGAACCACTTGGCCGCTTCGTTGATTTGAATCTGTTCCTGATCCATGTTATAATTTGATATCGTCGTACGAAACTATGACCACCTAGTTAGTATTACTGTTACGCGTCGATGAGTATCATCAGTGGGAACGTGCAGATGTTTTAATCGGTGATACCGGCCCTTTTCGCGCGGTTAGTGATGGCTAGGACGATCTCGTTGCCGAATGCTTATATTACGATACGTAGGAAAGATGGTTATGAAGGTAGCTGCAGTGGATTTATTCTGTGGGGCTGGCGGACTCAGTTATGGCCTCCAGCAATCCGGCATTTCGGTCGTCGCAGGGATTGACCAGGACCCGAACTGTAAGTATCCGTACGAACAGAACATTAACGGCGAATATGTAAGAGCAGACGTCCACGCGCTGGCACAGGACCCCGAACCAATCGCACAAATGTATCCGTGGGATGCGGATCTTAAGGTCCTTGCGGCGTGCGCGCCTTGTCAACCGTACTCCACGATGGGACACTCAAAAGGGAAAAATCACGAGGACCATCAAAAGTGGGGGCTACTGAACGAGGTATCACGGATCGTAAAATATGTCAAACCTGACGTGGTGGTCACCGAGAATGTACTTCAGGTGAAACAAGAGGACGGTGTATACGACGCGTTCATTGAGTGTCTGGAATCCCAAGGATACCAGGTCAACAGTGACGAGAACAAGAAGGTCTACTGTCCCGAATACGGAATCCCACAGAAGCGGAAACGGTGGGTTGTCATGGCGTCCAAGCGGGGGCCTCTCTCTCTACCCGATCCCCCGATTCAGAATGAGGACAACTATCCGACAGTCAAAGACACGATTGATCACCTGCCACCAATCGAAGCAGGAGAACTTAGTGACAAGAACGATATGCATCGAGCGCGTTCTCTCTCAGAAAAGAACTTAGAGCGTATCGATAATATGGTACCCGGTGGAGATTGGACTCTCTGGGAACAAGAAGGCCTTAATCATCTACTTGCGAACTGCCATCAAAAGGCGAGTGGGCGCTCATATAAAGCACCTTACAGCCGGATGCGCCCCAAGGAACCCTCTCCGACGATCACAACGCAGTTCTACAATTACGGCAGTGGTCGCTTCGGACACTACGATACAGACCAGAATCGGGCACTTTCACTCCTTGAAGGGGCACTACTTCAGACGTTCCCAGAAGACTACGACTTCTACAACGAGTGGGAAGACGTCGGCGTATCAAATCTGGGTAGATTGATCGGTAACGCGGTTCCCCCGAAGCTCGGTGAGTACATGGGGCAGGCCATCTTTTCGCACGTCAGCGCGGCAGCACCGTCTGTTGAGTCCACCGTCGCCGACGACTGAGAGAAATCATTTTGTATGAGATAGAGTGCTGGTTTCAGGTAAACTTGCTTGAATGGCAGCGAGAGAACCGCCGCACATACTGTGGCGGATATCGGATTAAACAATCTACAAGGTATTCATCATAGCTGTGTAAGTCGGACTATATTTTGGAACCGTCTTCAGATGGAGGCTTTAAATCAGGTCACCATCTAAGCGCATAACAATGATACTCTGCACGAAATCTATGCCGGTATACTCTACAGGAGGTTCTCTTAGTATCCCTCAAAGTGCTGAACATCAGTTAGGTGATCCCGCATGGGTTTGAGCAGGGATGACATACATGAAGAACCACTTATCCTCCACTGTTTTGCGGACTATGGGACAGAATCAGAGGTACTCACCGACTTTGGGAATGTAATCCGTGTCGGAATTGATCCCAAGGACACGAATGAAAGTATCCCGATAAAGGCAGACGCTCACATTGAGGACAAAGACTGGGACCTCCCTATCAAGGACAGCACCACATTTGATCTCGGGCTGTTCCACCCAGTCTGCTCACGGTGGGCCGCAACGACGAGCATTTCGGGAGACCCTGACGAGCATGAGAACATGATCCCTAGTGCACGGATGATTGCGGAGAAGTACTGTGATCATCATATCATTGAAAACGTTCCACGTGCACCGCTCAACAACCCCGTCGTATTGAACGGACGGATGTTCGGTATGCCGATTGAGTATGAGCGCGCCTTTGAAACCACGTTCAAGGTTCCACAGCCTCCCCGTGAGAAACGGTTCTTGACCACAGATGGATCGTCTGATAAAACTGAAACCTCATCGTTCTTTTTCTCTGAACGATCCAAGGAGTGGTGGGCAGCAGTCAAAAACTACCCACCAAGGCCGTATCCGAAGGGGCACATAGCAAAGAACGCGATTCCTGCGCCGTACATCTACTATCTGGTTCGACTGTGGTTAATGGTATATGAGGACGAACAAGGGATATCCGAGGGACGCGTGGACTACTCCAATTACGACGAGCGGATGGACACTAAGCGTAAAAGCAAGGACAATCACCAGTTAGATGAGTTTCCATGAGCGACAAAACAGACATCCGATACGGACAAGTGGGTCGCTGAATTCGCTAAGAGGTACAGTCTAATGGGCAAGAACGTGTGTCGCGTATATTTTGATCGAGAATCAAACTCATCATACGTCGGAGATCCATTTGTCGGTGTACCCGTCTCCCAAGATATCGTTGAATCCGTTGCTACTCAATATAATATAGAGGCTGATACATTGGCCAAAGCCCTGCGAGAAGTGCGAAGTACATCTGTGATTAACGTTGAGACCCTCTTTACGGGCTTTGATCCTCTTCCCGTTGGTCAAAATGACGACGGGCTGTTGTACGTGATAGCTGAGGTGAACGGGTGTTGGGACACTGTGGCCGAGCAAATCGGACTCACAGAAGTTGGCCGAGATGCCGTAGCGACTGCACATAACCGACAGGTTACAAATGCGGTTGGAAACAGAAATCTAAGAAGCAGTGATGGGTTCGTTGTATCGTGCTCAGAGTTTCCTGCAGACGCCATTAACGACATCTTAGTGGTGGTAGACAAGACCAGACTGACAAATCGACAGGCGACGGTGTGGGTCCTCTCCCAGTACGTCCCAGATAGTGATGCAATCGCTCGGATACTCTCGGTCCCCGAGTCAATCGTTCAGTCGGAACTCGCTACCGTTGACCAGACTACGCGACAGAGCGTGACGGAGACACGAACTCTTGACGTCTCCGGACCACTCACTCGTCTTGAACCGGATCCCCAAGCCTCAACGTGGATGGGGCTCAATTGGTCAAGGTGGTACGACCTTCAAGATCGTCAAACGCTCCGTAAAGAATTGCCACGACGCCCAGGCCTCTACCGAGTTCGACACTCGGAACTTCCGGGTTTGATGTATATCGGAGAGTCGGGATCGAAGGGAGGCGTTCGACAGCGTGTAGGCCTTAATCTATCAGCCGGGATGAACGGTTCGGGTCGACAGACAGGAAACAAACACGGCGCTACTCGTCCTCTTCAACAAATTACTGAGATTACAGGAGGTAATATGGAGGTTTCTGTTACGACTCCTCCAATATCGTCCAATCGGAGACATCGCCGCGCAATTGAGGCGACTTTGGTGGCGATCTGCCGACGAGAGGTCGGCTGGACTCCTATGGTCCAACTAAATCGAGCGCCGGCCGAGCACGTAAGCGGCCGTCACGGCGATTTACATCAAGAGCTAAGTGATCTCGCAGAACGTTCCTCGTATACAGTACCGTCATGGCGGCCTTGGCGTGACGTGACCGCTTCGAATTGGTTGGGACTCAACTGGACGGAGAGCCGTCCGCTCTCTGCGCGAGATATGATTGACAGTAGTGGTGTCCACGCGTTTCGAGTGTGGCAGGAGAAAACGGGGATGCAGTGGGGTCAAGCAGTCCAAGACATAGGTACGACCGGATCAATATCAAGTCGCCTGTTCAAACTGCAGAACGAGTATGGAAACGAGATACGTTTCTCTGTCGTCACTCTTGATGAGTTAAGCTCTGACACACAACTTCGATCGCGCGAACTCAGTGAAGTCCGCTACGACCTCATCGGTGCACACTACTTGGCCACCGGCACTCTCCCAAATGGGCAGTTCTAACCCTAATCGGAAACTAATCCAACAACACACCGCACATATTTATGTTGGCAGAAAAATTCTTTTAATTATGAATCGTAGTGCACACTTCTCCAATATATCTGCGGTCACACCCGTTAACACCGGTGGGGTGTCGTGATGAGCGGTCAGTGGGGATTCACCACCTCTCACCCAACTGATGCCCGATACGGTGACGACGTCGCAAAGTACGCGATGTCGCACGGTGAACCGGGACTGAAGACGTTTGTCCGGGAGGTATTACAGAACTCAAATGACGCACGGTTGGACAACGATCAACCGGCACGGGTCACGTTCAAACTGGAGACCTTACAGGACGACGAGGCAATAAAATATCTCAGAGCGCTTGATATCGAGACGTGGTCCGAGCACGCTAATCTAGCGACAAACACGGAGAGCGGTAAACACATCGCTGAGTCGATTAAACGTATAAAAAACGATGAAGAGATTCGTGTTCTCACTATTGAGGACGAGAATACGGAAGGTCTCCTTGGTGAAGAGAACGCCGACGAATCAAACTTCACTGCTCTGGTCCGCGACGTTCTATTCAGCAGCAAGTCGGGGGATACCGCCGGAGGGAGTTATGGTCTGGGGAAGGCTGTCCTCTGGCTGTACTCAGGGTTGTCACTTGTCATGTTTAACTCAACGCTGAGCAAGCCCGATCCGAAAGACCAGTCCCCTCGATTGATCGGTCGGACGCGCTTGCCGACGCACAAGTCAGAGGACGGCGATACGGTCTATCAAGGTCATGGTTGGTATGGTAATCTGAACGAGGATGAGGAGGGTGCGAGGCCAGAGTCCATCTGGGGAGATGAAGCCGAATCGATAGCGGACGGCCTCCAGTTGAGTCGAAGGGACGTGTCGGGAACTAGCATCCAAGTTGTTGATTTCCGCGTACCTACAGCGGAAGAGCGACTGGAAGACGAGGAGTTAGCGGACCAGATCACGGAAATGGCAATTGAGTGGTTCTGGCCAGCGGTTTATCGTGGTGATCTGGAGGTAGCAGTCGAAGTAGGGGGAGAGACAAAGCAAGCAAATATTGACGAATATCCTCAATACAGCCCCTTCACGAGCTGTCTAGACGACCGTGATGACTCGGTCAGCCAGTTGGACGACCCTGAGGATATTGCGCAGGCAGCCATATCACTTGATGTGCCTGAAAAGAGCGATGGTGGTGGCAGTGCAGATGCCCAGCTTGACTTGCTAGTCCGACGTGCAGATACGGGTGAGTATCAGCATCGGAACGAGGTGGCGTTCGTCCGAGGTGCGGGGATGGTCGTTGAGTACTACGACCGAAACCGAGTCGTCGTTGGGAATCAGGACTTCCACGCCGTCCTCCTCGGTGGACGTGCACGTACATGGGGGACTGACGAGAGTCCAGGAGACGAAGATACTATTGTGGAGGAATTCTTGACCGCTTCGGAACCACCTCAGCACGATGAGTGGGTGCGAACGGAGACACTGGCGAATACCTACTCTCGGGGGTTCCGGACCGCAGTAGAGGGTATCAAGTCTGACGTGACCGAGACGTTGCGTGGACTCGTCGCGCCCGACGTTGATCGAGGCTCAACCGGACCTCAGAGACTGGGAAATCGGTTCAAGATCGGAAACGAGTCACGAAGTGGTCGCTCAGATCGTGAATCACCCAGTAGTCAGCGTGTCACCGGAAATACGGACATCTCGTTTGATGATGTGTATACACACTGGTCGTTCGACGGCGAGGTGGAACCTTTGAGCGACCGTAACGAGATACGGGCGGTCACCGTCTCATTAATACGGATGGCAGAGGAGAGAGCGACATCAGATCGTCTCCCAGTACAGAATATCTCGTCAAATACAGCTGGTGTCTCGATATCGCTCCCAGAACAGAACGGAGTTCAGGTAGGACGGCTGGAGCCCCGTCCAGGTACATCAAAGGTCTCCTTTGAGGGCGTGTCGACAGAAGATCACAGACAAGTCGAGACCAGAATGAAAGTATCGGTTGACGTGGCTGAACGGAGGAACGAGTAATGGCGATTGTCAACGAAGGAGTTGAAGAGACAGATACGGATCAAGAAGTAAAAAAAGAAGATGATATACAGACAGGTAGTTTAGTCAGTCAGTCACTCCCACACGAGTATGAAAAAGAGGCGCTCGAATTCAATGTCGAATCATTCCGTCTAAATGGGGCTCCTCTCGGTGATAGAGGTGAAATTGATGAGGATGAGCAGTTTCTGTCGCTGGTGAATGAGGGTGACTGGGAAACTCTGGAGTTGGAAGGTACGGTTACCGTTGATCAGGATACTGTTGAGGAGGTCTTCCCTTTCAACGAGTGGGAAGAGACGCCGGGTCGGCTCGCACTGGTGAAAGAGAACCCTCTCGCAATTAGTCGAGACCGCCAGATACTCGCTGACTCACCGCTGGATGGAGGAATCCACGAATTCACGATGTGCATCAACCGTGACGACCACCGTGGACGAGTGAAAATCAAACCGTTCCTCACCAGAACTAAGGAAGGCGGCTCCAGTGGATCAAAGCACGCATCCAAGGTTGGCGCACGAGTCGCTGACGGACTCTCGTGGATCATTCGACTTGACGAGAGAGATGACGGAGGAAGTCTTCTCATGCCGATCATTGAGGACTTCAGCGACTACGACAGCTTCCCTAACGAGAACCACATTCACTACCTCAGCCTGGAACCTCCTCGGAACCCGCAATTGTACCTGAATAGAGAACACCCACAGGTGGTTGAGGTTCTCAAAAACACAGGAGCTACGGGTGGGCCACCGCGGCTACGCGACGTACTCTACGACTACATTGAACACTCTGTCTGGACGCAGCTACTGATGCAGACGGCACACGACACAAGTCCCGACACGGGTGAACCAGAGTATGGCTGGCAGGAAGACGTATTAGAGATTTTCTTGGACAACCTGTACCCGGATATCGGTAACGAAGAGGCAGCGATTCAACTCGCTGAGGACGTTCGGAGTCACGTCGATATCCCGGATCTCGTTCAGCGGATCGAACGTGCGGTGCATCAGCAGTACGACATCCCGTCCGATACGACGAACCTGATTGAGGAGGCGATCCAGAGTGACGACTGAGCTATACCACCTGCAGAGTGCAGCCCATCCGATGATTGACAATCAATTCCTTGCAGGCGAGCGTGATTTCACGGAGGATGACCTCCGTCCATACTTACAGCCGTTGGGTCGTTCTATAGACCTGAGTCCGGTTGATGAGCGGATTGAGGAGATCCGTGCTGATGACGATATTGAGGCTCAGGACTCGCTTATAGACGCCGAGCTAGCGCCCACACTTCACCGGACACTCAATCTGACACGGTATGAGGCGGCAGACGCCGGGTTGTGGCATTACCTCTGTGTCGTTCGGTTCCCAGAGTTCGTTCACTACCGGTGGGACCACGTTTTCAATCCGGAAAGTCCGGGTAACATGGAAGAGAAGTTCCTGAAGGCTGGGACCGATGCCTACTCAAACGCACTTCATCGAATCTGGTGGGGTGCTGAACTCACCTATGAGGAAGGCGAATCGGGAAAAGTCGAGGATCGGGACTACAGTAGAACGAAGCAAGTCCTCGGTTTCCAAGAGCTCGCCAACGACATCTTGGATCATGACTTTGCACGGTACGTCCCGGTTACGCATGCCTGCGGTGATCTCCTCTGTCACAACACACTAAATGATATTAAGGAAGAAGGTACGTACGACGATCCACCGTCTAACAGTAACATCGTGAGCCGAACGACAACGCTTCTCCGAGAGGAACTGACGGTTCGACGTGTGGAGGTGATGGAGGAAGACGACATTGTAGAAACGATAGAGAACCTCCGTGATGACGTGATGCGTCTAGAGGCAGGCTGGTCGTAGCGCGGGACTTGTTTTTGCAGCTGAGCTATTCTCCCTTACAAACCCGAGTGAGAATTATTGACTACGGTCAAGAGATGCGGTCACTTGCTTCCTCACTGATTTTGAACACGCTACTGACCAAGCGTCGGCACGCTAATTAAGCAGGCTGCTCGCCGCGACCTACTTAAATTGATTTACTGTACCGATTCCAGTAGGTGCAGCACAAAAGTTAATTTAGGTCTCAATTCAAAACTAGCTTAATTAACGTACTCTGATGGTATAACCATGCCTACCTCGCTCTATCCGCTGGCCTTGAGTGGGCCATTCTTGATCAGTTTCAGGAATATTAGATAGCTTAGTACTGATCAATTCGAAATCGAATTATGC